>Ga0187843_10000964_pt1 | contig 18787 bp, 18 predicted proteins | sample SpaLakP09_SKY_43_FD_134516 | JGI IMG/M metagenome (GOLD analysis project Ga0187843, IMG submission 134516) | Oligotrophic lake water microbial communities from Sparkling Lake, Wisconsin, USA - SP09_SKY_43 | ecosystem: Environmental > Aquatic > Freshwater > Lake | place: USA: Sparkling Lake...
GCGTACTGCCTGAGCGGACGCAGCGCATAATCAAAAAAACCACCCTCGTCCACGCTGCGCATTGCAGGCCTTGCTGCCAGTGCTTGCGGCGCGCCGCAATGAGGACACAGCGGCGCAGTTTCGTGCAACTCCTTGCCGCAAGCCCGGCAAAATACCATACCCATACTTTCCTTTCGCGCTACGCGCTGTTATTTTTCGACCTGCCCAGGCAGACTGTTTCGAAAAATATAACACGTATTATTGAAGGAAAATAGACCCGTAAAGCATAGCCGCTGCAGTCTGCGGCAAGCGGCCGCGCTACAGCCCCGCTCGGGCCAGCGCAAACAGCGCCAGCGTCACAACGATGGCGCCGCCTATGCGGGTGGCAATCTGGGCGAACGGCATCATCTGCATGCGGTTCGCGGCCGTCAGAATCGCCACGTCACCAGTACCACCCTGGCCGCTATGGCAGGCATTGATGATGGCCGTCTCGATCGGATACATCTTCAGCATGCGGCCCACCACAAAGCCGGTGGCCATCAGGGTTGCCACGGTGGCGACAATGGTGATCAGGTTGACGATGGTAAAGGCCGCAATCAATTTGTCCCACGGCGTCAGTGCAGCGCCAATGGCAAACAGCAATGGATAGGTGACGGCAGTAGAGAAGAACTTGTACACCACGCCGGAGGCCTGCTGCAGCTGCGGCGACACCACCCGGCACAGCATCAGCAGCACGGCGACGAACAACATCACTACCGGCGCCGGGAATTCGAACAGCTTGTGCGCCATCAGGCCCACCATATACAGCGCAATCGCCGTCAGGCCGGCTGCAGCGATCTGGCCCACATCGACCGTACCGGCAGGCAGCTCGGCGACACGCAGATCGTCTTCTGCACCGGGCTGCAGACGGCCTTCGCCAGTCAGGTGCGGATAGCGCTTGCCGACAAAGTTCAGCGCGCCCGACATCAGGATGGCGCTCAGACTGCCCAGCATCACAGGCGGCAGCACTTCGGCAAAGATTTCACCCTGAGCCTGGCCCAGTATCGCGGCATAGCCTATCGACAGCGGAATCGCGCCCTCGCCCACGCCGCCAGCCATGATGGGCACGACGATGAAGAACAGCGTGTGCTGCCAGCTCATGCCCAGCACCGTACCGACCGCCGTGCCCACCAGCGCGGCGGCCAGGGTTCCCGCCGCCAGCGGCGCAAATATCTTGAGAAAGCCCTTGATCAGCACATTGCGGTCCATGCTGAAAATACTGCCCACCACGATAGATGCGATGAAGAGGTAGAGGAAGTTGCTGTTCTTGGTGAACTCGGCCACGTTCTTCAGCAGCACGGGCGGCATGGCGTGGGCATACACCAGAAATGACGGCACAAAGGTGGCAAAGATGGCCGCCGCGCCGATATGGCGCAGCAAAGGCATGCGTTTGCCGAACTCGGCGCAGGTAAACCCGCCCACTGCCAGCACGGCAATCGATACCGAAATATCGGTCGGCACCTTGCCCATGGCGACAAAGCCCCCGATCAAGCCCAGCAGCAGCAAGTATATCGGCAACGGAACCAGGCTGACGCGCAGATCCATCGCACGCCAGGCCAGCCTATGCCAGGGTGTAGGTGTACTGCCCGTCTGGGCGGCGGCATCATGCAGCGGGTTGACGCTGGCCTGAGCCTGCTGGCCCGGCAGGCTGTGATAGGTAGAGGTGGTGTTGTTCATCTTGTCTCCTTTGACTGGTTCTGGCAGGAGTGTATGTGCGCCAAGCTTTCAAAAGGCTTTCTGAGGCCGCCGAATCGGTATAAAAACTATTATCAGAATAATTACTAAAAGTGCCTTATAGTAAAAATAAATGCACAGAAGATATTCTCATGCTAATCTTTTGACTAATCGCAGTCATACATCGACCTCCACAGCGAAAATCAGATGAAACTCATTAACTCCGCATCGACCGTTCTGGCTCTAAGCCTGGTGCTGGCATCCGGTATGGCTGCCGCCAGCGATCCGACATGCTCGGGCGCTTCGATTGAAGTCATCGTTGCTGGCAAATCAGTGCCTGTTACCTGCCTCGGCTATTTCGACGGCAACCTGAACGGCAACGCCACCACCTGGAAAACGGTCAGCACCGATCTGACTCCATGGAGCGTCAAGCTGACGGCCGCTGCGCCGAGCAGCAATATGCTGGGGGATCTGAAGGGTGCCACCACCTTCGATTTCGGCAAGACTTTATACGGCGATACGGTAATCGGCGTGCACTACGGCGTCATCAAGGTAGGCAGCGGCAAGGATGCCACCAACTACAACGATGTGACGGCCTTCTATCGCCTCGACGCCGGCACCGAGGGCTTGTTGAAAATCATCAACAACATCGATTCGATCTCGAATGCTACCCTGTATCGCAGTGGTGTGATGGCCCCGGTTCCGGAACCGGAAACCTATGCAATGCTGCTGGCCGGCCTGGGCATGGTGGGTCTGATCGCGCGCCGCCGCAAACAGGCATGATACCGCCCTCAAGCTGACAAAAAGCTGCCCATTTGAACTGAGCCCGGCAAGTTGGTATCCAGCTTGCCGGGCTCAGTTCATGGAGCAGCTTTTTTCATGCAGGCCGCTTCGGCCTAACCATGCGGCGCAACGCCAGGGCTAGAAGAAATGCCGCCAGTCGGTCAGCCAGTCGGGGAACTCTTCCACCGGCATGGGTTTGGCGATGTAATAGCCCTGCGCATAAGTGCAGCCCAGTCCTTGCAGGAAATCCCAGTCTTCCTTGGTTTCCACGCCCACCGCCACCGAGCGGCGATCGAGGTTGCGCGCCAGCCCCAGACAGGAACGCAGCACCGCCGCGATGGGCGGTTTCTTGAATGCCCCGTCGACGAAACTGGGGTCTATCTTAAGCTCTGAAAATGGTATGCGTGCCAGCAGCTGCAGATTGCTGCGCCCCGTGCCGTAGTCATCGATAGCGAGGCCATAGCCTTTCATACGCAGCCGCAGCAGACGTTCGATAAAGTGCGGCTCTGTGGTCAGTACGGCCGACTCGGTCATTTCGAAAGTGATGTAGTCGGGCAGAATGCGATGGCGCTCCAGACAGGCCGCCATCTGCTCCATGAACTGGTCATGCGCCAGCGTGGTCGGGTCGACGTTCATGGAGAAGGAAATCGGGATGCTCTGGTCATGCAGCGTGCGGCAGGCCGCAACCGATTTCTCGATCAGCGTCCAGTCGAGGAAATCCACCCGCTTGTGCTGTTCCAGCACCTGCATGAAAGCGGCCGGCCCCAGCACACCGAACAGCGGGTGGCGCCAGCGGGCAAACATTTCCAGTCCCTTGACCTGGCCCGTCTCCAGTTCTATCTTGGGCTGGAAATACGGATCGAACTGGCCATCCTGCAGCGCCTGCCCTACTTCGGCAAAACTGAATTGCGGCAGCTGGCTATGCGCCGGCGTATGGCGCTGTACCGGCGGCGCCACCGCATGCTCGATCAGGTTTTGCAGCCGCCCCGCTACCAGCGGCTTGGCCAGCGTACCCCAGATATTCGCGCCGTAAGCCTGCGCCATGGTTTCAACGGATATCAGTACGGCACTGCTCTGGGCGCCAATCACGATGATGCCGGCCCGGCACTTCTGCTCGGCCAGCCGGCGTATCAGTTCCAGCCCGTCCATGCCGGGCAGTGCCAGATCGAGTATGGCCACATCCACCCGGGGTGCCAGCCCGGCCGTCAGATGGCGCAGCGCGGTATGCCCGTCCGGCACCTGGGTGATATGGCCCACGCCCAGATGAACCAGCACGTCGGCCAGCGCCAGACGCTGGTTCTGTTCTCCGTCGGCTACCAGGAAGTGCAGCGGGGCGAGGTCCATGCGGGGCTCCATTTTTCGCGCTTAGCCCTGATTTTGCCTGACTTGTTCGAAAAAGCATACTGCCGCACACGCCGCCACGTTGAGCGACTCCACCTGCCCCAGATGGGGAATCACCACCTGATGGGTAGCCAGCGACAGCAGATCGTCGGCCACGCCCTGCCCCTCGTGGCCGAACAGCCAGGCAACCGGCTGGCGCAAATCGATATCGTACAGGCGCTGGTTGGCGTAGCCGCTGGTGGCCAGCGTGGTCACCCGGGCACCGCGCACCAGTTCCGCCAGATCGACGTTTTCGTAGATATCCAGTACGAAATGGGCGCCCATGGCCGCGCGCAGCACCTTGGGAGACCAGCAGTAGGCCGAACCGGCGCTGCAATACACTTCCGTAATGCCGGCTGCCGCCGCACTGCGCAGTATCGAGCCCATATTGCCAGGGTCCTGCACGCCATCGAGCAGCACCGCATTGCGCGCCAGCGGTGCGCTGACGCTGCGTTCCGGCGTAGCGACGGAAAACATCACGCCTACGCCATGCTCGACCTGCGATACCGCCTTGAACAGGCTATCGGGCAATGCCAGTACGTGGCCGTGCCGCGCTTCCAGCTGGCCGACAATCTCCATCACTTCCGGATGCTGCAGCGCTGCTTCGCTGACGATGCACTGTTCCGGCAAACCGCGCAGCTGCAAATAGGACTGGCACAGATGCACGCCGTCCAGCAGAGTGCGGCCCAGCTTGCGCCGCGTGGCGGCATTGCCGGCCAGTTTGACCAGTTCCTTGTACTGCGCGTTGTCGCGCGAGGTGATCGTCTTCATGCTGCTTCTCCTGTACCCTGTGCCCCGGCGGCCAGCACGGCACGTACCGGCGCAAACGAACGGCGGTGCACGGGCGACGCGCCGAATTCGCGCAGACGCGCCAGATGCAGCGCCGTGCCGTAGCCTTTGTGCTGATCGAAGCAGTACTGCGGATAGGCCTGGTGCAGCGTCACCAGTGCCGCGTCGCGCGCCGTCTTGGCCAGGATCGAGGCAGCGGAAATCGCTTCCACCTTGTCGTCGCCGCCGACGATGGCAATGCTCTGGATCTTCATCACCGGGCAGCGATTGCCGTCGATCAGGGCCAGCGTCGGCACCGTCTGCAGCGCTTCCACCGCGCGCCGCATGGCCAGCATGGTAGCCTGCAAAATATTGAGCTGGTCGATTTCCGCTTCCGAGGCTTCGGCGATCGCCCAAGCCAGCGCCTGCGCCTTGATGACGGGGGCCAGCAAATCGCGCTTGGCCTCGCTCAGCTTCTTGGAGTCGCGCAGGCCATCGATGGGCCGGGCCGGATCGAGGATCACGGCCGCCGCAAACACGGGGCCGGCCAGCGGGCCGCGGCCCGCCTCATCGACACCGCAAATGATTTCATCTGGCGAGTCGGGCAGAAACTCGAACAGGCCGGGGGTAGGATTCTTCACGTTGATTCTCTTATGCTTTGATTACTTTGAGCACGGCGGCCGCGCTCTCCTGCGCACTGTTGCGCAGCAGGCTGTGGTGCATGTCGCTAAAGCGCTGCGCCAGCCGCAGCCGGTGCGGCGCATCGGTCAGCTGCTGCCACATGGCCTCGGCCAGCGCCTGCGGGCTGGCGGCATCCTGCAGCAGTTCCGGCACCAGGAATTCGCGCGCCAGTATGTTCGGCAGGCCTATCCACGGCTGGTAGCCGAAATGGCGCAGTATCTGCCACTCCAGCGCCATCATCTTGTAGGCGATCACCATCGGCTTTTTGAACAGCGCCACTTCCAGCGAGGCCGTGCCGGACGCCACCAGCACTGCGTCGGCGGCGGCAATCGCAGTATGCGACTGGCCGTCGAGCAGTGTCAGTTCCACATCCTGCAGCCCGGCCTGAGCGATCAGTTCGAGGAAGTACTGGCGCTGGCGCCCCCCCGCCATCGGCACCACAAAGTGCAGCGTATGGTCACGCTGTTTGAGCAGCCGCGCCGCGCCGATAAAGGCCGCGCTGTTGTACTTAATTTCCGACATGCGGCTGCCGGGCATGATGGTGACCACATTGGCCATCTCGGGCAAGCCCAGTGCACGCCGCGCGCCTGCTTCGTCGGTTGCCAGTGGAATCAGTTCGGCCAGCGGGTGGCCCACATAGCTGACCGGCACACCGGCCTTGCGGTAGATTTCCTCTTCAAACGGGAACACTACCAGCATGTGCGACACGGCACGGATGATTTTCTTGATACGGCCACCGCGCCAGGCCCAGATCTGCGGCCCGATGTAATGGATGGTGGGGATGCCGGCGGCCTTGAGCTGCTCTTCCAGTCCCAGATTAAAGCCCGGATAGTCGGCACCGATGAAGGCAGCCGGACGTTCGGCCAGCAGCTGGTCGCGCAGCTGGTTCTGGATGCCCTTGATTTCGCGGTAGCGCGGAATCACTTCCAGCACTCCGCGCACGGTCAGCTTGTCCATCGGCCAGTGCGATTCGAAACCCTGGGCCATCATCTGCTCGCCGCCTATGCCGTGAAAGCGCGCAGCGGGCAGATGCGGGCGCAGCCCGGACAGCAGACGCGCCGCCAGCATATCGCCGGACGGCTCGCCCGCTACCAGCGCGAGCGATAGCGGCACTGCTGGCGGCTGGCCAGCCGCCGCAATATCAGCGGACGATGCCACGGGTGGCCGTGCCAAGGAATTCGCGCATCGATCGGATCTGCTCGGCCGCAGCCGGATTGGCCAGCTCTTCCTCTTGCAGCGCCGACTTGGCTTCTTCCAGCGTCAGGCCGGAACGGTAGATCAACTTGTATGCCGAGCGGATACCGTTGATCTGCTCGCGCGTGAAGCCACGACGTTTCAGGCCTTCGATATTCACCCCGTGCGCCTGCGCCGGATTCCCGTTCAGCAGCACGAATGGCGGCACATCCTGCGTCAGCGAAGTGCTCATGCCCACAAAAGCGTGCGCACCGATCTTGCAGAACTGGTGCACATTGGCGAAGCCGCTCATGATCACCCAGTCGCCGATCTCGACGTGGCCGGCGATCTGCGCATTGTTGGAGAAGATGGTGTTGCTGCCTACCTGGCAGTCATGCGCCAGATGGACATAAGCGGAAATCCAGTTATCGTTGCCGAGCGAAGTCACCCCCTTGTCCTGCACCGTACCCGTATTGAAGGTGCAGAATTCGCGGATGGTGTTACGGTCGCCGATGGTCAGGCGGGTAGGTTCGCCGTTCCACTTCTTGTCCTGCGGCGCGGCGCCGATGGACGAAAACTGGAAAAACTTGTTGTCGCAGCCGATGGTGGTATTGCCCTCGATGACCACATGGGGACCCACCACGGTGCGCGCGCCGATTACCACATTCGGGCCGATGACCGAATACGGGCCGATCTCGACGCTGTCGTCGAGCTGGGCCTTGACATCGACAATGGCGGTAGCATGGATCTTGGCCATGATTACTTCCCGGCTGGCTGGCTGGCGTCGGTCGCGCTGCGGATGGTGCACATCAGTTCTGCTTCAACCGCCGTCTGGCCATCCACCGAGCCGACCGCCTTGTACTTCCAGATGCCGCGCGCCACGCGCAGGATCTCGACGTTCATCACCAGCTGGTCGCCCGGCTCCACCGGACGCTTGAAGCGGGCGTTGTCGATGCCGACAAAGTACACCACCGAATTCTCGTCCGGTTTGATGTTCATGGTCAGGAAGGACAGGATGGCGGCAGTCTGCGCCATCGCTTCGATCATCAGCACGCCAGGCATGACTGGCTTGTGCGGGAAGTGACCATTGAAGAATTCTTCATTGACGGTGACGTTCTTGATGGCGGTAATGCTCTTGCCCGATTCCCAGTCCAGCACGCGGTCTACCAGCAGCAGCGGGTAGCGGTGCGGCAGGTACTGTTTGATGGTGTGAATATCCAGGCACTTCTTGGTGCAGGTGGATTCGGAGCTTACCGGGGTGTTCGTAGTCATAATATTTTCTCGTCTTGATTCGTCAATGTTTTAATTGTTTTTTCCAGCGCGCGGATTTTATCGCGCATCGTCGAAAGATTGCGGACGATGACAGCAGATTTTTCCCATTCGCTGTTTTTGGCCAGCGGGTAGAAGCCGGTGTACTGGCCCGGTTCGAGGATGGAGCGCGACACCATGCTGCCCGATCCCACGTGTACCTTGTCCACGATGGTCAGATGGCCCAGCACCATGGCTGCACCGCCGAAGGTGCAGTATTTGCCTATCTTGGCGCTGCCTGCCACGCCGACGCAGCCGGCCATGGCGGTGTGCGCCCCGATATGGCAGTTGTGGCCGATCTGGATCTGGTTATCCAGCTTGACGCCGTCTTCGATGATGGTGTCGGCCAGCGCGCCGCGGTCTATCGTGGTGTTGGCGCCGATATCGACGTCGTCGCCTATCACTACCCTGCCGGTTTGCGGAATCTTGATGTAGACACCACCCTCGTTGGCGAAGCCGAAACCGTCCGTGCCGATCACGGCGCCGGAGTGGATGATGCCGCGCTGGCCGATCACGCAATGGGCGTGGAAGGTCACGTTGGCAAACAGATGGGTCTCCGCGCCGATTACGGCTTGGCGGCCGATATAGCAGCCGGCGTCAATCACCGCATGCTCGCCGATCACCGCACCGCTTTCGATTACCACGCGCGCGCCAATGTGGGCGCTGGCCGCTACCTGCGCATCGTCCGCCACCACGGCAGAGGCATGCACGCCGGGCGGCAGCACCAGTGCCGTCAACGACTCGAAGTACTGCGCCGCGCGGGCGAAATACACATACGGATTATTCGTCACGATCAGCGCACCGTGAAAACCGGCGCTGATGAATGCCTGATCGGCAGCCGACACGATCAGTGCCGCCGCCTGGCTTTGCAGCGCCTGTGCGCGCAATTTACTGTTACTGAGGAAGCTGATGTGCGAAGCGCTGGCGTCGGCCAATGGTGCGATGCCGCTCACCTCAAGGTTGGCATCGCCCATCAACTGACCGCCGAGGCGTTCGACCAATTGCCCTAGTCGAGTGCCCATCGGGTGGTCCAATCTGTTGAATTATTTATCTTTATCGAGTGCAGCCAGCACTTTATCGGTGATGTCGATGCGCGGGCTGGCCCAGACGGCGTCCTGCAACACGATATCGAAGCCTTCCACCGTGGCCATCTGCTTGATGATCTTGGTGGCTTTTTCCGAAATCGCCTGGCGCTCCTCGTTGGTGCGCTGGTTCAGGTCTTCACGGAACTCGCGCTGGCGGCGCTGGTATTCCTTATCCAGCTCGAACACATCGCGCTGGCGTTTGACGCGGTCGGTTTCCGCCAGCGTCGGCATGTCCTTCTCCAGCTTCTCGGAAGCAGCCTTGAGGCGCGTCGCCATATCGTACATGGCTTTTTCGCGGCTCTTGAATTCTTCCTGCAGCTTTTCGCCGGCCAGCTTGGCCAGCTTGGATTCGTTGTAGATGCGCTCGGGGCTGAGCCACGCAATGCGCGACACGGAGGTCTGGGCCTGCACCGGCGCCCAGGCGCAGCAGCCCAGTACGAGCACGGCCAGAGTTTTGCTCAGGTTAGCGGACAGAGTCTTCAACTTATTTCTCCGAAGTAATTTTCAATACCGGCTATCAGATCGCTTGCGCTCCGGCTTAGAAGCCGCTGCCCATCTGGAACTGGAAGCGTTCCAGACGGTCGCCCGGTTTGGCGTTCAAAGGCTTAGCATAACTCAGTTTGAGCGGACCCACCGGCGAAATCCAGCTGATCCCCAGACCGGTCGAATAGCGCAGCTCCGAGGCGCGCATCTTCTGGCCTTCCTGATACACCTGGCCGCCGTCGACGAAACCGAACCAGCGCAGGCTGCGGTCCTTGCCCGAACCGGGGAACGGCAGCTGCAGCTCGGCATTGCCGATCAGGCGCGAAGCACCGCCCAGCGCATCGAAGTAGTAAGGATCGACCGCACCCAGCGAGGAGCTCAGATAGCCGCGCACCGAACCGATACCGCCGCCGTAGAAGTTTTTGAACACCGGGTATTTGCTGTTACGCAGACCATGGCCGTAATCGATCTCGCCTTTCAGTGCCAGCGTGGTGTTCCAGATCAGCGGCTTGTACCACTGGTGTTCGTACACGGCACGGTAGTACTGCTGCTGACCGACCAGATCGATCTCCAGATTGGCGCGCTGGTAGCGGCCCAGCGTCGGCGTCAGCGCCGAGTCGCGGCTATCGCGCGCCCATGCTGCCGTCAGCGGCACGGCATGGGTCTGGGCGGTACCGGTACCGTCAGGGCTACCCGTCACGCTGGTGACGTATTCGCGGAAGCGGGTCGGCGAAGTCAGGTCGGTGGTAATGCGCGAGCGCTCCAGACCGATACCGAAGAACACCGTATCGACTTCCGAGAACGGTACACCGTAGCTGATGCGGCCACCCTGCTGGCGGATGGTGTAGCTACCGATATTCAGCGCCGGCGGCTGCTGGGTACGCATATACACTTCGTACGAGCGCGACACGCCGTCGTCGGTGTAGTAAGGATCGGTCTGCGAGAACGAAATGGTACGGCTGTATTTCGAGGTATTCAGTTCGATGCCGACGGTGGTACCGGAGCCGGCAAAGTTGGCCTGCTGGATCGCCGCCTGGAAGGAGAATTTCTCGGCCTGGGAGAACGCGCCGCCGATCTGGAAGTTACCGGTCGGTTTTTCCACCACGGTCAGGTTGACGTCCACCTGGTCGGAAGTGCCTTGCGCTTCCGGCGTATCCACCGTCACGTCCTTGAAGTAGCCGAGGCGGTCGACGCGGTCGCGCGACAGCTTGATCTTGTTGGCGTCGTACCACGACGATTCGAACTGGCGGAACTCGCGGCGGATAACTTCATCACGCGTGGTGGTATTGCCGGCGATGTTCATATGGCGCACGTAGGCGCGCTTGCCCGGATCGATAAAGAAGGTAAACGATACTTCGCGTTTTTCGCGGTCGATGTCCGGATTGGCGTTGACGTTGGCGAAGGCGTAGCCGAAGGTGCCGAGACGATCCGAAATCAGCTTGTTGGTGGTGGTCAGGCGCTCGCCCGAATAGGTCTCGCCCTTACGCAGCAGCACCAGCGAACGCAGTTCTTCCTCGCGGCCGAAGGTCTCGCCTTCGAACTTGATGCCGGAGACCGTGTACTTCTGGCCTTCGGTGATATTGATGGTGATGTAGATGTCTTTCTTGTCCGGGGTGATCGACACCTGAGTCGAATCGATCTGCATCTCGATGTAGCCGCGATTCAAATAGTAGGACTTGAGCGACTCGATATCGCCGGTCAGCTTGGTCTTGGAGTACTGGTCCGACTTGGTGTACCAGCTGAACCAGCCGCCCGTATTCAGGGCCAGCTCGTCTTTCAGCTCCTTGTCGCTGAACACCTTGTTGCCAACGATGTTGATCTGCTTGATCTTGGCGATTTCGCCTTCGTCCACGGCGAAGGTAATGTTGACGCGGTTACGCTCGATAGGCGTGACGGTAGTGACAATTTTGACGCCATACAGGCCGTGCGACAGATACTGGCGTTTGAGCTCCTGCTCGGCGCGGTCGACCGAAGCCTTGTCGAAAATCTTGGTCTCGCCCACGCCGATGTCTTTTAGCGCCTTGACCAGCGTGTCTTTCTCAAATTCCTTGGTGCCGGTGAACTCCACTTTGGAGATGGCCGGACGTTCTTCCACCAGCACGACCAGCACATCGCCGTCGCGTTCCAGTTTCACGTCCTTGAAGAAGGAGGTGGCGTATAGCGCCTTGATGGCGGCCACGCCCTTGTCGTCGTTGAAGGTCTCGCCTACCCGCACCGGCAGATAGCTGAAAACCGTACCGGCTTCCGTACGCTGGATGCCTTCGACGCGGATATCCTTGACGACGAAGGGCTCGATAGCCATGGCACTGCCAGCGCACAGCGCCAGAACTGCAGCGCCTATCAGGCTGCGGCGAAACGGGGATGAAGTAATACGGTCAGAATATAATTTCATTGGGTATTCAATGGCTAATCAACGAACTACTCATATACACAGCTGAACCACAGCTAATTCATAGCGAACTGCTACAACAGTCGCACAACGTCGTTAAACACCGCCAGCGGCATCAAAGTCAGCAACAGGCCTATGCCGAAACGCTGCGCAATCGCACCAAAACGCTCCGGCACAGAGCGCCCAGTTAAAACTTCCAGCGAATAATACAGCAAATGCCCCCCATCTAGAACGGGAATCGGTAGCAAATTCATCACCCCTAAACTGATGCTGATGAAGGCAATGAAGCCCAGATAGCTGGCAACCCCTGCCCGTGCGGTCTGGCCGGCGTAATCGGCGATGGTCAGCGGGCCGGTGACGTTTTTCAGCGAAGCCTCGCCGATCAGCATTTTTCCCACCATTTTGAGCGACATTACCGAGGTTTCCCACACCCGCTGCACGGCCTTCGCCACTGCCGCCGGGGGCGACGACGCCACTTTAATCATATCCGGCGCCAGCGCGATATAGGCGCTGATCTTACCGACTGTTACAGTTCCTTTATCCTTGCCGCCCTTGCTGGCTGGCTGCACTTCGCCTTGTGGCACCATGGCCAGCGTCAGCTCCTGTCCGGCGCGGCGTACCTGCACCTGCACGGTGCGGCCGGCAGCGCCGCGAATAATCTCGATAAACGCCACGCCATCGGCCACCGGCGTGCCATCCACGGCCAGCAGCAGATCGTCAGGCAGCAGGCCGGCGCGCGCAGCGGGACCGCCGGCAATCACCTGCTGCACCACCGGCAGCGGCCGCGCCATGCCCAGCCCGAGATTGCCCGTCAGATCACCTTCCACATCGAGTCCGGCCAGCAGCACGGCTGGCAACACGAAGTTATAGTGACCCTGTCCTGCCCGTTCTACCGACAGCTGTACATCAGTCCTGTTGATTACGCCCTGCACCAGCTGCCAGTGCAGTTCGGACCAGGCTTTGACGCCTTGGCCATTCACGGCCATGATCTGATCGCCGCTACGCAGCCCGGCCACCCAGGCAGCGGAGGCGCCTTTGCTCTCACCTACCGTAGGCTGGACGCTGACTTTACTGGTAGGCTCCTGCACGCCATACATATACAGTCCGGCAAACAGCACGATCGCCAGCAGGAAGTTGGCCGGCGGGCCAGCCGCCACGATGGCGATACGCTTCCAGACATTCTGGCGGGTGAATTCGCGCTGCAGCTCGGATTCAGGCAGACCGGCCAGATTGCCTTCGCGGGCATCGAGCATCTTGACGTAGCCGCCCAGCGGCAGCGCCGAGATCACCCATTCCGTCTGATCCGGGCCGTAGCGGCGCGACCACACCACCCTGCCCATGCCGACAGAGAAGCGCAGCACTTTGACACCACACCAGCGCGCCACCAGATAGTGCCCCAGCTCGTGGATGGTGACCAGAGTGCCGAGGCAGACGATGAACGCCAGCAGGGTCTGTAGCAAGTTCATTTTGTCTGCCCGGCGCGCAGCTGGCCGATATGCTGCTGTGCGGCCTGGCGCGCCACCGCATCCTGCGCCATCACGGCACCGATGCTGTCCGCAGCACCATGCGGCACACTGTTCATCACATGGGCGATCACGCGGTCGATCTGGCGGAAGCCGATCTGCAGGTCGAGGAAGGCCTGCACTGCCACTTCGTTGGCGGCATTCAGCAAGGCCGGCGCCGTACCACCGGCACGCAGCGCCTCGAAGGCCAGCGCCAGGCAAGGGAAACGCCCGAAATCAGGACGCTGGAACTGCAGCGTGGCGATCTGGGTCAGATCGAGCGGGCCGACGCCGGACTCGATACGCTCGGGATAGGCCAGCGCGTGCGCTATCGGCGTGCGCATGTCCGGATTGCCCAGCTGCGCCAGTACCGAGCCATCGCTGTAGGACACCATCGAATGGATCACCTATTGCGGATGGATCACCACTTCGATCTGGTCGGCCGGTGCAGCGAACAGCCAGTGGGCCTCGATCACTTCCAGGCCCTTGTTCATCATGGTGGCCGAATCGACCGAAATCTTGCGGCCCATCGACCAGTTAGGGTGCTTGCAGGCCTGCTCCGGCGTCACCGCTGCCAGCGTTGCCACATCACGGTTAAGGAAAGGTCCACCCGAAGCGGTCAGCAGGATCTTTGCCACGCCGCTCTGGCCAGGCACGCGCGCATAATCGGACGGCAGGCACTGGAAAATGGCATTGTGTTCGCTATCGATGGGCAGCAGCACAGCGCCGGATTCCTGCACGGCGTCCATGAACAGCTGGCCGGACATGACCAGTGCTTCCTTGTTCGCCAGCAGCACCTTCTTGCCCGCGCGGGCTGCCGCCAGCGTAGGCGCCAGACCGGCCGCGCCGACGATGGCCGCCATCACGCTGTCGACTTCGGGCGCACTGGCGATGCTGCACAGCGCCGCCTCGCCATATTCGACTTCGGTATTCAGGCCAGCGGTGCGCAGCAGCGCCGTCAGGCGGCTGGCCGCTTCGGCGGTGCCCACTACGGCACGCAGCGGACGGAAAGCGATGCACTGAGCCGCGAGTTGTTCTACCCGGCTGTGTGCCGACAGGGCATAGACACTGTAACGCTGCGGGTGACGGGCGAGCACGTCCAGCGTGGACACGCCGATCGAACCGGTGGCGCCAAGGATGGTGATGCGTTGCATAATTATTCTCTCAGAGCCAGAAGCCTATCAGCGCCGCCAGCGGCAGCACCGGGATCAGGGCATCAATACGGTCAAGTACGCCGCCATGGCCGGGCAGCAGGTTGCTGCTGTCTTTCATGCCGGCGCGGCGCTTGAGTTGGGATTCGAACAGGTCGCCGACGATGGACGCAGCCACCACCAGTACCAGCAGCAGCAAGGCCATAGCCCAGCCGAAGCGGGCCTGCAGTTTGACGGCAAAGGTATCCTGCAGCCACGGGTTGGCGGGCGCCAGCAGTACCGTGGTACTGGCCAGCAGCAGCACGGCGGTGCCGCCGCCGATGGCGCCTTCCCACGATTTACCGGGCGAGATGGACGGCGCCAGCTTGCGCTTGCCGAAAGCCTTGCCGGCAAAATAGGCGCCGATATCGGCCAGCCACACCAGCGCCATCACCGACAGCAGGTACAGCGGCGATTGCAGATACAGGGCGAGGATAGCAAAGAAGCAGGCATAGATGGCGAAGCTGAAAGTCACCGCCATCGACCAGTTGCCGCAACCCTGCATGGGCGGCAGGCCCATGCCCAGCGAGGGTACATAGCGCAGCAGCCACAGCAGGCAGGCCACGCCGTACAGCGAATTCACCGATGCCGGCTTGGCGATCAGCACCAAAAACACGAACAGTGCACCACCAGCTACACCGGCCAGCTTGGCTTTTGCGCTGCCAACGCCGAACAGGCGCGCCGCTTCCCACAGGGCGGCGGCCACAAACAGCGTTACGACTGCAGCCACGGCCGGGAAGTACTGCGAGAACAGCACGGGTAGCAACACTGCCAGCAACAGCAGCGCCGTAATAATTCGGGTTTTCAGCATCAGCTAGCCTTTTCTGCCAGTTGCGCACCGGTGCGGCCAAAGCGGCGTTCGCGGTGCTGGTAGGAGGCGATGGCCTCATCCAGACTCTCTTTGGAAAAGTCTGGCCAGTAGGTATCGGTAAAGAACAGCTCGGTGTAAGCCAGCTGCCACATGAGGAAATTCGAAATGCGCTGTTCGCCGCCGGTGCGAATGAACAGGTCCGGCTCGGGCGCATACGCCATGGCCAGATGGGGCGCCAGCTGCTCTTCGCTGAAGTCGTGTGCGCCCGGATGGGCCGCCACCATTTTGCCGATCGCCTGCATGATATCCCAGCGGCCGCCATAGTTGGCGCACACGGTGACGGTCATACGGGTGTTGTTGGCGGTCTTGCGCTCAGCGGCGGCGATCATGCCCTGCAGCTTCTCATCGAAGCGGCTGAGGTCGCCCACCACCTTGAGGCGGATGTTATTGGCGTGCAGCTTGGAGACTTCACGGTCGAGCGCCGTGACGAACAGGCGCATCAGCAGCGACACTTCCTCTTCGGGGCGGCGCCAGTTTTCCGAGCTGAAGGCAAACAGGGTCAGGTATTCCACGCCGCTGCGGGCGCAGGATTCAACCACGGTGCGCACGGCATCGACGCCTTTGACGTGGCCGGCTACACGCGGCAGAAAACGCTTGGTGGCCCAGCGGCCATTGCCATCCATGATGATGGCAATGTGACGAGGCACGGCCGGCGCGTCCGGAACTTCAGTAGTCGAACTGGTATATTTCATGAAAACTGCAGTGCCAAAGCATTAAGTATTGCAGGTGTTGCCCAAAAAAACAAGACGCCAGCAGAGCGCCCGCGGCCGGTGAACAACTCACCGGCCCGGACCCGCTGCTGGCGCCCTTGCCGACCCTTAAACGGTCAGAACTTCTTTTTCTTTCTCGGCAACCATCTTATCGACATCGGCGATGAACTTGTCGGTGACTTTCTGAACGTCATCAATGGCGCGGCGCTCGTCGTCTTCCGAAATGGCCTTGTCTTTCACCAGCTTTTTCAGCGATTCGTTGGCGTCGCGACGGATATTGCGCACGGCAATTTTCGCATCTTCCGCTTCGCTCTTGACCAGTTTCACCATTTCCTTGCGGCGCTCTTCGGTCAGCGGCGGGGTCGGCACACGGATCACATCGCCCTGCGCGGCCGGGTTCAGACCCAGATCGGCATCACGGATGGCTTTTTCGATGGCGGCAGCCATTTTCTTTTCGAGCGGCTGCACGCCGATGGTGCGGGCATCGACCAGCGTCAGGTTGGCCACCTGATTGATAGGGGTAGGATTACCGTAGTAATCCACGGTGACGTGGTCCAGGATACCCGTATGGGCACGGCCGGTACGCACCTTGGCCAGATCGGCACGCAGGGTTTCCAGCGATTTGGTCATGCGCTCTTGCGCGCTTTTCTTAACGTCAGCTACGGACATTACTGCTCTCCTGTGTTCGGTATTGAGTATAAACGGTTAGCATTAAACGTGAACCAGCGTGCCCTCGTCCTCACCCATGATGACGCGCATCAGCGCGCCCGGCTTGGTGATCGAGAACACTTTGATTGGCAGCTTCTGGTCGCGGCACAGCGCAAACGCGGTGGCGTCCATCACTTGCAGATGTTTGGCAATGGCTTCGTCGAACGAAATCGAGCTGTACAGCGTGGCATTCGGGTCTTTCCTCGGATCGGCCGAATACACGCCATCCACCTTGGTGGCCTTCAGCACGATTTCCGCGCTCACTTCCGAGCCGCGCAGCGAAGCTGCCGTATCGGTGGTGAAGAACGGGTTACCGGTACCGGCGGCGAACACCACGACCTTGCCTTCTTCCAGATATTGCAGCGCTTTCGGGCGCACATACGGCTCCACCACCTGCTCGATGCCGATGGCCGACATCACGCGGGCGGTGATGCCCACATGGCGCATGGCGTCGGCCAGTGCCAGTGCATTCATCACGGTGGCCAGCATGCCCATGTAGTCGGCCGTTGCACGGTCCATGCCTTGGGCGCCGGGCGCTACGCCACGGAAGATATTGCCGCCGCCAATCACAATTGCCAGTTCCACGCCCAGTTTTGCGACCTCGGCCACATCAGCGACCATGCGCTCGATCGTGCCGCGGTTGATACCGTAGGCATCGTCGCCCATCAGGGCTTCACCGGACAATTTGAGGAGGACACGTTTGTAGGCTGGTTTGGACATGGGACGGGGCTCCTAAGTTGGGTTTATTCGGGTAAGGCTGCCGGCGCCTATGATACCTAGTCTGGCGCCGGGAACAACTATTTACTTCTGGGGTACAGCTTGCCGCAAGCAGGTGCAGCTTAAAAAAACGGGCCTCTCGGCCCGTTTTCTTTTTATTACGCTCCTTTGGAAGCGGCCATCTGTGCGGCCACTTCAGCAGCGAAGTCATCGACTTTCTTCTCGATGCCTTCACCGACCACAAACATCGTGAAGGCTTTCACGGTGGTGGCTTTTTCTTTCAGCATCTGCTCGATCGATTGCTTGTCGTTTTTCACGAAAGCCTGGTTCAGCAGCGAAACTTCTTTCAGGTACTTCTGTACCGAACCTTCCAGACGCTTAGCAACGATTTCAGCCGATTGCGCTGGCTTGCCTTCGGCAGCCGCTTTGGCAGCATCTTCGTCAGCTTTCAGCTTGGCAACCGAACGTTCTTTCTCGATCAGTTCTGCTGGAACCTGGTCTTGCGACAGAGCTACTGGTTTCATTGCAGCGATGTGCATCGCCACGTCTTTACCCACTTGCTCTTCAGCGCCGTCGAAGTCGACGATCACGCCGATACGCGAGCCGTGCAGGTAGGAAGCCAGTTTGCCGGTGGTTTCGAAACGCTGGAAGCGACGGATGGTCATGTTCTCGCCGATCTTGCCGATCAGAGCCGAACGTACTTCGTCCAGGGTTTTGCCATCCAGTGGCAGTGCCAGCAGCGCGGCAACGTCAGCTGGGTTGTGCTCAACTACCAGACGGGCAGCGTTAGCGGCCAGTGCCAGGAAGTCGTCGTTTTTCGCAACGAAGTCGGTTTCCGAGTTAACTTCGATCAGCGCGCCTACGCCGCCGGCGATGTGGGTCGCCACCACGCCTTCAGCGGTGATACGTGCCGAAGCTTTCGATGCCTTGCCGCCCAGTTTGACGCGCAGGATCTCTTCTGCACGCGCCATGTCGCCATCGGCCTCGGTCAGAGCTTTTTTGCATTCCATCATTGGTGCGTCGGTCTTGCCGCGCAGTTCGCCTACCATCGCTGCAGTAATCGCTGCCATGTGTTTCTCCTGTATTCGGTATTCGTGGGGGATGGGGAACGGGTGTTACCTGCTCTACCCATTTACGTTAAAAAAAAGGGGGAGCTGTTGGCCACCCCTTTTTCCTTACAGCCTAGCTAGGAACAATTAAGCCTGTTCGTTCACTTCGACGAAATCGTCGCCAGCTGCAGCTTTAACCATTTCAACTACTTCGTTACCGGCAGCAGCACGGCCTTCCAGGATCGCATCTGCTACGCCGCGAGCGTACAGAGTGATGGCTTTGGACGAGTCATCGTTA
>Ga0187843_10000965_pt1 | contig 18785 bp, 18 predicted proteins | sample SpaLakP09_SKY_43_FD_134516 | JGI IMG/M metagenome (GOLD analysis project Ga0187843, IMG submission 134516) | Oligotrophic lake water microbial communities from Sparkling Lake, Wisconsin, USA - SP09_SKY_43 | ecosystem: Environmental > Aquatic > Freshwater > Lake | place: USA: Sparkling Lake...
CTTCAATGTCCTCGTCCATCGCGTCTTCTGGAATGTGCACGCCAAAGTGCTGGCTGATCCAGCGCTTTTCTTCGGGTGTGGGGGACTCCAAATCGACCCAGATCGGATGGAATTGGGACAACTCTTCTTGGGAAGAGATTTCTTCTTGAAACAGGCGGCCGTTGGCCAGCGAAAAGATATTGAGCATGGCAATCTCAGAGCTTGATGGAGCGGGTCGAAAAAAAGGGTGGGGATGTGCGCTTTCGACTCTGCTCGGCTCGATGCCAGGGTGAATCGAAAGCTACCAACTAGGGTAGGTTTCCAAGGATCGCTCCTGATTTGTACATGCCCAAATTATGGCACTGCAACAAGCGCCGACCAAGACTGTTAGAGTCGGACGCTTTTCATCGGCCCCTTCATGCACAACCCTTTGCCCCCAGCCCAAGAGCGCTGGCTGTTGATCACCTTGGCTGGCATCCAATTCACCCACATCGTGGACTTCATGATCATGATGCCCTTGGGCCCGCAACTCACCGCCTTGTTCGCCATCAGCGACGCCCAGTTTGGCCTGTTGGTGTCGGCTTACACCTTGTCGGCTGGTTTGTCAGGCTTGCTTGCCACGGGTTTCATCGACCGGTTCGAGCGCAAGCAATTGATGCTGGTGCTCTATTTGTTTTTTGCCCTGACAACATTGGGCTGCGCCCTGGCGCCGTCCTATGCATGGTTGATGGTGGCGCGGGTGGCCGCCGGTTTGTTTGGCGGCATTTTGTCGGCCATGACCCAGACCGTGATTGGCGATGTCATCCCATTCGCCAGGCGAGGCCAAGCCACCGGCTTTGTCATGACCGCGTTTGCGTTGGCCAGTGTGGCCGGTGTGCCAGCCGGCTTGTTCTTGGCCAATCACGGTGGTTGGCACAGCGCTTTCGTGGCCTTGACCGTGATGTGCAGTTTGGTCGGGGTCCTGGCCATTTACAGCTTGCCACGTTTGAGTGCCCACCTGGCGCAAGCGCAAGGGCGTGATGTGTTTCATGCCTTGCAGATGGTGTTGAAGGATGCCAACCACCAGCGCGCCTTGATGTTATCCGCCGCCATGATGTTTGCTGGTTTCACCATCATTCCCTACATCACCATTTACAACCAAGCCAACCATGTGGTGGAACTCAGTGAGATTCCCTACATTTACCTGTGCGGTGGTGCGGTCACCTTGTTCACATCGCGCTGGATTGGGGTGTGGACCGATCGGCTGGGCAAACGGGTCATGTTTCAGCGCATGGTGTTGTTGTCGGCCTTGCCCATGACCTTGACCACCCTGATGCAACCCATGCCCTTGGCCTGGGTGCTGGTGGTTACCACCAGTTTTTTTGTCGCCATGAATGGCCGCATGATTCCTGGCATGGCCTTGCTCACTTCGGCGGCCTTGCCAATGTACCGTGGCACCTTCATGTCGCTCAATGGTGCGGTGCAGTCCGTGTCGATTGGCTTGGCCTCGTGGGTCGGCGGATTGCTGATACAACGCAATGAACTCGGCCAGGTGACCCACTATTGGCTGTGTGCGGTGGTGGGCGTGGTGGCTTCGGTCTTGGCGTATTACCTGGCCCAGCACGTCAAAGTTCACACCGCAGAACCCAGCCCGGACGCCGCCCACAGCCCGAATTGAGCCTGAATTTTCAGGTTCTTGCTGTTGGGTTTGCAATTTTGTCAAAGTGGGTGCATAGTGGACTCACCTGTCGTTGTTCAGGCATGTGGTTTGGGCAAGAGCACAGGCGTTTTTTGCGGAGGGTTCGTATGAATTTAACGATCAGCGGTCACCATCTCGAAGTCACCCCAGCATTGCGTGGCTATGTCACCCACAAACTAGACCGCGTCCTGCGGCACTTTGACCAAGTGGTTGATGTGCGCGTTCTGTTGTCCGTTGAAAAGCAAAAAGAAAAAGAAGGTCGCCAACGCGCCGAGTGCAATATCCACGTCAAAGGCAGCGACTTGTTTGCTGAATGTGCCAATGAAGATTTGTATGCCGCCGTCGATCAATTGGTGGACAAACTCGATCGACAAGTGGTTCGCCACAAAGACCGCTTGCAAGACCACCATCACACCAGTGTCAAACGCGAGTTGAGCAATTAAAGGCACGATCAGCGCGAAACCGCCTGTTCGCAGGCGGTTTTTTTATGTTTAAATATTAAATCTAAAGAATTAAATATTTACCCTAGTTTTTCACCCCCTCTCGGGTGCATAATCAGCCCCCAATCATGAACAGACTCGCCGCCATACTGCCTTCTGCACAAGCTTTGGTGCAGGTTGACGCCACCAGCAAGAAACGCGCTTTTGAAGAAGCCGGCTTGTTGTTTGAAAACCTGCACGGCTTGAACCGTGCCATGGTCGCCGACAGTTTGTTTGCCCGAGAGCGGCTGGGCTCGACTGGCTTGGGTTACGGCGTGGCCATTCCGCACGGGCGCATCAAAGGCATGAAAACGCCCTTGGCTGCCGTGTTTCGTTTGTTGGAGCCGATTGGTTTTGATGCGCCTGACGAAAAACCCGTTAATTTGATGATTTTCTTGCTGGTGCCCGAAGCCTCAACGCAGAAGCATTTGGAAATCTTGTCAGAAATTGCCGAGATGCTCAGCGACGCCAAATTGCGCGACAAGCTTAAAGCGTGTGAAGACGCTGCCGAACTCCACGGCCTGATCACCAACTGGCAAACCGTTCAAGTCGCCTGAGCTGTTTGCCTTGAAGCCCACCGCCATCAGCGCTGACGTCTTGTTCGAGGACTTTCGGCAAAAGTTGGGTTTGCAATGGGCCGCTGGCCAAGGTGCTTCCGAACGGCACTTCGATGAAGTCGCGGTGCGCATGGCCCGCTCTGGGGCCGATTTGGTCGGTTACCTCAACTACATCCACCCCTACCGTTTGCAAGTGCTGGGCGAACGTGAAATTGCATATTTGCAAGAATGCGCACCCGACGTGGCTGAGCGCCGGATTGACCGCATCGTCACCTTGGTGCCGCCGGTGCTGGTGGTGGCCGACGACCAAAAGCCGTCGGCGTCTCTCCTGTCCATGTGTGAGCAAGCGCAAATCCCCTTGTTCGTCACACCCGAATCGGCAGCCTTTGTCATCGACGTCTTCCGTGCTTATTTGTCCAAGCATTTCGCCGACCGCACCACCTTGCACGGCGTGTTCCTGGATATTTTGGGCATGGGCGTGCTGATCACCGGCGAGTCGGGCTTGGGCAAGAGCGAACTGGGGTTGGAGCTGATTTCGCGAGGCAACGGCTTGGTGGCCGATGACGCGGTGGATCTGTACCGGATCAACCAAACCACCATCGAAGGCCGCTGCCCCGACTTGCTGCAAAACCTGCTGGAAGTGCGTGGCATTGGACTGCTCGACATACAGGCCATCTTTGGGGAGACCGCGGTTCGGCGCAAGATGCGCCTGAAACTGATCGTGCATTTGGTGCGCAAGGAAACCCTGGAGCGCGACTACGAGCGGTTGCCGCACGAACCCCTCACCCAAGATGTCCTGGGCATTCCGGTGCGCAAAGTGGTGATCCAGGTGATGGCGGGGCGCAACATCGCGGTGCTGGTGGAGGCGGCGGTGCGCAACACCATCCTGCAATTGCGCGGCATTGACACCTATGAAAAGTTTGTCGAGCGGCACCGGCAAGCGATGAAGACCCAGCAGCCGGACTGAAACAACAGGCCTTTTTCGTGCTTCTTGAAGGCCTGCTTGAGCCGCCCGTTATGGGGACGCATTTTTCGGGTCTTTCGCTCAAAAAATGGTCCCAAGCCAAAACAATTGGAATCTGACCGCAATAACGCCAATTACGCTGCTTCGTCCTTGAAGGGGCAAGGCTTGCGCGTGCAATGGCCGTAAAGACTGAGCGCATGGTCGGCGATTTCGAAACCTTTGTCACGGGCAATGTCTTGCTGGCGGCGTTCAATCTCGGCGTCGAAAAACTCCTCAACCCGGCCGCAATCGAGGCACACCAAATGGTCGTGGTGCTGCCCTTCATTGAGTTCATAGACCGCTTTGCCGCTTTCAAACTGGCTGCGCGTGAGCAGTCCTGCTTGTTCGAACTGCATCAGAACGCGGTAGATGGTGGCCAAACCGATGTCCGCGCGCTCGTTCAAGACCAGGCGGTAAACGTCTTCGGCGCTCATGTGGCGCTGGCCGCTTTTTTGGAACAACTCCAAAATCGTCAGCCGCGGAACAGTGGCTTTAAGGCCCGTATTTTTCAAATTACCAAGGGAGGGCATGCACGCCTTTCACGTCCAAGGGTCGGTGGTTGAACCCCATCGTTACAATGGATTCATCATAGCCTGCCTGACCTCGATCATGAATCTTTTGCGACTACTTTGGGCCCGCGGTTGGGTGTGGGTTTCTTTGGCCACACTGGGCGCGTGTTCCACCATTGACGACCCGATGGCACAAGCCATGCGCACGGTCACGCCCTACCGCGCCGAAGTGGTCCAAGGCAATTTCGTTTCCAAAGAGCAAGTGCAAGCCCTGCGCCCTGGTATGAACCGCAACCAAGTCAAAGACATTTTGGGCACGCCCTTGATTGCCAGCGTGTTCCACGCCGATCGATGGGACTATGCCTTCACCATCCAGCGCAAAGGCACACAACCGCAGCAGCGCAAGCTGTCGGTGTTTTTCAAGAACGATTTGTTTGACCGCGTGGACGCCCAAGACCTGCCCAGCGAGGCCGAATTCGCCGAGCGTATTTCTGTTCCTGAAGACCGCAAGGCGGTGCCGCGTTTGCAAGCCACGCCGCAAGAACTAGACAAGTTCAATCAAAAGAACCCTGCCAATCCAGCGTCTTTAGTCGCGCCGGTCAAAGCTGCGCCCAAAAACTATCCGCCGCTTGAACCCAACAGCAATTGAGCGCAGCCATGAACGCCACCCCCCCACTTCGAATTGCTGTCGCCGGTGCCAGCGGCCGCATGGGCCGCATGCTGATTGAGGCCATCACCACCTCACCGGATGGTCAACTCGCTGGCGCCTTGGACATGGCTGCCAGCCCCGCCATCGGCACCGATGCGACGGGATTCACCGGGCACAACAGCGGCGTGCTGATCACTGCCGATATGGCGCAAGGCTTGAACAACGCGCAAGTGCTGATTGACTTTACCCGCCCCGAGGGCACCATGGCGCACTTGGCCGTCTGCCGCCAAATGGGCGTGCAAATGGTGATTGGCACCACCGGCTTTACCCCGGCGCAAAAAGCCGAGATAGAAGCTGCCGCGCAAGACATTGCCATCGTCATGGCGCCCAATATGAGCGTCGGTGTCAACGTCACCTTGAAGCTGTTGGAGATGGCGGCCCAAGCGCTGTCATCGGGCTATGACATCGAAATCATCGAAGCGCACCATAAACACAAGGTGGACGCGCCCTCCGGCACGGCTTTGAAAATGGGGGAAGTGATCGCCCAAGCGCAAGGGCGGCAGCTGCAAGACTGCGCCGTGTATGAGCGCTACGGCCACACGGGCGAGCGGGTCGCCAACAGCATTGGGTTTTCCACCATCCGCGGTGGCGACATCGTCGGCGACCACACCGTCATGTTTGCCACCGAAGGCGAGCGCATCGAAATCACACACAAGTCGGCCAGCCGCAGCACCTACGCACAAGGCAGTTTGCGGGCCGTGCGTTTCTTGGCAAATCAACAGCGGGGCTTGTTTGACATGTTTGACGTACTGGGCTTGCAAGCCATTCAGGTGCGGGCATGAACCTGCTGTCCTTATTGACCCAAGGTGACATGCTGCTGCGACTGGTCAGCCTGGTGTTGCTGGTGATGTCGGTGTTCAGCTGGGTCGTCATTTTGTACAAAGCGGTTCTGCTGCATGTGGCCCAGCGGGACCTGGCTTTGTGTCAAACGTGTTTGCTGCAAGCCACCGACTGGCGTCAAGCGCAAGCGCAGTGGCGTGACAGTGACCGCTGGCAACTCTTTCCCGCCTTGATGGCCGCCGTGCACGACCGCGCAGCCGGTGCCTTGGCCGCCAGCGCAGCGGCGGAAGACCAACTCACTCGGCGTTTGCGCGAAGCCTTGCACGAAGTGCGTGCGCGATTGCAGTGGGGCCATGACGGTTTGGCCACCATCGGTGCCACCGCGCCCTTTGTTGGATTGCTGGGCACAGTCTGGGGCATTTTTCATGCGCTCACCAGCTTGGCTGGCGCGGGTCAATACACCTTGGACAAAGTAGCTCAACCCGTGGGCGAGGCACTGGTCATGACCGCGGCCGGCTTGGCGGTGGCCATTCCAGCCGTGATGGCCTACAACCTGTTGGGTCGACGTTTGGCCCGCCTGGACAGCACCCTCGAGGGCTTGGCTTTCGATTTGCGTGCCATGGCGCAGGGCTCCGCCGACGGAGTGGCGCATGGCCTTCGGTGAATTCAATGCCAGTAAAACACCTTCGCTCATGAAGGACATCAACGTCACGCCCTTGGTGGACGTGATGCTGGTCTTGTTGGTCATCTTCATCATCACGGCACCTTTGCTCACGGGCAACTTGAACATGACCTTGCCCACCGCCGATGCGCCGCCCTCGGCCAGCCAAGCGGTGTCCGTGGATGTGACGCTCGACAGCCAAGCCGTGTTGAGTGTCGATGGTCAACCGATCGGGTTGAATCAACTGGCCGCGGCGCTCAGCTTGCGCGCCGCCGATGACCCCGCCACCGAAGTGCAACTGCGCGTCGATCAGTCGGTGCCCTATGGCCGTGTCGCTGAAGTCATTGCAGAAATACAGAAATCCGCGTTGAGTAGCGTGTCGCTGGCAGTGCAAACGCCAGCGCCTAAAATCCCCGCATCGTCCCCACCCCTGCGCCCATGACTGTTGCAGGGGTTTCTCATTGAGCCCCATGCAAGACACCTACATCCCCAAAGACGTTGAAACGTCCGCCCGCAACGAGTGGACTGCGAAAGACGTCTACCGCGTGACTGAAGACCAGTCGCGCCCCAAGTACTACGCCTGTTCCATGCTGCCTTACCCCAGCGGCAAGCTGCACATGGGCCACGTGCGCAACTACACCATCAACGACATGCTCACGCGCCACTTGCGCATGAAGGGTTTCAACGTGTTGATGCCCATGGGTTGGGATGCGTTTGGCCTGCCCGCCGAAAACGCGGCGTTGAAAAACGGGGTGCCACCTGCCAAGTGGACCCATGAAAACATCGCCTACATGAAGAAACAAATGCAGGCGATGGGCTTGGCCATCGATTGGTCACGCGAAGTGGCCACGTGCGATCCAACATACTACAAATGGAACCAGTGGTTGTTTTTGAAGATGCTGGAAAAAGGCATTGCCTACCGCAAGACGCAAGTGGTGAATTGGGACCCGGTCGATCAAACCGTGCTGGCCAACGAACAGGTGATTGACGGCAAAGGTTGGCGCACCGGCGCTTTGGTTGAAAAGCGGGAAATTCCGGGCTACTACTTGAAGATCACCGACTACGCGCAAGAGTTGCTCGACCATGTGCAGGTGGGCAACCCGAAAGCCACCTTGAATGGTTGGCCGGACAAAGTGCGCTTGATGCAAGAAAACTGGATCGGCAAAAGTGAAGGTGTGCGATTTGCGTTCACACACAACATCGCAGGCGCCGACGGCCAGTTGATAGACGACGGCCGCATGTTCGTGTTCACCACGCGGGCTGACACCATCATGGGTGTGACGTTTTGTGCGGTCGCGCCCGAGCACGCATTGGCGTTGCACGCATCCGTCAGCAACCCCAAATTGGCGGCGTTCTTGGAGGAATGCAAAGAAGGCGGCACCACCGAGGCCGAACTCGCCACCCAAGAGAAAAAGGGCATGCCCACGGGCTTGTTCGTCACGCACCCGCTCACAGGCGCGCAAGTGGCGGTGTGGGTGGGCAATTACGTGCTCATGTCGTATGGCGATGGCGCTGTCATGGGCGTGCCGGCGCATGATGAACGCGACTTTGCGTTCGCCCTGAAGTACGGTTTGGCGATCAAGCAAGTTGTGGCGCATGGCGCTGCTTCAACTGACGCTTCTGCCGCTGCATTCGACAACACGCAATGGCACGACTGGTATGCCACCAAAGCCGGCGTGTGTGTGAACGCTGGCGCACTCGATGGCCTGGGCTTCAAAACGGCGGTGAACAAAGTGGCTGAATTGCTGGCCGCCAAAGGCTTGGGCGAAAAGAAAACCACTTGGCGTCTGCGCGACTGGGGCGTCAGCCGCCAGCGCTATTGGGGCACGCCGATTCCGATCATCCATTGTGACGAGCACGGCGCCGTGCCGGTGCCCGAAAATGATTTGCCAGTGGTGTTGCCGCAAGATTGCATCCCCGATGGTTCGGGCAACCCGCTGCACAAGCATGAGGGCTTTCACCACGGCGTGGTGTGTCCCACCTGCGGCCAACCGGCGCGGCGCGAAACCGACACCATGGACACGTTTGTTGATTCGAGTTGGTATTTCATGCGCTATTGCGACCCGACCCACAGCGAAGCGATGGTCGCCGAGGGCACCGACTACTGGATGCGCGAAAGCGGCAAAACCACTGGCGGCAGTGGCATGGACCAGTACATCGGCGGCATTGAGCACGCCATCCTGCACTTGCTGTATGCGCGTTTTTGGACCAAGGTGATGCGCGACCTGGGGTTGGTCAAGGTGGACGAACCGTTTACCAAACTGCTGACACAAGGCATGGTGCTCAACCACATTTATTCGCGCCGCACCGCCAAAGGGGGCAAAGACTATTTCTGGCCGCACGATGTCGAGCATGTGCTGGACGACACCGGCAAAGTGATCGGCGCCAAGTTGAAAACCGCCGCCGACAGCAGCGACGGCCCGCTGCCCGTGGGTACCGCCATTGACTACGAAGGCGTTGGCACCATGAGCAAGAGCAAGAACAATGGCGTGGACCCGCAGGACCTGATCGAGCGCTATGGCGCCGATACCGCACGCCTGTACACCATGTTCACCGCGCCACCCGAAGCCACCTTGGAATGGAATGATTCAGCGGTGGAGGGCAGCTTCCGGTTTTTGCGACGCGTTTGGCAATTCGCGCACAAGCATGAAACCGCATTGCGTGCCGGCTTGACGGTCGATCGCAGCCACAACCTGACGTTTGACAAAGCCGCCAAAGCCTTGCGCTTGGACATTCACACGGTCTTGAAGCAAGCCAATTACGACTATGAGCGCATGCAATACAACACCGTGGTGTCGGCGCTCATGAAAATGCTCAACACCCTGGAAGACGTATCCTTGAGCGACAGCGTCAATGACAGCGCCGCACTGGCCGAATGCTTTTCCATCTTGCTGCGGGTGCTCTACCCGGTCTGTCCGCACCTGGCCTACCACCTGTGGGGCGAGTTGGGCTATGCCGCTTGTTGTGGCGACTTGTTGGATGTGGCTTGGGCGGGTGTCGACGAGACCGCTTTGGTGCGTGACGAGATTGAACTGATGTTGCAAGTTAACGGCAAGCTGCGTGGATCGGTGTTGGTGAGTGCGCAAGCCAGCAAAGAAGCGATTGAGCAAGCGGCATTGACCCACGAGGCCTTTGTCAAACAAGCCAACGGCGTGGCACCGAAAAAAATCATCGTTGTGCCCGGTCGCTTGGTCAACTTGGTGTTGTGATGCCTCTAGCTCAACCACCGTCAACTCCACGCCGTGACTTTCTGTTGCTGAGCGGAACCATCCTGTTGACCGCATGTGGTTTCGAGTTGCGCAAAGCCCACAATTACCCGTTCAAATCTCTGTTCATCAGCGTGGCCGAAGCCTCCTTGCTGGGCCAAGAGCTCAAGCGCAACATCGCCGTATCCGGGCAAGTCGAGGTCATCACCGATGCGCGCCAAATAGAACGTGCCGATGTGATTTTTGACTTTCTGATGGAGTTGCCAGAGAAAGTGATTTTGAGTCGCACCTCAACCGGCGCCGTCCGTGAATTTCAATTGCGTTTTCGCATTCGTTTTCGGCTGCGCACCCGCGATGGTTACGAATTGATTCCCGACACCGAACTGGTGCAAGAACGCATCATCAGCTTCAACGAAAGCGCGGCCCTGTCCAAAGAGGCTGAAGAGCAATTGCTCTACCGCGATATGCGATCGGACATCGTTCAACAGGTGTTGCGCCGCTTGGGTGCGGTGCGTCAGCTTTAAGCCATGCAATTAGCCAGCGCCCGTTTGCAAGACAACCTGCGCAAAGGCCTGCGCAGCCTCTACACCTTGCATGGTGACGAACCGTTGCTGCAACAAGAGGCGGCCGACTTGATTCGACAAGAAGCGCGTGCGCAAGGCTTCACCGAACGCCATGTGTTCACCGTGGCCGGCGCGCATTTCGATTGGGGCGCGGTGCAAGCCGCCGGTGCCTCGATGAGCTTGTTTGCCGACAAGCTGTTGTTGGATCTGCGCGTGCCTTCCGGCAAGCCCGGCAAAGAAGGCAGTGTGGCATTGCAACGCATGGCCGAAGCTGCGCCTGCCAATGACGGTGTGCTAACGCTCGTGTTGTTGCCGCGCTTGGACAAAACCAGCAAAAACAGCGGTTGGTATTTGGCGCTCGAAGCCAACGGCATCACGGTACAACTCGATCCGATCGAACGCCATGCCTTGCCCGCATGGATAGCGCAGCGCCTGAGCCAACAGCAGCAACGCGTTTGCGAAGGCGAAGAAGGGCAACGCAGTTTGCAGTTTTTTGCCGACCGGGTGGAGGGCAATTTGCTTGCAGCACACCAAGAAATTCAGAAGCTCGGCCTGCTCTATCCCGAGGGTGAGTTGCGCTTTGAAGACATTGAGCGCGCCGTCTTGAATGTGGCCCGCTACGACGTTTTCAAACTCAGCGAGTCGGTATTGGCGGGCCAGTATTTGCGGGTGCAACGCATGCTCGATGGACTGCACGCCGAAGGCGTGGCCGAGGTGCTGGTGCACTACACCTTGGCCGAAGACATCCGCGCCTTAAAGCGTGTGAAAGACGCCGTGTCTGCGGGTCGGCCCCTGCCGCAGGTGCTGCGTGAGCAGCGGGTGTGGGGTCAGAAAGAACGTTTATATGAACGTGTCTTGCCGCAACTCAGCCCAGCCACGCTGGAGCGCCTGTTGCAAAGCGCGCACCAGGTGGATGGCATTGTCAAAGGGATGAAACTGGCCACTTGGCCTGCCGACAACTGGCAAGCCTTGTTGCGCTTGGCACTGATGTTTTGCAAGGCTTGCAGCCCGCGATGAAAAATGAAGCACATCAAGGCTTGGGTGATATGACCACAAGGCTGGCACCGCACAATCGCTTCTCTGCCAAAATCAAGCCATGAATGTGCATTCCATCCCCGAATTGATGCAGGCCCTGGGCCAGCACGCCAAAACCGCCTCTGCCGCCATGGCCAAAGCCAGCGCTGCGCACAAAAGCGCGGCCTTGCGCGAACTGGCCCGTTTGTTGCGCAGCGATACCGCCGCACTGGTCGAAGCCAACCAAGAAGATTTGCATCGTGCCAAAGCCAATGGCTTGGACGGCCCGATGCTGGACCGATTGAAACTCAGCGCTTCGATTTTGGAAACCTGTGCCATTGGTTGCGAGCAACTGGCGGTCATGCCCGACATCATCGGCAGCATCAGCGGCATGACGCAGCAACCCAGCGGCATACGTGTGGGGCAAATGCGGGTGCCGATTGGCGTGTTTGGCATGATTTACGAGAGCCGCCCCAACGTCACCATCGAGGCCGCGTCACTCGCCATCAAAAGCGGCAACGCCTGCATTTTGCGTGGCGGCTCTGAAGCCTTGGCCTCGAACACGGCTTTGGCGGCTTTGGTGCAACAGGCTTTGAAGTCTGCGGGCTTGCCAGCCGAAGCCGTTCAACTCGTGCCCACCACCGACCGCGCGGCGGTGGGTGAGCTCATCGCCATGCCGGCCTATGTGGATGTCATCATTCCGCGCGGCGGCAAAGGCTTGATCGAGCGCATCAGCCGCGACGCCAAAGTGCCTGTCATCAAACATTTGGATGGCAACTGCCACAGCTATGTGGACGACCCGTGTGACCTTGACATGGCGCTCACCGTGGTGGACAACGCCAAAACACAAAAGTACAGCCCTTGCAACGCGACAGAAAGTTTGCTGGTCGCGCGCGGTGTAGCGGCCGTATTTTTACCGCGCATCGGCAAAGTGTTTGCTGACAAAGGCGTGGAGATGCGTTGCTGCCCCGAGAGCAAATCCTTGTTGTCGGGCGTGAGTGGCGCGGTGTTGAAAGACGCGGTTGAACAAGATTGGTTTGAAGAATATTTAGCACCCGTCATCAGCATCAAATTAGTGGATGGTGTGGACGAGGCGATTGCCCACATCAACCATTACAGCAGCCACCACACCGATGCCATCCTCACGCTCAACCATGTGAACGGCCAGCGCTTTGTGCGCGAGGTGGACTCGGCCAGTGTGATGATCAATGCCAGCACCCGCTTCGCTGACGGTTTCGAATACGGATTGGGTGCCGAGATTGGCATCTCTACCGACAAGTTTCATGCGCGTGGCCCGGTTGGTATTGAGGGGCTGACGTCGTTGAAGTTTGTGGTGCTGGGGGCGGGGGAAGTCAGGGGTTAGCGTCTGTCACGCAGTTTGCAAGACCTGCATCAATTCCACCAAATCACCTGTCGCACACACAAGAGCGTCTCGCTTCCAAGATGTGACGGACAAGCCACAAACCAGCAAATAGGCCAAGCTTTCCCCATTCCTGTTGTCAAAGATAAGAAACGCCACGCAAGCATTCCCGGCCATCATCGCGCCAGTTGCGCGAAGGCCAGATTTAAAGTCGGGTTGGGAGAAAGAAAAATCCTTCGCTTGAAGCTGTCAGAATCACCCCCACATCAAAAACTCACTCTGACGAAGCTTCCCCATGGTTCCACACCTCATCACCGCACTGACTGGCCCGATCAACGAGCTTGAGCAGCGCATCCTCGACTCCATGCCCGCCATCGAACGGTGGTTCCGCATGGAATGGATGGAACACACCCCGCCTTTTTACAGCTCTGTCGATATTCGCAACGCCGGCTTCAAGCTCGCCCCTGTGGACACCAACCTCTACCCTGGCGGCTGGAACAACCTCACGCCTGAAATGCTGCCCTTGGCCGTCCAAGCCGCGATGGCCGCGATTGAAAAGATTTGTCCTGAAGCACGCAATCTGTTGCTGATCCCCGAAAACCACACCCGCAACACCTTCTACCTGAGCAATGTGGCGCAACTCGCCCGCATCTTCAACATGGCCGGTTTGAATGTGCGCATCGGCTCGATCAACCCCGAGATCAAAGAAATCACCACCATCGATTTGCCCAATGGCGACGCGGTGACCTTGGAGCCGGTCATTCGCAGCAAAACCCGCCTCGGTTTGAAAAATTTCGACCCCTGCACCATCTTGCTCAACAACGATTTGAGCGCAGGCATTCCGGGTATTTTGGAAGACCTGCACGAGCAGTATTTGTTGCCACCGCTGCATGCAGGCTGGTGTGTACGGCGCAAGAGCCAGCATTTCGCCAGCTATGAAGAGGTGACCAAGCGCTTTGGCAAATTGCTGGGCATCGATCCCTGGTTGATCAACCCGATGTTCACGCAGTGCGGCGAAGTCAATTTCGCGGAAGGCGCCGGCATGGAATGTTTGACCACCAATGTCGACATGCTGCTGACCAAAATTCGCCGCAAGTACAAAGAATTCGGTATCCACGACAAACCCTTTGTCATCGTCAAAGCCGACAACGGTACTTATGGCATGGGCATCATGACGGTGCGCGATGTCAAAGACTTGGAAGTCCTCAACCGCAAAACCCGCAACAAGATGAGCGTGGTCAAAGACGGTCAAGAGGTCAACCAGGTCATTATTCAAGAAGGCGTTCTGACCAACGAGCGCATCAATGACGCCGTGGCCGAGCCCGTGGTCTACATGATGGACCGCTATGTGGTGGGCGGTTTCTACCGTGTGCATGCCGAGCGCGGTGTGGACGAGAACCTGAACGCCCCCGGGTCGAGTTTCGTGCCCTTGGCATTTGAGCAAAGCGCCCACACGCCCCAGCCTGGCATGAAACCAGGTGCCAGCGCACCCAATCGCTTCTACATGTATGGCGTGATCGCCCGTTTGGCCATGCTGGCGGCCAGTTACGAACTGGAAGCCACCGACCCGAATGCCGAGGTTTACGAGTAAAAATAACCCTTTTGTTGCAGTGCAAAATCGGTAAACTCTGCGCTTCCTCAAACATTGGCGAAGCGAGTTGGCGTCGCTGGAAGTCCCTATGAGCAACGCATCTCAAGACAAGCACACATCCTCTTTGGCAGGTCTCACCTTGGGGGCCATTGGGGTGGTGTATGGGGACATCGGCACCAGCGTGCTGTACTCCATCAAAGAGGTGTTTGGTTCTGGTCATGTGGCCTTCACGCCTGACAATGTGATGGGCATTTTGTCCATCTTCTTTTGGACCCTCACGTTCATCGTTTCGCTGAAATACGTCATGTTGGTGCTGCGCGCCGACAACAATGGCGAGGGTGGTTTGGTGGCCATGCTGGCCTTGGCCTCGTCCTCGGTGCGCGACAAACCCCGACTTCGCAATGTGCTGCTGGTGGTGGGCATTTTTGGCACCTGTTTGTTTTATGGCGATGGCGTGATCACGCCGGCGATTTCAGTGCTCTCGGCGGTGGAGGGCTTGGAGGTGGTGTCGCCCAACTTCAAGAAAGCGGTGATCCCCCTCACCCTGGTCATCTTGCTGTGTTTATTTGCGGTTCAAAAGCGCGGCACCGGGGGCATTGGCAAATTTTTCGGCCCCATCACCCTTGTTTGGTTTTTTGTCATTGCGGCCTTGGGCGTCTTTCACATCGCCAGCAACCCGGCCATTTTGTGGGCCATCAGTCCTTACTATGCTTTGAAGTTCATCTGGGAACAACCGGGCACCACGTTTTTGATTTTGGGGGCGGTGGTCTTGTGCGTGACCGGCGGCGAGGCCTTGTATGCCGATATGGGCCATTTTGGGAAACGACCGATTCGCTTGGCGTGGTTCACTGTCGTCATGCCTTGCTTGACCTTGAATTATTTTGGTCAAGGCGCGTTGTTGCTAACCGAACCGGAGTCGGTGAAAAACCCCTTCTACAACATGGCCCCCGATTGGGCCCTGATTCCCTTGGTTATTTTGGCCACTGCCGCCACCGTGATTGCTTCGCAAGCGCTGATCACCGGGGCCTTCAGCGTGACCAAGCAAGTGATTCAATTGGGTTTTTTGCCGCGCTTGCAGATTCACCACACCAGTGAGCAAGACACGGGGCAGATTTACATGCCGTTTGTGAATTGGGGCCTGTTCGTGGTCATTGTGTTGGCCGTGGTCATGTTCAAAACCTCCAGCAATTTGGCCGCCGCTTATGGCATTGCCGTGTGCACGGACATGCTGATTACCACCATTCTGACCTTTTTTGTGATCCGCTACACCTGGAAATACCCTTTGTGGCTGTGTATCTGCGCCACCTCGGTGTTCTTTGTGGTGGATTTGGCGTTCTGGAGTTCCAACCTGCTCAAGCTTGCCGATGGCGGCTGGTTCCCACTCTTCATTGGCGGCATGATTTTGATCCTCATGCTGACCTGGCGCGATGGACGCCAACTGTTGCATCTGAAAACCCGCGACGAGGCCTTGGACCTGCGCTCCTTTTTGGACGCCCTGTTCATTGGGCCCCCAACCCGGGTCGAAGGCACGGCGGTCTTTCTCACCACGGAAAACGACATCGTGCCCAATGCCATGCTGCATAACTTGAAGCACAACAAAGTCTTGCATGCGCAAAACCTGTTTGTCACCGTCCGCAGCCATGAGGTGCCATGGATTGCCAAAGAAAAGCGGGCTGAACTCATCAATTTGGGACACAACTGTTGGCAGGTGAAGATCCACTATGGCTTCAAAGACGATCCGGATGTCCCTTTCGCGCTGAGCTTGTTGCGCGATCAGGTCGGGAATATCAATGGCATGAACACCAGTTATTTCTTGTCACGTGACAGCATCGTGCCCACCGTGGGTGGTGGGATGACGCCATGGCGTGAGAAGCTGTTCGCGCAGATGTACCTCAACGCCAGTGCAGCGGCCGATTTCTTGAATCTGCCCAGCAATTCGGTGATCGAAATGGGCAGCAAAATCGAAATTTAAACAGCCCAACTTCATCAAAGTTGGGCTGTTAACCTAGCGTGGTCATGAAACTCTTGTTTATCGCTGATCCACTGCCGACCTTCAACATCCAGAAGGACAGCACCTTCACCATGATGCGTGAAGCCCAAAGCCGTGGGCACGAGGTGTGGGTCTGTGACACCACCGACTTGCATTGGCAAACGGGCCAAGCTGTCAGTGCCCCCATGCATCAACTGCAACTGACCGGTGACCACACCGCTTGGTATCAGGTGACGCAAACGCAGCAACGGGCCTTGCACGCGTTGGACGCGGTGCTCATGCGCAAAGACCCGCCGTTTGACAGCGAGTATTTCTACGCCACCCATTTGCTCAGTCAAGCGCAAAAAGAGGGTGCCCGGGTGTTCAATGCGCCCGCTGCTTTGCGTGAACACCCTGAAAAACTGGCATTGATGGAATTCGCCGACTTCGCCAGCCCCACCTTGGTGACGCGCCAAGCACAAGCGATTCGCGATTTCCACACCCAGCACCAAGACATCATCTTGAAGCCCTTGGACGGCATGGGCGGCATGGGCATCTTCCGCGTCAAGTCCGATGGCTTGAACCTGGGCAGCATCATTGAAACCTTGAACCAAAACGGTGCCCAAACCGTCATGGTGCAGAAATTCATCCCGGCGATCACGCAAGGCGACAAACGCGTTTTGGTGATCGGTGGCAAGCCGGTGCCTTTTGCGTTGGCGCGCATTCCGCAAGGCAACGAGGTGCGGGGCAACTTGGCCGCTGGCGGCAAGGGGGTGGCGCAACCGCTCACCGAGCGCGACTGGTTGATTGCCAACCGCTTGGGACCCGTATTGGCCGCGCGTGGCTTGCTGCTGGTGGGTTTGGACATCATTGGCGACTGCTTGACCGAGGTGAACGTGACCAGCCCCACCTGTTTTCGCGAAATCACCGATCAAACCGGTTTTGATGTGCCGGCCATGTTCATGGATGCACTGACACAGCACATCAAGACGCCCATGCGCATTGACGCTTCATGAAGCTGTTCATTGAACAAGGCTTGTTCGAGCCTTATGCCCATGCGGTGCAGGCGCGCTTGTCTGCCATTCGACCTTTTGAGTACGCCAAGACCCGCAATCACATTGAGGGCGCGGTCAGCATGTTGTCGCCCTACCTCACCCACGGCTTGTTAAGCGTGCCGGATGTGGCCGAGCATGTCTACAAAGTGCACCGCATGGGCGTGCAACACAAGTTCATTTTTGAGTTGGCTTGGCGCGAGTATTTCCAGCATGTGCATGAGTTGGTGGGGGACCAGGTGTTGCGCAACTTCCATGAAGGTGTGTTGCCCGCTGATGCATACAGCGACGCCCTGCCTGACGATGTGCGCCGCGGTGCCACCGGTGTCCCGGCCATCGATCAAGCCATTCGACAGTTGTATTTCAATGGCTATGTGCACAACCACGCACGCCTGTGGTTGGCCAGTTATTTGGTGCACATTCGCAAAGTGCATTGGCGCGTTGGCGCCGAATGGATGTACAGCCATTTGCTCGACGGTGACATTGCCAGCAACCACCTGAGTTGGCAATGGGTGGCTGGCACCGGCAGCAGCAAGCCTTATTTATTCAATGCCGACAATGTGGCGCTGCTTGCACCCAACCATTGGCACAGCCCCAACACCGTGATCGACAAGCCGATGGACATCATCGAGATGATTGCCCAAAGTCGGGCCACGTTTACCCAAACCACGCCTCATTACGCGCATGTGGACGAGCCCGATGTGTTGGCAACCCCGCCTGCCGAGGCGGATTTGGTGGCCAGTGGTTTGGCGGCCGACAAATTGCTGGGGCGTGATGTTTGGTGGATTCACCCCTGGTCCTTGACCGACCAAACGCCCCCCGGCGTGCCGGGCGACGCGATGCGGGTGGCGGCGTGTTGGCACGAATGGACGCAAGCGCGGCCTTGGAGTCGCGCACGTTGGTTGTTTGTGGCCAAAGGCATGCACCAAGTGGCTTCGCACTGTTGGTTTGAAGATGCCGCACGACTCACCGACATCTTTGCCAAAGCCAGATCCGTGCATGTGGTGGATCACCCCTGTTTGCCACATTGGGAAGGCGTGAACTGGGTGCGTCACCCTGCGCCGCGATTGTGGCCACGCCAAACCGAGCGCAGCCCGTCGTTTTCCCATTGGTGGTCTAAGGTGACGCGCTACAAACAATCGATTCCGCAGTTGCTGCGGAATCGATAAACCAGAACCAACGGCTCAAGCCGCTTTCACCTTCAAACGCCACGCATGCAACAAGGGCTCGGTGTAGCCGCTGGGCTGGCCTTTGCCTTTGAACACCAAGTCCAAGGCCGCTTGGTAGGCCTTGGAGGTCTGGAAATGCCCGGCCATGGGTTGGTACAGGCTGTCACCGGCGTTTTGCTGGTCCACCACCACGGCCATGCGTTCAAAGGTGGCGTGAACTTGGGATTCACTCACCACGCCATGGTGCAACCAGTTGGCAATGTGTTGGCTGGAGATGCGCAGCGTGGCCCGGTCTTCCATCAAACCAACGTTGTGAATGTCGGGCACCTTGGAGCAGCCGACGCCCTGGTCGACCCAGCGCACCACATAGCCCAAGATTCCTTGCACGTTGTTGTCCAGTTCTTGTTGCCTATCGGCTGGGCTCCACTGGGCTTTGGCCACCACTGGAATCGTCAGCAGGTCCTTCAGCAGCTTGGCGCGTTCTTTGTCGGCATCGACTTTTTCCA
>Ga0187843_10000966_pt1 | contig 18776 bp, 16 predicted proteins | sample SpaLakP09_SKY_43_FD_134516 | JGI IMG/M metagenome (GOLD analysis project Ga0187843, IMG submission 134516) | Oligotrophic lake water microbial communities from Sparkling Lake, Wisconsin, USA - SP09_SKY_43 | ecosystem: Environmental > Aquatic > Freshwater > Lake | place: USA: Sparkling Lake...
CACCACGTCGGCCTGGGCCACGGTGTTGCCAGGGCGCAGCGGCACGGCGGCGACCAGGGCCTTGCCCCAGACCTTCACCGTCACCGGCCAGTACACATTCCAGCGCACCGGGCCTTGCTCACAGCGCAAGCCCACACGGGTCTTGCCCCAGAGCTGGGCGTTGTCCGGCAGGTAAGCCTTGACTTTGTCACAAGGCGCGAGCTTGAGGCGCGGGTCCAGCTGGCCCAGCGTGATTTCCACACGCCAGGGCTGGCGTTGTGCGCCATCGGCCGAACCACCTTGCGTCAGGTTCTGTTGTTTCAGGAGGCCCTCGACCTGCGCCTGCAGCGCGTCGGCGCCGGTGGCCACAGCCTGCGCGCGGGCGGCCGTGGGCGCCAGGCCCAGCAACATGCCCAACAAGGGGGCCAGCAGCAGCAGACGGGGTGAATCGAGGGTGTCCATGCGTCGCAATGTAAGCAAGGCAGCCGGCGCCTGAGGTCGAGAAATGCACGGGCTTTGCCGGTTTATTCCGGCTCATGTTTCGGCGCCTGGAGGATCACCATGGGACCCATGCTGACTGAAGCTGCATCCCGGTGGGAAGCGCAGGCTCAGCCAGTCACCAGGCGGCAGATGTCGTGACCGCCGGAGGGCCCTGAAGATGCTGAACCAACTGACCGACTCGCTGAATTTCAACGCCACCGCACTGACGCTGCGGTCGGAGCGCCAGCGCCTGATCGCCAGCAACATCGCCAACGCCGACACCCCCGGCTACACGGCCCGCGACTTCAATTTCTCCGATGCACTGAGTCAAGCCACGGGGCGGACCTCCAGCGCACAGACCCCGCTGGGCGGTGGCGCACGCCTGAAGATGACGGCCAGCCAAGGCGGCCACATGGGCCTCAATGGCGTGAGTGGCCAGGCCGCAGGCGCCAGACCCGAGCTGAACTACGCCAGCGCCGCCCAGACCAACCTGGACAACAACACGGTGGACATGGACCGCGAACGCGCCAGCTTCGCCGACAACACAGTGCGCTACGAGGCCACGCTGCGCTTCATCAACGGCCAGGTTCGCACCCTGAACACGGCCATCACCGGCCAGTGACTGGCACCAGGCCCACATTTGGCAGGAGCACCCCATGTCGATGTTCAAGATCTTCAACGTCTCCGGCAGCGCGGTCAGCGCGCAGACGCAGCGCCTCAACGTCGTGGCCTCCAACCTGGCCAACGCCGACACCGTGGCCGGCCCCGACCGCCAGGCCTACAAGGCCCGCCATGTCGTCTTCAGCACCACGCCCATGGGCGAAGTGGGCACGGCCGGCGTGAACGTGTCGCAGATCACGGAAGACAACTCGCCCGGCCGCCGCGTGCACGACCCCAAGCACCCTCAGGCCGACGCCGAAGGCTACGTGACCTACAGCAACGTGAACGCGGTGGAAGAGATGGTCAACATGATCTCGGCCTCGCGCTCCTACCAGAACAACGTCGAGGTCATGAACACGGCCAAGACCCTGCTGAACAAGACCCTGCAGATGGGTCAAGGCGGCTGAAGCCGGCCACGCTGACACATTGGCCTGACACCAAGGACACACCATGACCACCGCCGTCAACAACACCACCGCCACCTCGGCCACCTCTTCCACCACGAAGACCGCCAGCCAGCAGGCCTCCGAGGCGTCCGACCGCTTCCTCAAGCTCCTGGTCACGCAAATGCAGAACCAGGACCCGCTGAACCCGATGGACAACGCCCAGGTGACCAGCCAGATGGCGCAGATCAACACGGTGACCGGCATCGACAAGCTCAACACCACGATGGGTGCGATGAACGCCGGCATGGCGCAAATGCAGATGCTGCAAGGCGCCTCTCTGGTGGGTCACCAGGTGCTGCTGGACGGCAACCAACTGGCCATTGACAGCACCGGCAAGGTCGCCACCGGCGCTTACAGCCTGGAAGGTGCCGCATCCAGCGTGCGCATCGACATCGTCAACGCCGCCGGCGTGACCATCGACAGCGTCAATCAGACCGGCGTGCCCTCGGGCCAGCAGGGCTTCCAGTGGACGCCACCCGCCGGCACCAGCACCAGTGGCCTGACCTTCAAGGTCACGGCCACCAGCGGCAACAAGGCCATCAACGCCAGCCCGCTGATGACGGACACCGTGGACGCCATCAACACGTCCAGCGGCACCCTCACCCTGGAGCTGCGCAACAGCGGCTCCACCGCTTACAGCAAGGTCAAGGCCGTCGCCTGACCCCCTGATTTCCCTGCAGTCACCGAAAGGACATCACCATGGGCTTCCAGCAAGGACTCTCCGGCCTGAACACTTCCAGCAAAAGCCTGGAGGTGATTGGCAACAACGTGGCCAACGCCAACACCTATGGTGCCAAGTCCTCCCGCGCGGAGTTCTCTGACATGTACGCGGCCTCCCTCGGTGGGTCCGGCAACAACGGCATCGGCATCGGTGCGCGCATTGGTGCGGTGGCTCAGCAGTTCACCCAGGGCAACATTTCCACCACCTCCAACAACCTGGACCTGGCGATCAACGGCCGCGGCTTTTTCGCTTTGGCCACGCCTCAGGGTGAGACGGTTTACTCGCGCAACGGCCAATTCAAGCGCGACGCCAACGGCTACATCGTCAACAACGAAAAGCACCAGCTGCTGGGTCAGGCGCTGGACGCCACGGGCGCACCGGCGGGTCCGGCCGGCTCTCCCGTGCAACTCACCAACGACGGCTCGGCCCCGCAGAAGGCCAGCGCCGTCACGATGACGGCGAACCTGGACGCGCGCGCCACCATTCCCCCTGTCGCGATCGATTTCTCGAACTCGAAGAGCTACAACTTCGTGACCTCGCAGACGGCCTACGGTGACAACGGTGCGCCCGTCGCCCTGAACTACTACTTCCGCAAGGTGAGCGATGCCGTCGCGGCCAACCCCAGCGCCGTGCCGCCTGTGGCGGCGGCAGGCAGCCAGTGGTCGGTGTACCTCAGCGCCGATGGCAACACCAACGCGGCCTCGGTGAACTCGGCCGCGGGCGTACCGACCCCGGTGGCCACCTTCACCTTCAACCCCGACGGTTCGCTCCCCGCGGGCACCGTGTTCGGCATCCCCAGCATCCCCGGTGGCAAGAACGGCCAGCCGCTCACGGGCGTGACGCTGGACATGTCGAAGTCGACCGAATACTCCGGCAACTACGCAGTGACCGACCTGACCGGCGGTGGCTACGCCCAGGGCAACCTGTCGGACTTCCTCATCGAGTCCGACGGCACCGTCAAGGCGCGCTACACCAACGGCCAATCGAAGGCGATCGCCCGGGTGCAACTGGCCGACTTCAAGAACCTCAACGGCCTGCAGCCCGTCGGCGCCAACGAGTGGAAGTCCACCAATGCCTCTGGCGACCCGCTGCCGCTGGGCGCTCCTGGCAGCGGTGTCTACGGTTTGCTGCAGTCCGGCGCCCTGGAAGAGTCCAACGTGGACCTGACCGGTGAGCTGGTCAACATGATCGTGGCGCAGCGGGCCTACCAGGCCAACGCCCAGACGATCAAGACAGAAGACCAGGTCTTGCAGACCCTGGTGAACCTGCGCTGAGTCGCTTTAGGAGCACGCCATGGACCGCATGATTTACCTGAGCATGGCTGGCGCCAAGACCAACATGGCGCAGCAGGACGTGCTGTCCAACAACCTGGCCAACGTCAACACCACCGGCTTCCGTGCGCAACTGCACGCGGTGCGCGCCGTGCCGGTGCGCGGCGACGGTGCGTCCACCCGCGTGTACTCCCTGGAAACGACGGTGGGCTACGACACCAAGCCGGGCCCGTTGACCGTCACCGGACGGCCGCTGGACGTGGCCGCGCAAGGCAACGCCTGGCTGAGCGTGCAGGCCCTCGACGGCACCGAGGCCTACACCCGCTTCGGTTCGTTCATGGTCGATGCCCAAGGCACGCTGGTGACGTCCAATGGCCGCCAGGTCATGGGCGACGGCGGCCCGATCAGCATCCCCGCCAACACCGAGGTGAGCATCGGCAGCGATGGCACCGTCAGCGCCAAGGGCGTGAACGGCCGCAGCACGGCGGTGGGCCGCCTCAAGCTGGTCATCCCCGAAGGCCAGCTGACCCGCGGTGACGACGGCCTCTTCCGCGCCCCTGACGGCGCCGACCTCCCCGCCAGCGCCGTGGCGCGCGTGCAAGAGGGTGCACTGGAAGGCTCCAACGTCAACCCGATCGAGACCATGGTGCAGATGATCGCTGCAGCGCGCCAGTACGAGACACAGACCAAGATGATGCAGACGGCAGAGCAGAACAAAAAGACTGCCTCTCAGCTCCTGTCGGCCGGCGGCTGACCTCTGCGCAACCGCCCAGCCCCCTGAGCCCCCCGATTGACAGGCGTCACGCCAAAGGAGTCCCAACATGATGCGTTCCCTGTGGGTATCGAAGTCCGGCATGGAAGCCCAGCAAACCCAGCTGGACCACATCTCCAACAACCTGGCCAACGCCTCGACCAACGGCTACAAGCAGTCGCATGCCGTCTTCGAGGACCTGATGTACCAAAACCTGCGCCAAAGCGGGGCCAACACCACCGACCAGACCACCCTGCCCACCGGGCTGCAAGCCGGTTTGGGTGTGCGCGCCGTGGCCACCTCGCGCCAGTTCACGCAGGGCAGCCTGCAGCAGACCTCCAACAACCTGGACGTCGCCATCCAGGGCAAGGGATTTTTCGAAATCGAGCTGCCCGACGGCACCATCGGCTACACCCGCGACGGTTCCTTCCAGATCGACAACCAGGGCCGCATCGTCACCAACACCGGCTACCCGGTGAACACGGGCGGCGCCACCATCCCGACCACGGCCACCAACCTGACGATCGGCGGCGATGGCGTCATCACGGCCACCCTGCCCGGCACGACCACGCCACAGCGCATCGGCCAGTTCCAGCTGTCGAACTTCATCAATGCGGCCGGCCTGGACCCCAAGGGCCAGAACCTGTACGCCGAGACGGCGTCTTCGGGTCCGCCCCAGCAAGGCACGCCGACCTCGACCAACCTCGGCAGCCTGTCACAGGGCTTCGTGGAAACGTCCAACGTCAACGTGGTGCAGGAACTGGTGACCATGATCCAGACCCAGCGCGCCTACGAACTCAACTCCAAGGCCATCCAGACCTCGGACCAGATGCTGCAAAAGCTGGCGCAACTGTGATGAACACCCTCCACCGCCTCATGGCCCGAGCCCTCGGCAGGCCTGCTGTCGCCCTGTGCGTCGCCGCGCTGAGCTTGAGCGGTTGCGAGACCCTCAGCCCCAAGGTCGATGTGGCACAGCCCACCTCCGTGCGCCCCTCGGCCGCCACGTACGCGCCGGTGGCCAATGGCTCGCTGTTCCAGACCGCCGCCTACCGACCGCTGTACGAGAGCCACCGTGCGCGCATGGTGGGCGACATCATCACCATCAACATCTCGGAGACGGTCACGGCCAAGACCGAGACGTCCAGCAGCTTGGAAAAGAAGGGCTCGGTCAGCAGCGAGATCACGGCCGTGCCCCTGGCCAACGTGACACAGCTCGCCAAGCTGGCAGCAGCAGGCAACAGCAACAACAAGTTCGATGGCAAGGGCACGACCTCGGCGAACAACAATTTCACGGGTTCGATCACGGCCACCGTCATCGAGGTGCTGCCCAACGGCCACCTGATCGTCTCGGGGGAGAAGCAGATCGGGCTGTCCAAGAGCGTGGACGTGCTGCGCTTCTCAGGTCAGATCGACCCCTACACCATCCAGCCTGGCAACACGGTGCTGTCCACCCAGGTGGCGAACGTGCGCGTCGAGCAGATGGGACGCGGCGCCAACCAGGATGCCCAGCAAATAGGCTGGCTTGCGCACTTCTTTTTGAGCATTTCGCCGTTCTAAAGGTTCGGACAATGGAGCCGAACCCCCAAGGAAGTCGGCGCCATGAACCCCACTGACCGTTTGCTCAAACTGCTGATCGCCGTGGCCCTCCTGGTCGCGTCGGCAGCACTGTGGTGGCCCGTCAATGCGCACGCGGTTCGCCTCAAGGAAATCGCCGCCATCCAGGGTGTGCGCTCCAACCAGTTGATGGGCTACGGCCTGATCGTGGGCCTGGACGGCACCGGCGACCAGACCGCCCAAACGCCCTTCACCTCTCAAAGCATCAACGCGATGCTGCAGCAGCTGGGCATCACGGTGCCCGCTGGCGCCCCCATGCAGCTCAAGAACGTGGCCGCGGTGCTGGTCACGGCCTCCCTGCCCCCCTTCGCCCAGCCCGGCCAGCCCCTGGACGTCAACGTCTCCTCGCTGGGCAATGCCAAGTCGCTGCGCGGCGGCACCCTGATCGCCACGCCGCTCAAAGGCGCCGATGGCCAGATCTACGCCATGGCCCAAGGCAACCTGATCATCGCCGGCGCAGGTGCCTCGGCCGGTGGCGCCAAGGTGCAGATCAACCAGCTCAGCGCCGGCCGCATCCCCGCGGGTGCGACGGTCGAGCGTGCGGTGCCGACGCCCTGGGCGCAAGGCAGCGTGGTGCAGTACGACCTGCAGTCCGACGACTTCAACACCGCCCGCGACGTGGCCAACGCCATCAACAAGGCCAAGGGCCCTGGCACCGCCGAGGCCTTGAGCGGGCGCAGCATCGCCGTGCGCCTGCCCACCGCCACCGGTGAGCGCGTGGCCTTCATGGCCGACCTGGAGAACCTCTCGGTGGACCGCGCCACCCCGGCGGCGCGCATCGTCATCAACGCCCGCACAGGCTCCGTGGTGATCAACCAGGCCGTGACGCTGGGCCCCTGCGCGGTGGCCCACGGCAACCTGTCCGTGACGATCAGCTCGACGCCCTCGGTCAGCCAGCCGGGTGCCTTCTCCAACGGCCAGACCGTGGTGACCGAGAAGAACGACATCCAGATCAACCAGGCGCCCGGCGCACTGATCCAGTTGCCCGCCGGCAGCAAGCTGACCGATGTGGTCAAGGCGCTCAACACCCTGGGCGCCAACCCGCAGGACCTGCTGGCCATCCTGCAAGCCATGAAGGCGGCCGGCGCACTCCAAGCCGAGCTGGAGGTGATCTGATGAGCCTGAATTCACCCAGTGGCCAGGTCCCTGGCACCAACGCGGGCCTGACGATGGACGTGCGCTCCCTGGAGCGCCTGAAGTCGAGTTCCAGCGCCAGCCCCAAGTCCGCCATCCGCGAGACGGCCAAGCAGCTTGAGAGCCTGTTCATGCAGGAGCTGATGAAGAGCATGCGCGCCTCGACCATGAGCACCGGCATGCTGGACAACCAGGCCACCGAGATGGGCACCAGCATGCTGGACACCCAGTTCGCCGGCCAGATGACGGGCCGCCCGGGCGGCCTGAGCGACCTGATCGTGCGGCAGCTGGAGCGCCAGATGGGCCTCCAAAATGGCGCATCCAGTGGCGCAGCCAGCGGCGATGCCAGTCACACAAGCGCCCCGCTGAACGGCCTGACCATGAGCACCGACCTGAGCCCACGGGGGCTGCGCAGGACGGGCGCCTCCCAGGACACCAACGCTGCAGCAGCCGCGCCTGCCGCCGCATCCGCAGGCGCTCCGGCCAGCGGCGAGAAGCGCCTGAGCGCCTCGGAACAGTTCATCCGCAAGCACCAGGCCGCCGCGCAGGAAGCACAAGCATCTACGGGCATGTCGGCCAGCCACATCCTGGGCCAGGCCGCACTGGAATCGGGTTGGGGCAAGCACGAGATCAAGATGAAGGACGGCTCGTCCAGCCACAACCTGTTCGGCATCAAGGCCACGCCGGGCTGGACGGGCAAGGTCGCCGAGGTCACCACCACCGAGTACATCGGCGGTGTGGCGCACAAAGTCACGGCCAAATTCCGTGCGTATGACTCTTACGCCGACGCCTTCAAGGACCACGCCCGCCTGCTCAGCCAGAGCCCGCGCTACAGTCAGACAGTCGCACAGGCGGACACGGCCAGCGGTTTTGCCAAGGGCCAGCAAAAGGCCGGTTACGCCACCGACCCCGCCTACGCGGACAAGCTCACCAAGGTGATCAACACGGCCCTGCGCGTCCAGCGCAGCCTGGCCTGAGTCACTGAGCGAAGGAGCACCCCATGGGCACCGGCATCTTCTCCCTCGGCGCACGCGCCATGCTGGCCAACCAGGCCATGCTGGACACGACCAGCCACAACATCAGCAACGTCAACACGCCGGGCTACTCGCGCCAACAGGTGGAGCTGCAAACCGAAGGCGGTCTGTTCACGGGTGCGGGCTTCTATGGCCGAGGCGTGAAGGTGGCCACGGTCACGCGCAGCACCAACGAGTTCCTGGTCCGCGAGAACAACGTCAACATCGCCACCTCATCGTCTGACCAGACACGTCTGGACAAGCTCAACCAGCTGGAAAAAGTGCTGCCCACCGGCCAGAACGGCCTGGGCTACGCCGCGCAACAGGTGCTCAACGCCTTTGTGGACGTGGCCAACCAGCCGCAGGACATGTCGGCCCGCCAGGTGGTGCTGGCGCGTTCTCAAGACTGGGTCAGCCGCGTCAACACCGCTGGCAAACAGCTCGATGAACTGCAGGCCGGCACCGTGTCGGACATGCAAAGCACCGTCAGCCGCATCAACTCGCTGACGCAGCAGATTGCCACCGCCAACCAGGCCATTGCCAGCCTCAAAGGCATCGGCCACGAACCCAACGACCTGCTCGACCAGCGCGACCAGCTCATCAAGCAGCTCAATGGCCTGGTGCAGGTCAACACCGTCGAGGCCGACGATGGCTCTCTGAACGTCTTCATGGGCGGCGGTCAGCTCCTGGTGCTGAGCAACTCGGCGCAAACACTCAGCGTGGTGCGGGACCCGCTGGACAGCACCCTGGGCCGCGTGGCCCTGCGCACGGGCAACACCGACCGCATCATGGAGTCCGACCAGTTGACAGGCGGCGCTCTCAAAGGCCTGGTGCAGTTCCAGGACAAGGACATCGCGAGCACCCGGGCTGGCCTCAACGCCTTCGTGTCCCAGTTCGCCACGGCCCTGAACCAGCAACAGTCCCTGGGCGTGGACGCCACTGGGGCCCTGCAGACCTCGTTCGACGCAGCAGGCAACCCGGTCGGCACCCCGCTGTTCCTGAACACGGGCAGCGCCACCAGCATCAGCATGAACCTGGTGCAGCCCAAAGGGCTGGCGGCAGCCTCCCCCCTGGTGGCATCGGTGCAAGCCTCGAACACCGGCACGGCCAGCATCGACTCGCTGACCATGGCGCGGGCACTGCCGCAGACCAACGCGATCGACGCCACCACCTCGTTGCCCACCACCAACACGACGTTGAGCGTGTTGTTCGAGACCAGCGCCACCGACCCGACCAAGCTGACCTACCGCTTTGTGGACAGCACGGGCACGCCCTACAAGGACGTCACCCCGAAGCGCACCTGGACCCCTGGCACGCCCATCAACGACGCCGACCCGGCCTCCATCCCCGCGTCGCAGCTCTTCAACCTGAGCATCTCCGGGGTGCCACGTGCTGGCGACAAGATCACCATCGCGCGCACCACCTACCCGGCCAGCAACAACGGCAATGCCCAGGCCTTCCTGGCCCTGCGGGACAAGGCCATGGTGACCCTGGACGGCGCCACGTACGCGACCGTCACCGACGCCTACTCGCAAATGATCGGCAACCTGGGCGTGGCCGTGCAGGGTGGCAAGACCGCGGCCAGCATCTCCAGCACCTTGGCCAAGACCTCGGAGCAGACCCTGTCCAGCACCACCGGCGTCAACCTCGACGAGGAAGCCGCCCGGTTGATCCAGTTCCAGCAAAGCTACCAGGCGGCCGCCAAAGTGCTGCAGATCGCCCAGTCCCTGTTCGACACCCTGCTGCAGACCGCCCGAGGCTGAGGAGATTGACCATGCGCATTGCCACTGCCCACGCCTACGACACCTCGATCCAGAACCTGCAAAAGCGCCAGCAGGACCTCAGCGAATCCCAGATGCAGCTGACCTCCGGCAAACGGGTCAACGTGGCCAGCGACGACCCCACGGCCGCCGCACGCGCCGAGCGCGCCCTCGCCAGCATGGCCCGCAGCGACGCCAACAAGCGTTCCCTGGACGCCAGCCGCAACGTCATGGCCATCACCGAGTCGGCCCTGGGCGACACGGTGGAGCTCATGCAGACCGCCCGCGAGACCCTGGTGGCTGCCGGCAACGGCACTTACAGCGATGGCGAGCGCAAGGCCCTGGCCGTCAAGCTGCGCGAAATCCGCAACCAGTTGCTGTCCGTGGCCAACCGCTCGGACGGCGGTGGTGGCTTCGTCTTCGGCGGACAAGGCTCGGCCACACCGCCTTTCGTGGACGGCAACACCGGCGTGACCTTTGTCGGCCAAGGCGGCGAAACACTGGCATCGTCCAGCGAGAAGCTCAACCTCACCGTCGATGGCGACCAGGTCTGGCTGAAAGCGCGCGGCGGCAACGGCGTGTTCACCACCGCCCCGGGCATCAACGCCAACACCAGTGGCCCCAACGGCGGCAGCGCCTGGATCACCTCGGGAACCGTCACCACGCCTTCGCAACTGCCCTACCCCACGCCCTCGGGCAGCAGCTCGCCAAGCTACAGCGTGCGTTTCAACGTGAGCGGCGGCACCACCACCTACGACGTGCTCGACAACTCGACCGCGCCGGCCACCACCCTGAGCTCGGGCCAGCCCTACAACAGCGGCAAGACCATCGCCATCACCGGCAAGGGCATGTCGGTGTCCATCGCCGGTGCCCCGGCAGACGGCGACCAATTCACCATCGGCGAGGCCACCAACAACCTCAACATGTTCAGCAGCCTGGACAAGACGATCGCGGCGCTGAGCCAGACGAATGCCTCCAGCAGCGGCATTCAGCAGGCCGTCAACACCGGCATGACCGAAATCGACAGCATCCTGGGCAACGTGCAGGCAGCCCGTTCGGCGGTCGGCGAATCGCTCAACCGCATGGACGGCATCGAAAGCCGCATCGAGACGCTGAAGCTGGCCGCTGCCACCGAGCGCTCCAATGCCGAGGACCTGGACATGACCGAGGCCATCTCGAACTTCCAGAACCGCCAGACGGGCTACCAGGCCGCGCTGCAAAGCTATGCCTCTGTGCAAAAGCTCTCGCTGTTCCAGTACATCAACGGCTGACGCACCCTCACACACCCACAGACAAACAAACGCATGGACCACGTCATCCTGGGGCAGACCGCCCTCGCCTACAGCCCTGTCATCGACCGCAACCGCAGCGTCACCGCGACCCGCCTGACGGTGTGGCCTCTGCAGCAAGGCGCCCAACTCGACGCGAGCATGCTGCTGCAAGCCCTGGCCGAGGCCTGGCCCGTGGGCGGCCAGGCACTGTGGCTGAACGTGGCCAGCGAAGGCCTGCTGCAAGACCTCATGCGCGCCCAACCCGGCAGCCACATCCTGCTGGAGATCCCGGCGTTCATGGCTTGTGACGAAGCCCAAGCCGATGCCCTGTGCACCCTGCATGCCAATGGCAACACCCTGCTGCTCAAAGACCGCCCCCTTCAGGAGCTGCCTCGCGCCGTGTTGCCCTGCTTCAAGCAGTCGATCATCGACTACCACGACGACCCACGCAACGATGCGCACAGCGCCGCGCCAGGCGCCTCACCGGGTGCGGGCAACACCCGCAGCATCACCAGCGTCCAGGCTGGTGTGCGCACCATCGGCGAGATGGAGAACGCCTTCCGCAACGGCGCCGCTGCGGTGCTGGGCTGGCCCATCGACGACGTCATCCAGGAGTCCGGCAAGCCCGCCGACCAGCCCGCGCTGCAGGTCATCGTGATGCTGATCGACCAGGTGCACCGCCAGGATGACATCGAGGTGCTGGAGAGCACCCTCAAGCGCGACCCGCCCCTGGCCTACAAGCTGATGCGCTACATCAACTCGCCGGCCTTTGGCCTGTCGGTGGAGATCAGCTCCTTCCGCCACGCCATCATGATCCTGGGCTACCAGCGCCTCAAGCGCTGGCTGGCCCTGCTGCTGGCCACCGCCTCCAAGGACCCGAACATGAAGCCGGTGATGTTCGCGGCCGTGCGCCGTGGCCTGTTCATGGAAGAGCTGGCCCGCGTCAGTGGCGACGACGACATGCGCAACGAGCTGTTCATCTGCGGCGTGTTTTCGCTGCTCGACCGCATGTTCCGCCAGCCCTTCAGCGAGCTGCTGAAAACCATCCCGGTGCCCGAGCGTGTCTTCCAGGCCCTGGCCGAACACACCGGCCCCTATGAGCCCTACTTCAAGCTCGTGCAGGCCATGGAAGGCAGCGACCGCTTCGAGATCCAGGAAGCCGCCGACGGCCTGATGATGGGCTTTGGCGACATCAACATGGCCCTGCTCAAGGCCATGCAATCGGCGGCGCAGCTGGACTGAGCACAGGCACAGGCTGGCCATGGCGGGTCGTAAGATGCCGCATGCACCCTGACCTGTCCAGCCAGCCCTACGGCGACCTCACCCCCGACCTCACGCTCGACGCCCTGGAGGCGCTCGGGCAGCGTGTAGACGGCCGCCTGCTGACCCTCAATTCCTACGAAAACCGCGTCTTCCAGGTCGGCCTGGAGGACGGCGGCTTCGTGGTCGCCAAGTTCTACCGGCCCGGCCGCTGGAGCGACGCGCAAATCCTCGAAGAGCACGCTTTCGCGCAAGAGCTGGCCGACGCCGAAGTGCCCGCCGTGCCGCCCCTCACGTTGTCGGTGGATGAGGATGCGGCCCGCGGCCCAGTCTCGGTGTGCGGCACACCACCCACCCTGGGCCACTTCGCTGGCCACCGCCTGTCGGTCAGTCCTCGGCGCGGCGGGCGCTCACCCGAGCTCGACGACCCCGAGGTGCTGCGATGGCTGGGCCGCTTCCTGGCGCGTTTGCACGCGGTGGGCGCGCGCCGCCCGTTCGCGCACCGGGCCCGCCTCGACGTCACCCAGATGGGCCGCACCGCGCGACAATGGTTGTTGGACAACGAGGCCATCCCGATCGACCAGCGCTCGACCTGGCTGTCAGCGGCCGACCAGGCCCTCGACCTGGCGCAAGCGGCGTTCGACCGCATCGACGGCCTGCGCTGGCGCCGCACCCATGGCGATTGCCACCCTGGCAACGTGCTGTGGACACCCGAGGGCCCGCACTTCGTGGACCTGGACGACGCCTGCATGGCCCCGGCGGTGCAGGACCTCTGGATGCTGGTGAGTGGCGAGCTGCAAGAGCGCCAGGTGCAGCTCGGTGCGCTGATGGACGGCTACGAGTCGGTGGCCGATTTCGACTGGCGGGAGCTGGCCCTGATCGAGCCTCTGCGCACATTGCGCCTGGTGCACCACAGTGCGTGGCTGGCGCGTCGCTGGTCGGACCCGGCCTTCCCGGCCGCCTTCCCCTGGTTCGAATCGGGCAGCTACTGGGGCCAGCAAACTGGCCTGCTGCGCCAGCAGATCGACCTGCTGCAAAGCGGCGACGTCCACGACGGCCACCGCTGAGCAACAGGTCCTGCTGCTTCGTTCAGATCACTTCGCGGCTTCGCCCAGGCGACGGCCCAGCGACACCCCGTAGGACGCGGGGCGTGCGGCCAGGATGGGGTCGGCGGACGCCTTGATGCCCTTGGGCAGCACCAGCGGGTTGAAGGTGATCTTGTCGCACGCACCGCCCATGTCGGCCTCGACCTTGTCGATCACCAGCGTGCCAGCGGGCACCACGGTGCGGCTGTCGGGCCAGACCTGGGTCGGATCGACCAAGGTGTCGCCGGCTTGTGCCAGTTGCAGCTTGAAGTCGAAGGACACCGGTGCTTCGGCCACGCGCTTGCGCAGTTCGTCGAACAGGAACTGGTCAGGCATGGTTTTGAGCTGCTCATCGCTCAGGCCGACCACACCGGCAGAGGGCACGAACTGCCAGCGCACGAACTGGCTCTGGCCCTTGGCATTGACCATCTCAAAGGCGTTCACGCCCCAGTACTGCGCGCTGGCGTAGCTGGCCGGCACGGCCGCCTTGGACAGGAACGCGCCCTGACGCAGGCTCTCGGGGTGGGCGTCGTTGTAAGCCTTCAGCTTGACCGGGTCGGGCTTGCCGGTGGCCGGGTCGTTGACGCGAGCCTGCACGAAGGGCACGAAGTCCTCGATGCGGGCGACGAAAAACACAGGTGCCGAGATGTTGGCCATCATCCACTGCTCGCCCTTGGGCAGCATGAACTGCAACGCCAGGCCGCGCGCTGTCTTGCCTTTGTCGCTGGCTTTGGGGTTGCCGCCACCGACCGAGAAGCGCGCCACCACGGGCACCTTCTCACCTGAAAACACCGACGCGCTGGACAGCGCACGGCCCACGGCGTTGCCAGTGAAGTGGCCACTGGCGCAGATGCCCTTGGCCCCCGAACGCCGCATGCCAGGCTGCTTGCCAGCCAGCGCTTCCAGGGCGTCGACCTGCTCTGCAGGTGTGCTCATCTGTGCGTGGGCTGCCGATACGGGCAGCAAAGCAGCGACAGCAGCGACCGCAGCGCCGCTCAGCAGGGACAAGGACAAGTGTTGTGTCATGGGGATCCTTTTTTGTGGTTGACCTCTTGTTTTACGCGACAAGGCCCTCGAACGGGGGGCGAAGCCCTTGCAGACGCATGGACTTAACGAGGCGCCTTCGATGCCCCCCCGAAACCGGTTGATCGGATCGGATCAAGCCGGCTCGCAGGGCCTACTTGCGCGGACGCTAAGGTTTTTGTGCGGCGTGACGCGTTGTGCGTGAAGCGAGCGCCCGTGCCCCTTGACCGAACGCCGCCCACCATGCTCCACACGTCCCCCCCCGATGCACTTCCGGCCCAACCGCAGCCACGCCGTGACCTCAGCTGGCTGGGCGGGGGGCTGCTCATCGTGGCCCTGAGCGTCGCCGGGACGGCCGATGCTGCCGACCATCAAGATGCGGCCCGCGCGCAAGGCTTGCTGTCGGCACCCCGCGTGCTCCGCGAGGTCCGCAACGAAGAGCGCATCGTCCGCGCAGGCAGCGCTCACTCCCGCGCCCGCGCCGAAGACGATCGAGGGGCGGTGGACGACGGCCTGCGTCTGGACCAGATGGTGCTGGTACTGCAAGCCAGCGCAGCGCAGGAACAGGCCCTCGCAGCCCTCCAACAGGCCCAGCAGGACCCACTCTCGCCCGAGTACCGCCAGTGGCTGAGCCCCCAGGCGTTCGCAGACCGCTTCGGCGTGGCCCAAGCCGACATCGACGCCATCACGGCCTGGCTGACCCAGCAAGGCTTCCGCATCGACGAGGTCAGCGCCGGCAGGCGCAGCATCGTCTTCAGTGGCAACGCACGACAGGTACGGGACGCCTTCGGCGTCAGGCTGCGCTACTACGAGCGCCGTGAAGGTCGCGGTGACCGTCGTGGCGATGGCAGCGACCGCCAGCGCCACATCGCCCACGCCGACCCAGTGCAGTTGCCTGCGGCCCTGGCCGAGGTCGTCTCAGGCATCGCCTCGCTGCACGACTTCCGCAGCGAGCCGCAACACCTGGCGCGCGCGCTGGGCCCAGCCACTGCACAAGCCACTTACGGCAACGCGCACTACCTGGCCGCAGGGGACTTCCACACCATCTACAACCTGAAGTCGGTGCTGGCGCAAGGCATCACGGGCAGCGGTCGCACGATCACCGTGATCGGACGCAGCAACATCGCCCTGAGCGACGTCACCCAGTTCCGCAACAGCATGGCCCTGCCCAGCAACCCGCCGCAGATCGTCAATGGCGGCACGGCGCCCGGCTTCGTGGCGGGCGACGAACTCGAATCCGACCTCGACGTGCAATGGGCGGGCGCGGTGGCCACCCAGGCCACGGTGAAGTTCGTCACCACGGCCAGCACCGCCACCAGCGACGGCATCACGCTGTCGGCCCAGCACGCGGTCAACAACAACATCGGCGACGTCATCACCGTCAGCTACGGCCTGTGCGAAAGCCTCATGGGCGTGGGTGGCGTCAACCTGTTCAACAGCCTTTGGCAACAGGCCGCGGTGCAAGGTCAGACGGTGGTGGTGTCGTCCGGTGACAGTGGCGCGGCCGGCTGCGACCTCGCCGACGCCACCACGGCCACCCGGGGTCTGGGCGTCAACGGCATCTGCACCTCGCAGTTCAGCACCTGCGTGGGCGGCACCCAATTCAACGACACGGCCAGTCCTTCGACATGGTGGTCGAACAGCAACGACGTGGGCGGCGCCTCTGCGCTGTCCTACATCCCCGAAGTGGCATGGAACGAAAGCGGTGCCAATGGCGGCTCGGGTTTGCTGTCGTCCGGTGGCGGCGCCAGCACCCGTTTCACCAAGCCCAGCTGGCAGAACACCCCCGGCGTTCCCGCCGATGGCCGGCGCGACGTGCCCGATGTGTCTTTGAACGCGTCGAGTCGTGTCGGCTACCTCGTCACGTCCAGCGACAACACAGGGCGCACGCCCACCATCTACGTCGTGGGCGGCACCTCGGCCTCGGCGCCTGCACTGGCCGGCATCCTGGCACTGGTCGGGCAGAAGACTGGCTACCGCCTGGGCAACATCAACCCGACGCTGTACGGGCTGGCCAACCTGCAAGCCAGCAATGGCAAGGCTTACTACAACCTCATCACCTCGGGCAACAACAGCGTACCCGGCGTGACAGGCTTCTCGGCCAGCGCCAGCACGCCGCGCTACAACCAGGTCACGGGCCTGGGCACCATCAACGGCGCGGTCTTCGTCAACAACTACACCGACACCCTGCCCGCCACCAGCACAGCGTTGGGGACCTCGGCCACCCGCTTGGGCGTCGGCCAGAACCTGACACTCACCGCCACCGTGACGGGCAGCGGCGCCACCGGCACCGTGCAGTTCACCGACAACGGCAGCAACCTCGGCGCGGCCGTGCCCTTGAGCAACGGCACGGCCGTCATGAACACATCGAGCCTGGGCATCGGCAACCACAGCCTGGCAGCGGTTTACTCGGGCGACAAAACCCACCAGCCCAGCAGCTCTGCGGCCTCAACGGTGTCGGTGCTGGTGGCCAGCACCACCAGCCTGAACGCCACACCCACCCTCGCCACCGTGGGCCAGGCTGTGACCCTGACAGCCAGCGTGGCCGGCAACGCCCCCGCAGGCACCGTGCAGTTCAAAGATGGCGGCAACAACCTGGGCGCGCCAGTGGCGGTCGGCAATGGCGTGGCCACCCTCAGCACCAACCAGCTGGCCGTGGGCTCGCACAGCATCAGCGCGGCCTACTCGGGCGATGCGGGCAACGCACCGAGCACGTCTTCAGCCACGCCGGTGGGGGTCAATGCCAGCAACACCAGCACGGTGCTGAGCGTGTCGCCCAGCCAGGCCACGGCCGGACAGGCGGTGACCTTGACGGCCACAGTGACCGGCTTCCAGCCCAGCGGCAGCGTGACCTTCCGGGACGGCAGCATCACCCTGGGCAGCGCCCCCCTCGGCAACGGCACGGCCAGCCTGACGGTCGGCAGCCTGGCTGCGGGCAGCCACAACCTGAGCGCCAGCTACGCGGGCGACGTCAACAACCAGGCCAGCAGCTCGGCCACGGTGGCCACCACCATCGCGAGCAACACTTCCGATTCGGACGGCGACGTGCCCACCCTGCCTGAATGGGCGGCACTGTTGTTGTCTCTGCTGCTGGGTGCGCAGGCGTGGTGGCAGCGCCAAGGCAAGGGGCAGGCTCAACGCCGCTGAAGGCCGCGTTCGCCAAGCGCACGCGCCGCCGCCAACACGCCACCGGCGCACACAAGGCCCAGGGCCATGCGACCGCCGCCTTGCACAAAGTCCAGCCAGAGCAGCAGAGGCGAAAACAACCCGGGCGCGAAGGCATCGACGTGCAGCTGCCACAGCGAGGCCCACAGCACCATGGGCACGTCGAGCGCGAGCAGCAGCGCCAGCCCCATCGGCAAAAGCAGCAAGCGCCACACGACCTCTCGCCACGAGGCAGGCGGCCAGGCCAGCACCGCGGCCGCGGCCAGGGTCGGTGGCAGGGTGAGGTGGCCCAGCAAGGTCGAAGCCTGGGCCTGAGCGCGCGGGTCCGCGCAGTGCGCGCCGTCGGGCAACACGACGCAACGCGCCAGCGTCACGACGATGCGGATGAGCTCCTCGCCGCCACGCTGCACCACATCGAGCGAGACGATGCGGTAGGTGTTGTCCAGCGCGTTGATCTCGGCGGCGATGAAGGGCAGCAAGGCCTCGGCCAGCGCGTGCCCCCAGCGCAGCGTGGCCGCCAGCACCAGCGCCAGGCACAGGGCAAAGCGCCAGGCGAAGGCCTTGAGGACGGTCGGCCCGAACGGCTCAGCTGGCATCGCGCCCCCCGGCCGCCGCGGGTATCGCCGGGCGTTGCGATGCATCGTGTCGGCGGTACACCCACGCCACGAACAGCAGGGTGGCGGCCACCAGCAGCCCTGGGGCCACCAGGCCGTGCAAGAGGTTGAACAAAGGCCGGTCTTCGCGGTAGCTGTAGAACAAGGCCAGCAGGCGCACCTGGTTGAGCGCGAACACCCACACCGCGCCCAACAAAGCGCCTTGCAGGCGCCAGCGCCACGACAGCGGTGCCGCCAGCAGCGCCGCCCACAGCAGGAACAGCACCTCGGTGCCCTCGCAGCCATTGAGGACGTTGATGCCACCACCCACCGCCTGGATGCGCGAGCCCTTGGCCTGCGCGGCCACCTCGGGCGTCAGTCGGTTCACCAGGGCCACGGCCGTGCCCACGGTGGCCTGGTCGATCACGGCGCGCTCGGCCGCCGTGCCCCGCAAGGCCGACCAGCCTCCCTGCAGCGCCGCCAAGGCCAGCAAGAACACCAGGGCCACGCGCCAGAGGGGCGCACGCGGGTGCTGCGTCTGAGAAAGTGC
>Ga0187843_10000967_pt1 | contig 18770 bp, 1 predicted proteins | sample SpaLakP09_SKY_43_FD_134516 | JGI IMG/M metagenome (GOLD analysis project Ga0187843, IMG submission 134516) | Oligotrophic lake water microbial communities from Sparkling Lake, Wisconsin, USA - SP09_SKY_43 | ecosystem: Environmental > Aquatic > Freshwater > Lake | place: USA: Sparkling Lake...
AAAGCCGGCGACACACTCACCGACAGCTTCACCGTCAGCAGCAAGGACGGCAGCACGCATACCGTGACTGTGACTATCCAGGGCAGCAATGACGCGCCCGTGCTGCAAGCTCAGACCCAGGCGGTGACGGAGGACGGCGCGTTGCTGAACGGCCGCATGGTCGCCACCGATGTCGATGCCGGCGACACGCAGGCCTTCAGCATCGCGCAGGCGGTGGACGGTTTCACACTGAATGCCGACGGCAGCTACAGCTTCGATCCCTCGAACGCCGCTTACCAGCGACTGACCGCAGGCCAGTCGCAAGACCTCGTCATCCCTGTCACGGTGACGGACAGTGCTGGCGCCACCAGCACGCAGAACCTGAGGATTACGGTCACCGGCAGCAACGACGGCGCCGTCATCGGCGGGCGGATTGCCAACTACGTCACCGAGGACGCCGTGGTCTCCACCGGCGGCATGCTCCGGGCCGGTGGCCAGCTGACTGTGGTGGACCCAGACGCGGGCGAAGCCGTCTTTGTGGCCCAAACCGGCGTGACCGGCGCTGGCCACTACGGCAGCTTCAGCATCGACGCCAGCGGCCACTACAGCTACACCGCCGACAACACACAGACGGCGATTCAGCAACTCAAGGCAGGCCAAACGCTGAGCGATAACTTCACCGTGGCCACTGCCGACGGCACGCAGCAAGTCGTCAGCATCACCATCAACGGTGCCGAAGACAAGCCGGTGCTGCAGGCGCAGACCCACGCCGTCACCGAAGACGGCGCGCGGCTGACCGGCCAGATGTTGGCCACCGATGTCGACGCGGGCGACACCCAGCGCTTCTCGGTCGCTCACCCGGTCGCGGGCTTTGTTCTCAACTCCAACGGCAGCTTCAGCTTTAACCCAGCGCACGCGTCTTACCAGCATCTGGCTGCGGGACAAACGCAAGACGTCGTCATCCCCGTCACGGTCATCGACAGCGCCGGGGGGACCAGCACGCAGAACCTCACCATCACCATTGCCGGCAGCAACGATGGCGCGAAGATCACCGGCGTGGACGCGGGCAGCGTCACCGAGGACACGGCCCTGCAGAACGGCCGCTTGCAGGCCAGCGGCCAGCTGACCGTCACCGACATCGACACCGGCGAAGCCCACTTCGCCGCGCAGACCGATGTGGCCGGCAGCCAAGGTCTGGGCCACTTCAGCATCGACGCCGCAGGCCACTGGACCTATACCGCCAACAACCGGCAGCTGGCCATCCAGCAACTCAAGAACGGCGACAGCCTGAGCGACACGCTCAGCGTCACCAGTGCCGACGGCACGCAACACACCCTCACGGTGAGCATCCACGGCGTGAACGACGCGCCCGACATCAGCAGCACGCGCGCTTCCGCCCGCCTGGTGATCGAAGACGGGCAGACCTCGTCCATCAAGGGCGTGCTGCACGCGCGTGACTTGGATGCCGGCGATACGCTGACCTGGTCGGTCACGGGCAATGGCCAGGGCACTTACGGCCATCTGGACTTCGATCCGCAGTCCGGGCAATGGGTCTACCAACTGGACAACGCCGACGCCGACACCAATGCCCTGCGGGCCGGCCAACAAGGCCAAGAGGTGTTCCAGATCACCGCGACCGATCGCAGCGGTGCAACGGACACCAGCGTCGTGCGCGTCATGGTCGTCGGCGCGAACGACCGCGCCGCCATCGCCGGCGTGGACACCGGCAGCGTCAGTGAAGACGGCGGGCTGCAAGCCGCCGGCCAGCTCAGCATCAGCGACGCTGACGCCGGCGAGGCCGCCTTCCAGGCCAGCCCACGCGCGCCCGGCCAGCATGGCCTGTTCAGCCTGGCGGCGAACGGCAGCTGGACCTACGCACTCAACAACAGCGACACCGACGTTCAGGCCCTCACCAAGGGCCAGAGCTTGAGCGACAGCCTGGTCGTGAAAAGCGTGGACGGCAGCACCCACACCATCACGGTCAACATCCAGGGCCGCGACGACGGCGCCGTCATCACCGGCGTGGACACCGGCCGCGTGACCGAAGACCAAAACGTCAATGCCGGCCAGTTGCAGGCTAAGGGCCAGCTGACGCTGACCGACACCGACGCGGGCCAGCACCAGTTCACCGCCCAGAGCCAGGTGGCGGGCCACTACGGCAACTTCAGCATTGACGCCAGCGGCGCCTGGACCTACACGGCCGACAACAGCCAAGATGCCGTGCAGCACCTGGGCCGCAATGACAGCCTGGTCGAACGCTTCCGCGTGAGCAGTGCTGATGGCACCCAGCACACCGTGCTCGTCACGCTGCAAGGCAGCAACGATGTGCCGGTCATCCAGGCCCAGACCCGCTCGGTCACCGAAGACGGCGCCATGCTGACCGGCCAGATGCGCGCCAGCGACACCGACATCCACGACCGCCTGCAGTTCAGCACCACCGCGCAGATCGCCGGCTTCACACTGGCCGCCGACGGCAGCTACAGCTTCGACCCCAAGGCCTCGGCCTACCAAAACCTGGGCAGCGGGGTGGCCGAAACCCTGCGCATCCCCGTCACCGTGCGCGACCAGTTTGGCGCGCAGCACACCCGCGACCTGCTGATCACCGTCACCGGCACCAACGACGGCGCCATCATTCAAGGCAAGGACCATGGCGACGTGGTCGAGGACCTGAACCCGGTGGGCGGCCTGCTGCGAGCCCAGGGCCATCTGGGCGTCACCGACGCCGACGCTTCACAGTCCGCCTTCGTCGTACAGACCGGCGTGGTGGGGCACTTCGGCCGCTTCAGCATCGATGCAGACGGCGCCTGGACCTACGAGGTCGACAACAGCAGCACCCGCGTGCAGGCCCTGGCCGAAGGCGCGCAGGCCGTGGAGCACTTCGTCGTCCGCAGCCTGGACGGCACCTCACACGCCGTGCGCGTCATCGTGCACGGCAGCAACGACGCCCCGGTGGTCACGTCCACCGCGCAAACGGCCATCGAAGACGGCGCGCTGCTGCACGGCCAGCTGCGCGTGAGCGACCGCGACCGTGGCGACCAAGCGCACTTCCAGCTCGACCACCCTGTGGCCGGCTTCACGCTGGACAGCGACGGCACCTACCGATTTGACCCCGCCGATGCGGCCCACCAGGATCTGCGCCAAGGCCAGGTCATGCGTCTGGACATCCCCGTCACCGTGACCGACGACGCTGGCGCCGTGGTGCACCAGACCATCTCCATCACCCTGACCGGCCGCAATGATGCCGCCGCGATCTCGGGCGTGGACCAGGCCGCCGTCACCGAGGACAGCGCCCTGCAAAACGGCCTGCTGCAAGCCAGCGGCCAGCTCCAGGTCAGCGACATCGACGACGGCGAGGACCACTTCACCGTGCAGACCGCCGTGGCCGGCAGCCGTGGCCTGGGCCACTTCAGCATCAATGCGTCCGGCCAATGGCTCTACACGGCCGACAACGCGCAAGCGGCTGTTCAAGCGCTGAAGGCCGGCGAATCGCTGACGGATACGGTGAGCGTGAGCAGTGCCGATGGCACGACGCACACGCTCACCGTGACGATCCGGGGCAGCAACGACGCCCCGGTGCTGACAGCACAAAGCCAGGCGGTCACCGAAGACGGCGCGCTGCTGAGCGGCCACATGGTCGCCACCGATGCCGATGCCAGCGACACGCAGACCTTCAGCCTCGCCAATGCCATCGACGGCTTCACGCTCAACGCCGACGGCAGCTACCGCTTCGACCCCGGCCATGCCAGCTACCAGCACATCGCGGCAGGCCAAGCGCAGGACGTGCTCATCCCCGTCACGGTGACCGACAGCACCGGCCTGAGCAGTACGCAAAACCTGACCATCACCGTCACCGGCAGCAACGACGGCCCGCAGGTGGTGGCGGACACGGCGGCCAAGGCGGCAGATGTCGGTGCGGTCACCGAAGACACGGCGCATGTGTTCACCGAGGCCGATCTGCTGCGCGCGGTCGGTGCGAGCGATGTGGATGACGGCAGCAGCCTGCACATCGTGGCGGGTTCGCTGACGTCGGCGCACGGCACGATCAGCGGCGATGCGGCACATGGATTCACCTTCACCCCGGCGGCCAATTACAGCGGCCAGGACGTGGACCTGAAGTTCAGCGTCACTGATGGAACGGCAAGCCGCGAGGCCTTTGCCACGCTGGACATCACGCCGGTGGCTGATGCCCCGGACCGTCTGGCCGGCAAGCCGCTGAGCAGCAACTTTGAAGATGCGGCCGGCGCGGCCGGCTGGCAACCCAACGCGGGCAGCACCCTCTCCTTGCAGGGTGGAAGCCCTGTGGGCGGGCAGGATGTCGTGTTTACGAAGGGGGATTTCGATGCCCTCCATCAGGACCTCGACACCTTTGCCGGACAGCGTGTGCATCTGTCATTCGATGTCATGTCAACCAAATATTCTTCCGTTTCCCTGCAGGTGCTATGGGAAGGCAAGGTAGTCGCAGACATCGATCCGAAATTTGCCTACTGGGAGTCAACCCATACCGAACTGGATCTGGTGGCAACAGGCCCCAATTCCCGACTGGAGTTCAGGACAGGCGGCGACCACTACTCCATTGGTCGCATGGTCCGGCTCGACAACGTCAACCTTCGGTTCGACGACATCCGCTCGGATCGCGAGGCCGTCACCAATCACGACCTGCAGCTGCAGCTCGGCAGTGAGTTCCGCCTGACCGACAGCGACGGCAGCGAGAGCCTGCACTACCTGATCAAGGGCCTGCCGGTCGGCTTCACGCTGACCGATGGCACGCACAGCGTCACCGTGGGCCAGGCCGACCAGGAGATCGACACCCGGGGCTGGCAGCAGGACGCCCTGCGGGTGCAGGCGCCGCACGATTACACCGGCGCCGTGGACATCCAGGTCACGGCCCGCAGCGAGGAGGCCGGCAACCAGCAGACCGCCGATTCCCCGTTGCTGCCGATGCGGCTGAGCTTCGAATCGAACGATGCGCTGACCGTGGCCGAAGACACGCCGAAGAATTTCAGCAGTGACGAGCTACTGAAGCTGGCCGGCCTAGTGGCGCCGCCCGGTCAGCACCTGAGCCTCAGCGATGTGCAGGTGGATGCGGCCTTCGGCCACTTCAGCCAAAAGAGCGACGGCAGCTGGACCTTCACGCCGGCGGCGAACGTGTCGGCCGATCAGGTGCCCATCACCCTGACCGCCACCGGCGGCGCCCAGCCGATGACGGCCTCGCTGTCCTTGGCCATCACGCCGGTGGTGGATGCGCCGGTCGGCGGGCTGAATGTGCACTCTGATTTCGATCATCAAAGCGTCGACAGCAGTGGCTGGGCCTTTGTGGATGGGACCGGCATGGGCTGGCACACCGACTATGCCAAGGGCATCGAGGTGGGGCAGGACAAGCTCTATGGCGGCGGCAGCAGCACCAACCAGATCGTCGAATTGACGGCGAACGGCGGCAAGAACATCTATCGTGACTTGCCCACCACGGCGGGTCAGGCCCTGCACTTCGGCTTTGACCTGTCGGCACGCGGGGGCAGCACCGTCGCGCCGCTGGAGGTGGTGTGGGAAGGCAAAGTGATCGACACCATCACACCGGGCAGCGCCTTTGGCCTGGTGCACCATGCCTATGATCTGGTCGCCACCGTGGCCAATTCGCGCCTCGAATTGCGCGCCACTGGCGGGGGCGATGGCCACGCCATCATCGACAACATCGCGATCAATCCGCCGCCAGTGGTGGGGCTGGTCAACCATGCGGTGCATCTGGATGTCGGTCAGGCCTTCCAGTTGGCCGACACCGACGGCAGCGAAAGCATCAGTTACCTGATCAAGGACTTGCCGGTGGGCGCCACCCTCTGTGATGGCAGCCATAGCGTCACGGTCAGCGCGGCCGGGCAGGTGATCGACATGCAGGGCTGGCAGTTGGATGCCCTGACCTTGCAGGCACCCAAGGACTTCGAGGGCCAACTGGACTTCACGGTCAACGCCCGCACCGAAGAAGGCGCCACGCACGAGACCGCGCTGTCGACGGATCAGTCGATGCGCCTGAGCTTCGAGCGCTTGGTGACGGCGGAAGACACGCCGCGAACCTTCAGCGAATCCGAATTGCTGCAATTGGCGGCTATCCGCGCGCCTGCCGGACAGACCTATGCGCTGAGCGATGTACAGGTGGACCCCGCCTTCGGCCACGTCAGCCATGACGCCAACGGCTGCTGGACCTTTACCCCGGCGGCCAATGTCTCGGCGGATCAGGTACCGCTCACGCTCACGGTCACAGGCGGTGCTCAGCCGATCACGGCCACCTTGCCTTTGAACATCACCCCGGTGGTGGACAAGCCGGTTGTGGACATACCGGCAGGAACAGTCGACGCATCCGACTTCGAAGGTGTGCGGGTCACTGATTCCAGCGGTAGCCAGTTCGTCGATCCCGCTCAGTTCGGCTGGCACAGCAGTGGCGCTCACGGCGTCGAGCTGGGTAAGGAAACGCTGTTCGGCGGCACTCAGGCCGGCAACCAGGTGGTGGAGCTGATCTCCCAAGGTGCCAGCGGCTACAAGGACGCCAATCTCTACCGCGATCTCGCCACGCAGCCGGGGCAGCAGCTGCACTTCAGCTTCGACATTTCGCGCCGCGACAAATGGGCCATTGGGCCGGTCGAGGTGCTGTGGGAAGGCAAGGTGATCGACACCATCACCCCGACCGGTGACGGCTATGCGATGCACCACCATGCGTATGACCTGCTTGCCACGGGCAGCAATTCGCGCATCGAATTGCGCGTGGTCGGCGACACGGCGGACCAGCGTGCGGTCATCGACAACCTGGAGATCAGCGGCCCGCCGCAGTTGGGTCTGGCGAACCATGATCTGCTGTTGGACCTGACGCACCACCTGTACCTTGCCGATACCGACGGCAGCGAGACGCTGACCTATATCGTCAAGGGCCTGCCGGTCGGCTTCACGCTGACCGATGGCACGCACAGCGTGACGGTTGGCACCGCCGGTCAGCTTATCGAGACGGCGGGCTGGGCGCAGGACGCCATCGTGGTACGCCCGCCGCAAGACTTCCAGGGCCAGCTGAACCTTCAGGTTTCCGCGCGCGCCGAAGAAACTGCCAACCACCAGACGGCGACCTCGGCCGATATGGAGGTGCGCCTCAGCTTCGAGAACCTGAGCACCGCCGAAGACACGCCCAAGTCCTTCACCGAATCCGAATTGCTGCAATTGGCCGGCATCCGTGGGCCCGCCGGACAAACCTATGTGCTGAGCGATTTGCAGGTGGACCCGGCCTTTGGCCACGTCAGCCATGACGCCAACGGCGGCTGGACCTTTACCCCGGCGGCCAATGTCTCGGCGGATCAGGTGCCGCTCACCCTGACGGTCACGGGCGGTGCCCAGACGATCACGGCCACCTTGCCCTTGAACATCACCCCGGTGGTGGATGCACCGGTGCACGAGGCGAGCACCGGCGGCAGCGGGCAGGCCATCTCGACGGAATTCAACAGTGTCGCCGTGGGCAGCGACGGCTGGGCCTATGTGGATGGGGCTGGCACGGGCTGGCACACGGACTATGCCAAGGGCATTCAGGTCGGTCAGGACAGGCTCTATGGCGGCTCCAGCAGCAACCAGATCGTCGAACTGAATGCCGGCGCGGGCAAAAACATCTACCGTGAACTGCCCACCACGGCGGGCCAGACCCTGCACTTCGGCTTTGACCTCTCGGCACGCGGGGGCAGCAGCGTCGCGACGCTGGAGGTGGTGTGGGAAGGCAAGGTCATCGACACCATCACGCCGGCCAGCGGTTTTGCCCTGGTGCACCATGCCTATGATCTGCTCGCCACCGGGACCAATTCGCGCCTCGAACTGCGCGCCACCGGTGGGGGAGACGGCCGCGCCATCATCGACAACATCGACATCGGTGCGCCGGTTGACCCGCTGCTGGCGCAGGTCAACCATGGCTTGCATCTGAACCTGACGCACGAGCTGCATCTGGCCGACACCGATGGCAGCGAGACGCTGAGCTATATCGTCAAGGGCTTGCCGGCCGGTTTCACGCTGACCGATGGCACGCACAGCGCCACGGTCGCTACAGCCGGTGAGGTGATCGAGACGATCGGCTGGAATCAGGGCGCGCTGATCGTGCGCGCGCCGCAGGACTATGCCGGGCAACTGGCGATTCAGGTCAGCGCCCGCGCAGAAGAGACTGCCAACCACCAGACGGCGACTTCGGCGGACATGACCCTATCCTTGAGCTTTGAAAACGCAAGCACTGCGGAGGACACGCCCAAGACCTTCACCGCGTCCCAGCTGATGCAACTTGCAGGCATCAGTTTCCCCAATGGGCAGACTTACACATTGGATGATGTGCAGGTGGACCCGGCCTTCGGTCACATCACCCATGATGCCGATGGCGGCTGGACCTTCACGCCTGCCGCCAATCTGTCGGCCGATCAGGTGCCGCTCACGCTGACGGTCACAGGCGGCGCACAGCCAATCACGGCCAGCCTGCCGCTCACCATCACGCCGGTGGTCGATGCGCCGGTCATAGCCTGGCAGCCCATCCAGCCCGACATCGCCAGCCAACACGTCAGCAGCGAGGGCTGGGCCTACTTCGACCCGAGCCCGGTGGGCTGGCACACCGACAACCACCAGGGCGTGTACATCGGCACGGCCAGCCGCTATGGCGGCGCCGACGACCACCGCATCCTGGAGTTGGCGGGCATCGCCGACTCACCGATGAACTTCTACCGGACTCTGGACACCCAGGCCGGTCAGACCTTGCGCTTCAGTTTTGACATGACCGGCCGCCCGGGACGGCCCCCGGCGATCATCGAGGTGCTGTTCGAGGGCAAGGTCATTGACACGCTGACCCCCGACAACCAGGCCTATGCCCTGCAGCACCATGAGTACGCGCTGACGGCCACAGGACCCAACGCGCGGATCGAGCTGCGGGCACAGGCCCAGGATGGTCAACATCGCGCGCTGATCGACCACATCGAGGTCGTCAACCATCCGCAGCTGGAGTCGCTGGTCAATCACGACATGCAACTGGGCCTCGGTCGTTATGTGGCACAGGTCGATACCGATGGCAGCGAAGCCTTCAGCTATCTGATCAAGGGCTTGCCAGTCGGCTTCACGCTGCGCGACGGCAGCCACAGCATCACGGTCTCGGCCGCCGATCAGGTGATCGATACGAAGGGCTGGCAACAGGATGCCCTGAGCTTGCAGGCGCCCAAGGACTTTGCCGGGACGCTGGACCTCAGAGTCGTCGGCCGCAGCGAAGAAGGCGCCACCCACCAGAGCGCCAGCTCCGCCGAGCAGCCGCTGCGCCTGAGCTTCGAGAAGCTTGGCACGGCGGAAGACACGCCGCTGACGCTGAGCGAAAGCAAGTTGCTGGCGCTGGCTGGCGCAATGCCGGGAGCAGGCGCGCATTTGAGCCTGAGTGATGTGCAGGTGGATGCAGCCTTCGGCCAGTTCAGCCACAACGCCGACGGCAGCTGGACCTTCACCCCGGCGGCCAACGTCAATGCCGACCAAGTGCCGTTCACGCTGACGGTGAGCGGCGGCGCGCAGCCGATCAGCAGTTCGCTGCAACTGAGCATCACGCCGGTGAATGACGCGCCGGTGCTCGCTGCGCAAACGCAGGCCGTGACCGAAGACGCAGCCGTGTTCATGGGCCATGTGCTGGCATCCGACCCTGACGCTGGCGACACCCTGGCCTTCAGCACCACGGCCACGGTGGACGGCTTCACGCTCAATGCCGACGGCAGTTACAGCTTTGACCCGGGACACGCCAGCTACCAGCATCTGGCGGCAGGCCAAACACAGGACGTGGTGATCCCCGTCACGGTCACCGACAGCGCCGGCCTGACCAGCACGCAGAACCTAACGATCACGGTGACCGGCACCGCCGATGCCGTCGTCATCAGCGGCGTGGATGTGGGCGTGGTGCAGGAAGACCTGGCGTCAACTACCAGCGGGCATCTGGTTGGCACCGGCGCGGCCGCGGAGTTTGTGCCGCTGACGCAACTCACCACGTTCGGCGAGTTTTCGATGATCGCCGACGGCGCCTGGATCTACTCGCTGGACGAGAGAAAGGCGGCGGTTCAAGCCTTGAAGACGGGCGAGACGGCCACCGACTCGGTCACCATCAGCCACACCGATGGCACGACCCACACCGTCACCATCACGGTCAGGGGCACGAACGATGCACCGGTGCTGAGCGCCCAGACCCAGGCGGTCACGGAAGACGGCATGCAGCTGACGGGTCATCTGTCAGCCACCGATGCGGACGCGGGCGACACGCAGACCTTCAGCACGGCCAACGCGGTCGATGGCTTCACGCTCAATGCCGACGGCGGCTACAGCTTCGACCCCGGCCACGCCAGCTACCAACACCTGGCGGCTGGCCAGACGCAGGACTTGGTGATCCCCGTCACGGTGACCGACAGCACTGGCCTGAGCAGCACCCAGAACCTGACCATCACCGTCACCGGCAGCAATGACGGCCCGCTGGTCACCCACGCCACGGCGGTCACCGCGGCCGACCTGGGCGCCATCAATGAAGACGCACCACGCCTGTTCACCGAGGCTGAACTGCTGCAAGCCGCGGGCGCCAGCGATGTAGACGACGGCAGCAGCTTGCACATCGTGGCCGGCTCGCTGAGCAGTGCCCACGGCACGTTCACCGGCGATGCCAGCCACGGCTTCACCTTTACCCCGGCCGCCAATTTCAGCGGCCAGGATGTGGACCTGCAGTTCAGCGTGACGGACGGTACCGTCAGCCGCGAAGCCCATGCCCAGCTGGACATCACGCCGGTGGCCGACACGCCCCTCTTCCACACCAACGCGGCGCAGACGGCTGGATTCGACAAGACCAGCGTCGGCGGCGCTGGCTGGGCCATGCTGGACCCCAGCAGCGAGGGCTGGCAGTCCGGCAAAGCCGGGGGCGTGGAGGTCGGGCTGACAACCATCTACCAAGGCCACGACGCCAACAACCAGGTGGTCGATCTGACCGCCGGCTCGTCCAATGTCCTGTACCGCGAGATTCCGACCACGGCGGGCCAGCGCCTGCAATTCGGCTTCGACCTGAGTGCGCGACCCGGCTTCGCGGCGGCGGCGCTGGAGGTGGTGTGGGAAGGCAAGGTCATCGACACCCTCACGCCGACCGATGCCAGCTTCAATTTGCAGCACCACAGCTACGAGTTGCTGGCCAGCGGCGGCAATTCGCGGCTGGAGCTGCGGGCCACGGGCTCGGGCGATGCCCGCGCCATTCTTGACAATCTTGAGCTCAGCCCGCCGCCGCAACTCGCCCTGGTCAACCACGATTTGCGTCTGGGCCTGACCGGTATGGCCCAGCTGGTCGACACCGACGGCAGCGAGGCGCTGAGCTTCGTGGTCCGTGACCTGCCCGTGGGCTTCACGCTGACTGACGGCACGCACAGCGTCACGATCGGAACGGCGGGCCAGTTTGTTGAGACCAAGGGCTGGGACCAGGACGCCCTGGTGCTGCGCGCGCCCACGGACTTTGCCGGCGAACTCACCCTGAAGGTCTCGGCCTACGCGCTAGAGACTGCCACCCAGCAATGGTCCACGCCGGTTGAGCAGCCGCTGCGCGTGGCCTTCGAGCGCTTGGCCGTGGCCGAAGACACGCCGCAGCACTTCAGCGAAGACAAGCTGCTGGCCCTGGCCGGCCTGCAGGCCCCGGCCGGGCAGAGCTATGCCATCAGCGGCATCCAGGTGGACCCGGCCTTCGGCCAGTTCAGCCATGATGCCGATGGCCGCTGGACCTTCACGCCAGCGGCCAATGTGTCGGCCGATGCCGTGCCCTTCACGCTGACGGTCACGGGCGGCGCGCAAGCCATCACGAGCACCTTACCGCTGGCCATCACGCCGGTGGCGGATGCACCGGTGCGCGACGGCGGGCCCTCGATCACCACCGATTTCAACAACGTCGTGCTGGGAGACCCCGGCTGGAAGTTGTCCGACCCGACCCCGCTGGGCTGGCACAGCTCTGAAACCAGCGGTGTCGAAATCGGCCAGGAGCGGCTCTACGGCGGCAGCGGCAACAACCAGATCCTCAGCCTGACCGCGAGCTGGAGCAACAACATCTTCCGCGACCTGGCCACCCAGGCCGGTCAGAAGGTGCATGTGGGCTTTGATCTCTCGGCCCGCCCAGGCTTTGCGATGACGCCTGTCGAGGTCTTGTGGGAAGGCAAGGTGGTCGACACCATCAGCCCAACCGCCGGCACCTACGCCATGCAGCACCATGCCTACGATCTGGTGGCCACCGGCAGCAGCGCACGCCTGGAGTTCCGCGCCACGGGGCAAGGTGAGGCGCGCGCCCTGTTCGACAATATCCAGATCGGCACCCCCGACCACCTGACGCTGATCGATCAGGACATACTGCTCAAGCCCTACCTCGGCTACCAACTGGCGGACACCGATGGCAGCGAGACCCTGAGCTACACCATCCATGGCCTGCCGGTGGGCTTCACGTTGACGGACGGCACGCACAGCGTCACGGTCGCCACTGCCGGGCAGGTGATCGAGACCACAGGCTGGAACCAGGAGGCGCTGGCCCTGCGCGCGCCGCATGGCTTCCAGGGCGATACCAGCATTCAAGTGAGCGCCCGTGCCGAAGAAGGCAGCAATCACCAGAGCGCCAGCGCGGCAGACTTCACCCTGCATCTCAGCGGCCTGCCCGTCAGCCATGCGGCGGTGATTAGCGGCGACACCGCCGTCACGGTGACGGAAGATCAGCAAGTCAATTCCCAGGGCAATCTGGAACACTTTGGCAAGCTCAGCATCAATGACCCGGATGCGGGCCAGGCCCAGTTTGTTCCGCAAAACGCGGTGGTCGCCACGTACGGCCACTACACCATCGATCAGACCGGCTTCTGGCTGTACGAAGCCGACAACAAGCTCGCGGCAATCCAGCAGCTCAAGACCGGCGAGCACCTGACCGACACCTTCACCGTACACAGCGCCGATGGCACGGCGCAGACCATCACCGTGACCATCCAGGGCCAGGACGATGCCCCGGCCTTCGTGCCCCATGCCGGCCCGACGCAATCGGACGACGTCTACGCCCAGATCGCCCAAGTCTTGGGGACGCGGACCCATCAAAACTTCAAATACCTTGCCAGCATGATGCTGGCTGGTGCCGACACCTACCCATTCGAGCGGGCCCTGGTCGTCATCAAGAACGCGGGCGTTTCCTTCATTTCGCCCGATGGCAGCGTCGCGAAGGCCTTTGCTCCCCATGGCGGCACCCTGACCGAAGTCCCGATCAGCGAAATGATCGCCTGGCACGCCAAGGGCGCCGGTTATCAGGTGGTGTTCACCGACGCAAAAGCCAGTGAAGTGGGTGTCTACGCCTACAACAACGGCAACCCCGGCATGCTCTCGGGCCGCTATCCGTACACGGATTTTGTGCTTCACCCGGAACAACAAATCGCGACCCTCTATCCGGTCATGCACGACGCGGCCGCGGCCAGCGGTGGTGCAGCTGTGCAGGGTGCAATCGCCATGCCGCCGGCGATAGCTCCCTTGCTGTTCGACGGCGGCCAAGCGCTGGAGGACAGCGGCCTGCTGGTCACCGGCTTCATCGAAGTCAAAGATGCCGACGCGCAGCAGTCCACCATGCAGCCGCAAACCGGCACCGCCACGCACTACGGCCGCTTCAGCATCGACGTCAACGGCGACTGGATTTACCAACTCGACAACAGCCGCCCCGAAGTGCAGCAGCTGGGCGATGGCCAGATCCTGGTCGACACCATCACCGTGCTGAGCGAGGACGGCACCGCGCATGAGGTGAATGTCACCATCCACGGCCAGAACGATGGCGCGGTGATTGCCGGCGCCGACAGCGGCACGGTCGTCGAGGATCATCACGTCACGGCGGCCGGCACCATCGTGGCCAAGGGCTTGCTCACGGTGAGCGACGTCGACGCCGGGGAAGCCGCCTTTGTGGCGCAGAGCGATATCGCCACCCAGTACGGCCACTTCAGCCTGGCGGCGGACGGCCACTGGACCTATACGGTGGACAACAGCAGCGCTCAAGTGCAAGCCCTCAAACCTGGCGGCACGCCCGGCGAGGCGGCCGATGTGTCGCAGCTACTCGCACAGGCCCTGGGCCAGTCGAACGAAGCCGGCTTTAAGGCGGTGGCCGAAGCACTCACGCAACAGCAGCCCGGCACTGCGGCCGGTGTGCTCGACCTGAGCATCCAGGGCGCAGCCATCGTGCTCAGCGGGCCGGCCGGCACCACGCCGGTGGTCTATGCGATGGACCCGAACGGCCGTGCCAATATCGGCGTGGACGAGTTGCTGAGCTGGCTGCACCAGGGCAAGGGCTACGAGCTGCATCTGCAGGGCAATCAAAGCGATGTGCAGGTCTTTGTGCATGACCGGGGCGATGGCTCAGAACTGCATCCGCTGCCCCTGAGTGCGGCGGCGGACTTGAGCGCCCCGGCCAGCGCCGCCCAGCACCTGGCGCTGAACTGGCACACGCCGCCGGTGCCGGCCGAGCTGAGCGAGACCGTCACCGTGCGCAGCGTGGACGGTACCGAACACACCATCAGCCTGAGCATCTTCGGCACGGCAGAGAACGCAGTCATTGCCGGGGTCGATACCGGCAGCGTGACCGAGGATGCCCATGTCACCGGCGCCGGGATGATCCAAGCCCATGGCAAGCTCACCGTGCAGGATCCCAATGCCGGCCAAGCCGCTTTCAGCTCGCTGCACCAAGTGGCGGGCCAGTACGGCCATCTGTCGCTGGAAGCTGACGGGCAATGGACCTACGCCGCGGACAACAACAGCGCGGCGCTGAACTCGCTGAACAAGGGCCAAACCGCGCTCGAGACCTTTATGGTCAAGAGTGTGGACGGCACGGCGCACACCCTGAGCATCACGGTCAATGGCGCCGACGAAAAGCCCGATCTTTGGCCGGAGATCGCCCGAAACCTGATGGCCCAGAGCGGCGGGGACACGCGCGGCTATCACGTGATCGCCGAACGGGTGGCCGCCGGTGACTCGAACGGCTTGCGTGATGTGGTCATGAATGTGTACGACGGCAAGCCCACCGTGGTCGATGCCGCCGGCCATGTGCTGCACACCTTTGACCGCTACAGCAAGTTCTTCGGCTACTACGTGCCGATGAACGAGTTGACCGACCAACTCAAGGCCCATCCGGGCGCCATGCTGGTGCTGCAAGGCAGTGTGGGCGGCAACGCCAACTACTACTTCCACGATGCGAGCAACGAGATGTTGCTGAACTTCAATGGCGCCTACAGCTACCAGCCAGACAAGCGCCCGATAGGCGGCCTGCCCATCAACGGCATACCGCATCCGAATGCCGGTGCCGCGACTCACGGCAATACGGCCGCCCAGCTCGGCGGTGCCGACAGCGGCAGCGTGTTGGCCGACGGCGACGCGCTGCTGGAGACCCAAGGGCACCTCACGGTGCTGGACGCCGACGGCGGCCAGGCCCACTTCGCCGCCCAGCGAGATGCCCAGGGGCACTATGGCAAGTTCAGCATCGACGCCCAAGGCAGCTGGCATTACCAGGCCGACGGGCACGCGCCGGCGCTCAGCCAACTCGCCGCTGGCCAGCAGCTGAGCGAAACCTTTACGGTGCATAGCGCCGATGGCACGGCACACACCATCACGGTGCAATTGTTTGGCGACAACGCTTCTGCGGCGGTGATTACCGGTGCTGATACCGCCTCGCTGAGCGAAGACCAGGCTGTGCAAGCGGGACAGCTGCAGGCCTCAGGCCAGCTCAACATCACGGACAGCAATGTCGGACAGGATCATTTCCTCGCCCAAAGTGATGTGGCGGGCAGCGCCGGGCTGGGGCATTTCAGTCTGGATGCCAGCGGTGCCTGGACTTACAGCGTTGACAACAGCAAGCCGGAAGTCCAGCAGCTCAAGGCGGGCGAGACGGTGACGGACACGTTGACCGTCAGCAGTGCTGACGGCACCACGCACCAGATCACCGTGACGCTCAGCGGCAGCAACGATGCGGCGGTGATCACCGGAGCCGACAGCGGCGCGGTCAGCGAGGACGGTAGCCTCAGCGCCTCCGGCAAGCTCACCGTCAGTGATGCCGATAGCGGCCAAGCCAGCTTCAGCGCGCAGAACCAGGCGGCGGCGCACGGCAGCTTCACGCTGACGACCAGCGGCGACTGGAGCTACACGCTGGACAACCACAGCGCCGCCGTCCAGGCGCTCAAGACCGGCGAGAGCCTGAGCGACAGCATCACCGTGCGCAGCGTGGATGGCAGCAGCCATGTCGTCACCGTGCTCATCAAAGGTGCCAACGACGCGCCGGTCTTGCAAGCGCAGAGCCAGTCCGTAACCGAAGACGGCAGCGTCCTGCACGGACAGTTGCAGGCCAGCGATGCCGACCACGGCGAGCACCTGCAATTCAGCACCAGCGCCCAGGTCAGCGGCTTCAGCCTCAATGCCGACGGCAGTTATGCCTTCGACCCCAGCCATGCCGACTACCAGAGCCTCGGCGCAGGGCAGCAGCGCGATATCTCCATTCCCGTGCTCGTTAGCGACGCCAGCGGCGCTCACGCGGCGCAGTTCCTCACTCTGCACATCAGCGGCCGTGACGACGGCGCGGTGATCAGCGGTGTCGATACCGGCCATGTGCAGGTAGGCGCGCAAATGCAGGCCGATGGCCAGTTGCAGATCAGCGATGCCGATGCCGGGCAGGCGGGCTTCCAGGCCGGTCGGCTTGCGGGCAGTTTCGGCAGTCTGTCGATTGATGCCCAGGGTCATTGGCAGTATCAGCTCAATAGCAGCGATTCGTTTGTGCAGCAGTTGCTACCGCATTCCAGTCTGACGGATCAACTGAGCGTGCACAGTCTGGACGGCACGGCTCACAGCATTGATGTGCAGATCAGCGGCCCGGTGGCGGTGCAACAGCCGCCGATCTATCAGCCACCCGTTCAGCAGCCGGCGGCGGCGCAGGGGCACGATGCTTACGCCAATATCCTGGCGGCCGTGCGTGCTGGCGGCTACCAGTACCAGGCCATTGCCGATGCGCTGGAGCACGGCGACCGCGCACCCATGGCGAATGTGGAGCTGGCCATCAGCGGCTCGCATGTGCAGATCGTCGATGCCGCCGGTCATGTGGTGCAGAGCTACGGGCCAGTGACCGCCGACTGGGCGGCCACCGTGCCCATGGCCGATTTGATGCTCTGGCATGCGCAAGGGCACAGCATCATCGTCAACAACGACAGCGGCATGAGCAGCACCCACATCTGGCTGCATGACGCCGGCGATATGCACAACCTCCACGTCAATGTGGGCGGCATCGGCTTCAACGGCTGGGTGGGTGAATACTCGCTGGGCGAGTTGGCCATCCCTGCCCCGCTGCCGCCCGCACCGCCGGTGGCTGCTGCGCCGCCCATCGCCGAACTCAGCGACGCCCCGGACGCGCAGGACTTTGACCTCGCCAGCTCGGTCCTCCTCGGTGCAGCGCCTGCCCACAGTTTGACGGATGGCCACAGTGGCGGCACGCACCCAGGGTTGCCCGACACAGCCGCCCATCCGCCAAGCCTTGCGGAACCGGCCACCGCCGCTTTGCCCCCAAGCCCCTCGGCGCTGGACGACTATCTGCACTTTGCCGCCCCCATCCATGAAACGGGTGTTGATGCTGGCCATGGCGCCGGCAGCAATGACGCGCAGCATTTGGCGGGCTCACCGGTCCACGACTATCTGCTCGCGGCAGGCCTGGATCTGAGTGCGCTGTCGCATGAGCCTGCCCTTTTGCCGCCAACGGAGCAACTCATCGAGGCCTTCCACCCTGCTGATGACAGCCACGCCAGCCCGGACACCGTGCACGTTGAAGGCCTGCACGATGCCCTTCTGGTGGACCTGCCGGAGCCGACGCATCAGGAGGATCCTCAGCACCACGGGATCTGATTTCCTGCGACTGCGCCCCATCAAGCGCTCAAGAAAAGAGCAGCGCCTGAGTGCAGGCCATGCCATTGAATACCCCGCGTGCGCTGCCTTGCTGCAGCCACTGGGCGGGGGATCAAATCCGCACACAGTAAATCACTGGCAGAACGTCGGTTTTGTTGGTTTGAGCAATGGCGGCAAGCTGAAGTGCAGCCGCGGCTATCGCCGCCATCAGCAGAGTCAAATGGACGCAGCGCTCCTCGGCCATTAGCATTTAGCTATTCATAGATCAAATGCAATAGCGTCAGGAGTTTTCACCATGGCCAAAACCGCGACCTTTGGTGTGCTGCACCTCGGCACCTCTTTCGGCGTCACTTTCGCTCTGACGGGCAATGTGGCGGTGGCTGGAGCGGTGACTTTTATCGAGCCCTTGGTGAACACCGTGATGCACCACTTTTTCGACAAGTACTGGGAGCACCCTCGCCTGCGCGCCCTGCGCCAAGCCATGAGCCGCCGCAGCCCAGCGGCGTCGGCGGCACCAGCAGCGCCGCTCAGCGCTTGATATTGGCGTTTGGGCTGTCGAGCAGCGGCAAGGTGGCGGGTGCCGTTTGCTGCTCCATCCAGCCCAGCCAACGCATCGCTTGTTCGCGGTTTTCACCGCACATCAATTCCTCTGGCTGCAAAGAGCCACAAACGGCAGGCCGCTCGGGCTGACCGAAGATCTTGCAGCGGTCTTGTTCGTCCAGCTGAATGCAGCGCACGCCGGCGGGTTTGGACACCCCGTCGATCACCGGCATGCCCGGGATGGGGGAGCTGATCGACGGGGCGATGCAGCAAGCGGCGCAGTGTTCTCGACATTTCATGGCGATATTGTCGACGCAAGCCCGAAATGCCCATGCGGCCCGGCC
>Ga0187843_10000970_pt1 | contig 18756 bp, 19 predicted proteins | sample SpaLakP09_SKY_43_FD_134516 | JGI IMG/M metagenome (GOLD analysis project Ga0187843, IMG submission 134516) | Oligotrophic lake water microbial communities from Sparkling Lake, Wisconsin, USA - SP09_SKY_43 | ecosystem: Environmental > Aquatic > Freshwater > Lake | place: USA: Sparkling Lake...
ACTACGAACAGTTGTGTATCATGGCATGTTGTTCACATCAGATTATTGCTAACAGTACATTTAGTTGGTGGGGTGCCTATTTCAATACAACTCCTGACAAAATTGTGACCTATCCATCGATATGGTTTGGACCTGCACAACGAAAAGATACGACAGACCTTTTCCCTACGACATGGATTAAAATATAAGTATTCGTATTCTTTTTAGTCTAGACCTATAATATGCTCTTGATCATCGGTGGACTACACTTTAAAAACCAACGCGGATTAGAGGAATTATTAAAAGGAGAATACGTCTATGGAAACATGGAAGATATACCAAACTATACCCATATTTATTCTCCATCTGCACCTATCGATACATCAAAATACCCAGACAAGTTATTTTTGTTTGGTCCACACTTCTCTCTTTTTCCTGATACAAAACTATTAACCATTCATAATGTCCACAACAATTCATGTTATCTCTTGCCTAGCCAGTGGATAGTGGATGTATGGAGAGAAAAAAATGCCGAGGTCTTTCTGCCACTGACCGTATTTCCTTTTCCTGTTGACACGACGACCTTTTCGCCAACCGGGCAGCCGAGACAAAAGGTCTTCGTGTATTTTAAGCATCGTGACCCTTTTGAACTTGCTGAAATAGAGAATTATTTAGAAAAGAAAAACATTATGTATACCCTTTTCGACTATGGAAAAGGGTATAAGGAACAAGAATACATAGCCGTGCTGAAAGAGAGTAAATACGGTATTGTGTTGGATGCTTACGAAACCCAGGGGTTTGCCATAGAAGAAGCCCTGTCAGCAGACGTGCCTTTGTTCGTATGGGATTGTCGAACCATGTTACAGGATTACAATAGCGTACAAAAAGATATTCTATGTACCAGCATTCCTTATTGGGACGATCGTTGCGGAGAAAAAGTCTATACCCTTGGACAATTCGATCTGGAGTTTCCTAACTTTCTCTCAAAACTGACCACCTACGAACCGAGACAATATATCCTCGAGAACCTCAGTGTAGGAAAATGTAGAGAACGATGGAATGCATTGTTCGATACATTCAATAAAAAGGATACGGTTACTGATGTTTAACGATATCTTTCTACCACATCACGAGCCTGTAAATGATTACCTTTTGCATTAAAAGAACTTGACTGATGGATACGATGCAATACCAATGGCTCAGATAGATTGTAAAAGAAGCAACCTTTTCTCCACAACCGCAACCATAGGTCATAATCTTCTACACCGTCAACAGACCCGTCCCATAAACAATGTTCTTTTTTCACGAGACAACTGCTGTTGATGATAGGATTGACTTGCAGAAAGGAATGGGATCGTAGGTCACCTATAGGGATATCTGGTTGTCCATAACGCTCGCCAAAATATTGACAATGGGTTCCTATCACATCATACAAAGACATGAACGGTATCTGTTTTTCTAATTTTAAAGGTAACCATACGTCATCTACATCTAATAAAGCAATCCATGAAAACGAACAATGTGTCAACATTTCATTTAAGGTATTAGACTTCCCCTTGGTTGTAAGTTCCAAAACACGAATACGAGGGTCCTTTTCATATTGTTTGGCTATTTGGTATATAGTAGAGCCGGGTGGATGACCGTTAATCCCAATCCACAATTCCCAATCTTTACATGTCTGTTCCAATATACTGGTGACCGAAGTATCGATAAATTCTATTCCGTTATAGACCGGCATTAAAATGCTTATCATTATCTGAATAAAAGGAATGTGTTTAACTCAAAAAAGCCTGAAAGACAAACCATCTATTTTTTGTCTCGTCCGCCTCTTCAATCAAACGAAACTCGGATGGGTTGTTCAAAATACAATCGATAATAATGATTTGGTCGTCTTTTACCAGATGGTCGTTTTCGAAATAATGTGCTAATTTATTTGAAAAAGTAGTCGTCCACCAATCTACCTTCTTCGATGAAATCAAAAAGAAACCACCTGCAACAGTGACCCTATCAGGTGGAAGAGGAATATAGTTTCCCTGAGTATTATGTTGTATGATTTGTTGGAAGAGGTGTATGGTTTCTCTAGAACCAGGAAGACCATAATAAATCTTATCGATTTGCAGTTGGGTTACCTTAGAAGGATTTGGCCACGACCGAAATTGATGAGGAGACAACAAAGGTTCTCTAAAATAACCAATATCACACCATGCATACCAATCACTCTTAAAATAGGTAGTTGTTTCTTTTACAAAGTGAACCTTTTCACTCCAAAGCAGGTTAAGTTTCCAGTCTGTTTTCCACGGGCTTTTCTCATTCAGTAAATCATTCTTTTCGTGGTTCTTTATCCACTGGTCCAGGTGTTGATATCCTTTAAACTCTTCCCATTCTTTCAATACAATCTTGACACGGTCTCGCTGAAACGGCTCCACGAAGGAGATACTCTCTTTGTTTGTATAAATGACCAGATGAAAATTTGCATTTTCTAAGAAATAGGTCATCCATTGTTTATATACATCCGCATCAAACTTAGAACGGAGTTGATACCAAGAGGTGGTAAAGGTAATCGACATAGAGAATGAATAGAGTAAAAAAGTAGATTTATAACGTACCTTCATTACCTAATGTAAAGGATGTATACGTACGTATGTAGTTTTGTATGGTATTTATTCGATTGAGATAGGTGTGATGATCTCTTACGAAAGTCATAAGTTTTACAACAGTCTCATGTTTTTCTGGAATTAATTCAAACTGTATACCTTTATTGATCAATTGAACAAAATCTGTGTCATAGATAAGTGCTCCATCAAACAAATCATGAACAATTGGATTATTCGTAATACCCATTCTTCCATAAGAAATATTTTTAAAAATTCTACAAGGTATATATCTTTCTATTAATTGTGCTTCTGATTGCAAAGCAGGAGAGATCAAGGAGGATTGAATTAGTTCAACATTTTTTTGGATAGAAACATTTAATGCAGAACTTTTATCAAAAGTAGCACCATATTGATTGAATTTTATATTATTTTGTATACATATTTGCATAAATACGTACCATATATTTGTGACACTTCCGATAAAATTTATCTCATTTGTTCGACTATTTTGAATGTCTGAGATACGTTCTATATTCTTATCTATCTCATCAGGCAGTAAATCAGTCGCCCAATACATGTACAAACAGTTATATCCATCTATGAGTGAATGATACTCATGTTTCTCTCCATCCTTTAATAGTGTATAAATTGTATCTTTGCAATCATCGCGAAAATCTCTGAGGGTTACCTTTAATATGATAATATTTTCCTTTGGTACTCCTTCATAATCACCCTTGTCTACATAATGAGACAAATAGAGACAATCTGTACGTAAGGGTATTTTTTTATTTACCTGATGTTCGGTAATAAATAAGGATCGACTAAAATCTATTCCGGATACATCATCATGATCATCGTACCAAGACGTATGATAACCAAGGAATTTAAACCCTAAATAAAACCCATTATGAATATAACTATGGGTATGTGTATGTAATTTATGACCCCATATTACGATTTGTGTAATCTCCATTACAAATAGTAATAATTATTATTGTCAATAATGACGAATACGGTTTAAGGTAATATTCGCGAATAGTTGTTCTCTTTTATTTTCTTTTCTTTTCTTGTAGACTAGCCATCAATCGGATTTATTTTGATATTTCATATCTAATTAGAACCCAGGCTCATTGACAAATACAGGGGTCTTGAGATCAACGCTTCTTAAGTACTCCGTTTTTAAGTACAATAACATAATCAAGATAACCGTGACCAAGAAACTGTCACGAAGTAGGTTGGGTTTCTCTGTATCATATTTTAGTTTCTCAAGGATAAGCTTCGCGACAAAGAATAGACCTCCAGCGATCAATCCTAGATAGATTTCCTCCATACAATCCTCAGGAATAAAAAAATACAACATCAAACGATTACAATTCGACGATTCCTAAATCAATTGTATCATTCTTGTCCATCTCGTCGAAACATAATGCATTGAGAGGAATGTCTTCCCCTATTTTAAATTCATCCTCTAGGGTCTCCAATGGAGGAAGGTCAAATGTTTCAACCTCTGGATTGAAAGAAAGTTTCTGTTTAGGTTCATCACTCTTCACTTCGGGTGGTTTCACGTCCATGAATTCTGTTATTTTTATTTCAGGTTTTGTCTGCAATATTGTCTCTAGCTTGGGTTCTGGGACAACACAAATGTCAGATTTAGTTTCTGGTTTGGGTTCAGGCTTAGGTTCTACTTTGGGCTCGGGCTTGACATCGGGATCCTTGGTGATGTACTCTGTAGACTCATCAATGTACTGTCGAAGTAAAGCCTCGACGGGTATTCTGTCTCGGACCGTATTCATGATACAAATCTGAACCAATAATTCAAATTCACGTGTACGCTTTTGCTTCTCTAGACCAGACACTTCCAGTTCAAAAAGATAAATCGAAGAATAGAGTTTACGTGCAACATTCGTGTATACTTGATGAATAAATAGACCAAAATCAGGTATATCAATATTCAGTTTCTTACTATCGGAACCTACTCGTACACAACTTAAAATCTTCATCTGAATGATGTGCACACACACCACCAAATCCTCCAGGTATGCACAATTACACAGCTTGACAATACGTTCTTTCTCTAGATCAATTGTCTGCTGGTTCCATTTTGGAATTCGGGTCAAGAGATTTTGAAATGTCATCAGGTACTTCTCCGGTTCCTCATTTTTGTCACATAACTGTACTGACTCATTGAAAATAGAACGAAACCCGTCCATGATATGAGGTGTCACGTAATTCATCAATAGGATGGACCATTCATTTTTTGATTCAGTGAGTATATTTGACGTTGTATCATCCATATATAGCTTTAGATAAAGAAATCATTTAGATTAAACGAAAAGACCTGGTTCAAAATGTTTAAGGATAAAAAAAAGGATCATCTTCTCGTGTTTAACCTTTTTACACAATTCCTCATAAAAGAAAGTAAATTCATTCTTTTCGTTATTCTTTTGTGAATAATGTTGTAATAATCTGTCACCGTGTATACCTTGTAGATAGAGTGTCTCGACCAAGTCTACTCCATTTCCTTGTGATTTCCATAGATCGTATTCAATCGGTAAATCAGGCAAAGATTGCATGATCATTTTGTTTGAAAAATAGACATGTACGAAACGTGAACAGATTGGGTTCAATAACTTATCCTTATAAGACGTGACAATAAAAAAACGGTTCTTGTTACTGTAAATCTCAATACACCGTCGCAATGAATACTGAGCATCAATCGTTAGATTTTCCGCATCATATAGGATGATACTCTTAAAGAGTTGGGGATGAATACATTGTTGTTTAACAAATTCCTTAATGTCATCTCGTATCATCTTAATCCCTTTGCACATGGAACATTCAATAAACATACAGTATTGTTGTTTCTCTTCAGGAGTATAAATCTCATTCAAGAATAGTTGTAAAGCCTTTCTTTTACCGGAATGGACTTCTCCATGAAACAGTAGATGAGGAATATTACGTGACGTCCGATAGGTGTCGAGGAGAGAACCGATCATTTCCATCTAAACTACCTTTCATTATTTCTCTATATGATATAATGAAACGAAGAGAGATTACCCTTTTTAGACAAACTATAACAAAAGAAAGCATGAATGAAGCATTACATGCTTGTTATGAAAACATTGCCTTTTCAACCTTTCCCTATCTATCTTATCATTTGTCTCAGTCATCTCATACCTTGGACAAATACCATTCCGGTAACTGTATCGCCTTGACCACTTTCCTGAAACGATACTTACAATCTAATCATAAGATCAAGTCTTTCATCGTACCTTCTACGGTTCCAAATATATTTAGAGTATCCGGAACACCTGACCTATGTCATGTATCTTTACTTATTCCAAAAACGGAGACAAGTTTTTTTATAATAGACCCTGCATTTTTCTTTTTGGAGCCATTGTATATCGATGTGACCCACCCTGAACCCTATCTCGTGGATACCATGAACATTCATAAACAGAGGCATGAATTCATTGTTGGACAATACGATGGAAATCGTTGTGTATGTTTTTTTGAAGAAACTCCTTCCGATACATGGTTTTACGAGACGTATGAAGTGTTGGATCCAGATGAGAGCATCGGTATTCATTTTTTAACACATAAACCAGAACCGTTTCTATGTAAAACTATCATGGTCGATGGTGAACCCTACAAAGAGTATCATCTAAAGATGGAAGAAGGTCATCTCGTCTTTATTCAGGACCATACCGAAGTGTATCGCGGACCCCCTTACCAATTACCAGATGAATTGCAAGAAATCATCGAACAAATCTTGTTCAAATACTTGAGACCTTTACGATCGTGATTAAAAATGTCTATTGTACCAATGACACGAAATATAATCAAATGGACTGTCATTTATCATCATATGACTATTGACCCAGTTTAATTTTCTTATTCTTATCTTATCCTTATGAAATTTGAGCATATAGTTGAAATAGAGTTCATATTCAGATGCACCACATAAAGTCATATTCGATACATTTTCTAAGAAAATCATATAAAACTTATCTTGATGCGTGCTTTCTACTCTTTCCATAATTTCCTTAACATATTTTTTTTCAAACATCATATGATGACAAATACCCGATTTAGACATATCCATTTTTACGAACTCTTTATCTAATTTACTCATGTGATCAAAGTAGGGAGTATGGTTTTCGGCACTATAATTGTATAGACATTTATCCTCCTCCACAAATGTGATTGGTTTTAAAAAAAAAGTGTCACAATCTATTACCAAATATTTATCTAATATACCTGGAATAACAAATCCCGCGTATAATTTAAGTAATTGTTGTAAATACCAGTTATTTCTATCCTCTTTATCATATAGTTTTATGATCATTTCAAGATTAAACGGGAATAAGTTCTCATTTATAGTGACACAACCATTCACATGAAGGGTAGGATCATAACTAATGATATAAATGTTTCGATAGCCTATAATATTCATCTTAGTATATTGGATTTGTTTTTCAATGACACCTATATCATTTGGACCAACTGGTATGACAATATCAAATGCGTTGCGTATAGAATGTTCTATATTCATAAAATATGGATGCTCAAACTGTCTAACAATACCATTATTAATTCTGTGATGGGTCAACCATTCTCTATCCTTCTTAGAAAAAATGTTTTGATATGCGGAATTCCATAAAGAAATCGCATCATTTTTAATATTGCGAAAATACTCAAAATGTTGATATAAATCGATCCTCAATAGAAAAGTATCTTGATTAAAACATATCGGAACATAATCCTTTTCTTTTGCAAGTTCTATTAATATGGCGATGGGTTGTTGAGTGTTATTTTTTGCTATATCATATGGTATTTTTGTTTTTATACATGGGTGAAATAGAAACCCTCCTTCGATAATAATCACTTTAGGTTTTAATTTTAAATGTTCTAAAATTTCATAGTCTCTTCCATCAATATCAATAGATAGTAAATCTACCTCAACATTATTCATAAATGTTTCGTGAAGATAATCGATCGTATCTCCTTCCTCACGTGTGGGATATACCATGGTTTTTATAGGTATCACATCTGTATTCTTATAATTCTCTACAAGTTCTATATATTTTGTTTCATTTGCTTCAATAAAACAACCATTCCATCCAAGTTCAAACAAGCATCTACAATTAGATAGATGTATTCCATCCCAACCTCCAAACTCGATAAAGAAACCATTAATTATTTGTAATTCCTTCATTATTTTTTCAATAATTCCATCATGTCCTCTCTGTGAATATTTATCGTGTTTAAAACAAGTAAGATCATATTTATTGAGAATACTCTTCTTGTAAATCGCGTCTTCTTGCCATCCTTGTAAAGATAAATCATTAAGAAGAGTAAAGTCATTGGAAACAATATAACTATTCAATTCTTTATACATAACCTGACCTGAATACATTTCTTTATGGCTTACCTCTGTATGTATATATTGAACATCATCAAGCTTCATACCTAAACCCTTCAACGCTAATAATTCAGCACCTTGTAAATCCATCCATATGATATCGACTTTTTGTATGGAATAATTATCCATAATAGTATCTAAACGATGACAGTTTGTAGTAATTTCATCTTGAACATAATGTTCAACTGTGTATGTACCGTTGCTTTTGAATAAAGAGGATGCACCTGGATTTCCATCTTTCCATGTAGTGAGCGTTTTTTCTTGATTTATTGGAAAAAAGGGGATCTCACCATCATAGTCACATACAGCACCCTCAATGAGTGTAATTCTATCGGCATAGGGTTCGATATTTTTTTTACATAAGGAAATTGTATTCGGATTACATTCAAACGAATATATTTTCGCGTTTGGAAACCAATTATAAAATTCGATACTTTGTTGACAATCTCTAGATCCTATATCGAAAATGGTATAGGGTTCATTTTTTTTCTCAATCAATCGAATAAAGTTTTCAATCATTTATATAAAAAGTCATTTTATTTATATAAATAATACGATTTTAAGTTTACTCGCCAAACATCTGATCAAAAACCATTCCGCCTGCATTCGACAAGAACCCAAAGAAGAAATATTGGATAAAGGGAAGACATCCAATGAAACAAAGAAGAATGCCTAAATATTGCATGGGTTGAATGTCTTCAAAGAGTTTAGTACCTTTCTTGTTGTAGGTAACAATCAAGTAATAACCCAATGCAAAAAAGGTAATACAGATGACGCCTACCAACGCGATGGCTGCTATACCCCCTAGGACACCTTGAAAAACAGACGCAAACATTATATTAGATCCACTCTTCATGTAAATTATAGAAATATTTTATTTATAAATGCTACAATCATGAATAGAATACCACCCCATATACTGTCAATCCATACAAGTGTCAATGGCCAATCCTTTAAGATAGCAAAGTTAGTTGTCTCGTAAATGAGATACACTAGAAATCCCAAGAAAAATGCTTCACGTATCGTACGTTTTGGTAAGACAATAAAATAGACAAATAATACCGTCATGGCCAAGTAACATACCAGTGCAGAACTGTAACGTATCATCATAGGTTTACGTTGGAGTTTTTCAATGGATTTGTTCATGTAGCGGTACATGATGCTAAAGTATAGGGTATCCAGTAACAAAAAGGAAAAGAGTGTCACGGCAAACGCAGCCCATATAGTGAATAGAGAACTATTGTCCATGTATACTATATACATAGGATTTTATTTAAGCCACACTTCCTATGGGTTGAGTGTATGGATTGCTCTTGAATGCCTTTAACAGATCAAAGTTGGGGTCCTGATTGGCGATACGGTATTGCTGAGGTTCGCTGGTCGAGACTCCTAAAAATCGAGAGTCTGGTACAGAAGGAGCCCGTCCCATCTGCCGATAATTGTTTTCTACAACCCGGTCTGCATTGGTATAATTGGTTTCAACATTCAATTGTTTGGCATTACCCAATGGGAAACGATTGGTGACATCGCGTACAGTGTTACGTTGATTGTATTCCGCATCATATGACTTGTTTTTTTCCTTGCCCTTGGGTTGACCAAAGACCTCTCCCTGAGTAGACTGACGCTGGGTCGCTTCCAAGTAAGGATTTGCAACCTGGTAACCCGTTCCCTGTTGCCGCTCTGTATTAAGGTAGTTTAATCCAATTTTTTCGACATCCATCTCACGATGGGTAGTAACAAGTTGTTCATGTGGATTAAAGACCAAGGGTTTTGCTCCTCCTTTCAGATTGCTTTGATAAGTCTGGTCAATCGTATTCATTTTTTTACTATAACGTAACGTTTTAACAATAGGGTCAACCACATTTGCCATAAACATACCTCCTACCGTTCCATAATAGTCTTCTTGACTATCCCTGCTGTTCGTATAAGATGTATAACTTTCTTTTCCATAATTTTGCTGTGTACTTGGAAATTGTCCTTGAGGTGCAAGGTTGAGAGGGTCTGCACCTAGGTATGTTTGTTTGTGTACGTCGCCTTCTTGTCCCTTATCCGCATAACCCATCTCTTCTCCTAGTTTGACCCCATAGTATTCAAAGGTAGTACTCTCTCGCTCTTCTTTCGTCAACATTTCAATGGGCTTGTTTCGTGGACGCTCAATTCCACCTGCGATACCCGCACTTTCTACCCCATGATAAGCCTTGAACGTCTCTGGTGTTTTTTTAATGAACTTTCCCATTTGCTGTTGAGATGCGGCAATTTGTTTCGGGTCATAGGCTGGGGCTCGATAATTATTCTCATAATTGGATTTTGGATTGGTCGCCACGCGTAACTCGTCCACAGTCTTGGGTGCATGACGTTCGCGTTCTGTAAGACCCCAATTAAAGCCATTGACACCCTTTTGATCTTTGATTTCCTGCCATGGCTTGTCATTAGCATGTCGCGAAGACTCCTGTACACGAGACTGATAAAAGTCATTTTGATTTTGATTTCCAAAGACAGACGTCACCTTATCCGTTGGCTTAAACAGTGACGAGATTTCTTTCTTCTCGATAAAAAGTGACCCTTTCCCATCCTTGCTATCCAGGATTTGATTTTCTGTAAAGGAACTACCATACGATTTTGAATTGTAAAAGACTTGCATATTGCTATGTTTCACATCATCCATTAACATGTCATTTCCATCCAAGGAACGAAACATGGACTTTGGTTTGGATGAGTCTCGCTTAGGTGTAAAATACTTATCTTGATATTGGGAGTATTCTCCTTCACTGTTCATTGTATATTTTGAGGTATCCGTTTTACTTATAACAACATTCTCTGTATCCTTCAAGAGTACAGTGGGTTCGTCCACGTTGGAGACAGAACTTTCTTTAAATCCCTCCTTTTTCGTTTTATCGTTGGACATTAAATACAATGCCCCCAACATGACCACGGGTATTGCGATTTGAGCCATTAGTATAAATAAATATTTTAATAGTATGCAGAACGATAATAATCCTTTTCAAGCATACGGGTGGGTAAATTGTTATCAAACTTTAAAAATAGATTTGCTTGCGGATTGATAGGTAAAAAGGCATACTGTGCCTGCGGCTTTTCTCGAAAGGTCCAGGCTGGAAGCGAAGTACGAGACTCATCGACTTCAAACGTATTCGTGTCATAATTCTTTGATCTTGTTTCTGGTTTCTTATAAGGAACTGCATCTCGAGTAAGAGATTGGGGCCTTAGAGCCTGACTTACCTCGAAACTATTCGTCTGCAGATTGGCTCCCCATTTTTGCAAGCGTATATGAATGTCATCGATGTACGGATTGGACATGCCATTTCCAGGTGTGTTTAAATGATAAATGCCCACCTGAGTGGACTCGGTCAATTTTCGAGAGATACGGTCTGGATCGTCGTGAAATCGAGTAAATGCCATTTATATACTATATTAGTTTAAATAATTGGGACGTTCGCGATTTAACGAGATATAGGGGTCAGGCATCATGAGTGGAACCTTTTCATAATAGGTGGTTTCTTGTAACCTAACAGGAGATGGAGATGCATGGAAAGAGGTTCCTTCTAAATTGGTTGATCGTATGCCTCGAAGCATAGACTCCACGTCAATTGCGTGTTGGTCCATTTGTCCGGCATAGATGGAAGGATTTGGTCCATTCGTAAATAAGGTCGGTGCCTGATGTACTCCAAACCCACGATAGGTATTATAGGCAAGATGTTGTTGGTCTTTACGTTTCTCGGATTGGTAGTCCAATGCAGTGTTTAGATTGCGAGTAGATGCCATTATACTACAGAGGATATTTTTTTAGGATAGATTTGAGTTCATTTCTTGACGGTGTTTTGCTTGTAGAGCTCTCGTGTATCTACGCCGACATACCACCCTGACTCTAGGCCGCTCTTTTTCACCATCACATCCTTATCATACAATGGAAAACTCTCCAGTGGCAGGTAATCCGTCTCGGAGATCTGGATCACACTCTTTTTCTCTTTAAATGTATCTCCAAATTTCAGTTCATTCTCTGCTGCCACATTCACATTACCACGTCCTAAAAAGGGTACCGAAAGGTAAGGTCGTTGATGAAGCGAAACCTTAATATTGTTTGTCGTATTCTTGCTCTGTTGCAATTGGGTAGATTGCTCTACATTGCATCCATTGGGTCCAACACCATAGGTACCATGGAAAAAGAGATTTGGCTGGCTCGTCGCAAACTCCATCGTCGTATTACAGGACTGAGTATAAGGGTTCATGAGATTGTAATTAGAATAGTGTTGGTTCATAATTCCTTTTTGGGTATTGGTCACCGCGTCATTCCCTATTCGGCTCAACTGATCAAATTGGAAATCCACAACACTCATATAGTTTTAAAGAGATATTTTATTTTTATAGGATTTGTCTCGGATCATTTTCATTCGAGACAAAATTAATACGGTACTACAGGATTAGAAGATACGCAAAGGCTTGTCCGAGGGTAGTACACCATAACAGTATTTTAAAAAGTCTTTGTATTCAGACTGGTCCACGGTGGTTACAGGGTTGGTATAAAAGGGTCTTAAAGACTGTTCAAATTTGAACTGGTCTACATGATTTTTAAACAAGTCTCCAATTTGAGAATTTCCCTTGTTTTCCTGTAAAATAAACTGTTTGGTCTTCTCATTGATACTGCTTTCTTTTTGTTCGCCGTAATCTGCAGGTTCCGCTTTTTTCATGGGATTATACTTGTAGTCTTGCATAAGAACGTTGTTCATAGGATTGGACTGGTCAATACGTTGATAGTCTGAAAGTTCTGTATCGAAATTCTCTTTTTGGCTCTTGTGAAACAGGACAATAATTCCTAACAAAATGCATCCTATCACGATAAAGAGGATACGGTTGAAACAAACGAACCCGATTACAGAGAGGACGATAATCAGTCTAGATAAAGCATTCAGGGATTGATTTCGGTCCATCCCGTCATAAATCCATATCTCTTGTATATACCTTGAATCAAAGAGTAAGGTTGGACTATCCCCCCAAAAGTTCATATATATACATGATTATATTTTATAGGATTTTTAACGGTGGATTAATGTTTATTCTTTTTCTTCTTGCCTTTGCTCTTGGCAGGTTTTGTTCCGTCTACATCTACAACAAACGTATCGGCAGATTTTTCGGTGAAGACAGGAACCTTGTCTGAAGGTGTTTCGGGTCCCTTCTCTGCAGCACGTTCTTCTCGCTTCCTCTGTAGACGTTCCTTGGTTTTCGAAATCTTAATATTCTCCTGTATCTTATTACTCATTCCCTTGAAATCCATCTTTCCCCCCATCCCCATTTTGCTCATCATCTCTTTCATACCGGGTAACATCGTCATCTTTTTCATAATCTCTGCAGCCTCTTCTAGGAGTTCACTCTCTTTCAGATCACCCTTTTTAATCTTGTCTTCGAGAGTAGTTCCAATGTTCTTGACCAGTCCCATGATTTTGGTAGGATTTTTCATGAGTTGCTTCATAAATTCTTCCTTGTCTTCCACATCCCCGAGTTCCTTGGTTGCCTCCATTGCAATCTCCTTTGCGAGTGAACCAATCTTTCCATCCATCAATCCTTCTAAATGGCTCTTGATTTTCTCCGTGTCTTCAAACGGGGACCCTGTCGGGGTTTCACCCGAGACTCCAACGGGGGTCGTAAAGAGGTCCTTCATCTCAGTCATGGTCTTCATGATTTTTTTATGCAAGTCTTCTTGATGAATGGCTTCAAACAACTTCGATGTATCGCCAAAGGAAGATTTGTTCTCCACCTGCTCCAACACGGCAAACAAAATCAACTGTAAGTATTTCCAAATGGTCTTTTTTGTTTTATCCGTAATCTTATCATCCTCTATCAGGACCTTAAAGTCAACATTGGGCAACATGAAACGTGGAACATCGAAAAAGGTTTCATTCTCATATAGTACCTCGAAAAACACCTTGGGATAAAGTTCGAGACAATAGGTATACACTTCTTCTATGGTTCCAATCGAAACCTCTTTTAATTCAGGAAAAGTTGTATACAGGTCATTCGTAAACTCCTGATAGACCTGTGCAAATTTCTCTGGAACTGACATTATAATGGAAACATAGTTATTTTTATATGTTTTTACGCGAAAAGAATATTATGCTCTCTTGACGCTAGGAAAATCTGCATTACGCATCTGTTCGATTTCTTCCATCGAGTAGTTCATTTTTGCCTTTTTGTCTCCTTCGACTGCCTCCATGTTTGCACTAAAGGCAGTTGGTCCGTCTATCCCACTATAGGTATACATTTGCCTCATTCCCCCGTTTCCTTGCGGGGTTAATTCATTCGGACTGGAGTCCAAAAAGCTAAAGTTATCACTTATCACACCTGAACGCCTTACCGTATCCCGTGTAAGATCAAAAGGATTGGGTTCTTCGTAAAGCATGGTTTTTTCTTGTTTGATCGTATTGATTTGTGGTTTAATGTATTCTAAAATTTGATTACCAGACAAGATTTCGAACTTAGGTTTAAGCAATAGGACAGGTACTCTACTGATCATCGGTGGCAATGGAAATTCTTTCCCATTCGGTAATAGAATATAGGTAATGTTATTTCTTACCACACGCTTGTCTATGCATAAATAGACAAACTTATCCTGAAACCCAGCCTTGTTCAATTCTTGTAAGATGGCCGAAGAGAACTTACAAAAATGGCTAAAATAGAGTTCATGTTTAGGTGCGTCATTCATTACTATCTATTATTTTTTTTCCATGAAAAATAAACCCATAATAAAATTGATTTGATTTAAATGTAAAATACAGGGTATATACAATGGACCTCAAACTTAGCCAAGTGATGGAAAAAGAAAATGTCCTCGAGTTTGACATTCAAGGCGTAGATGTCAGCGTAGTCAATTCACTTCGACGCGTCCTCTTGACACGTATTGAGACTCTCGTCTTTCGGGGATTTCCCTATGCCCAAAATAAATTGGAGTTTATCAAGAACAAAACAAAGTTTAACAACGAATACCTCAAACATCGCATTCAATGCATTCCCATCTTTGTAGACGACGACACCAAGTATGAGAATTTTGTGCAGAACTTCAAGGTCGTGTTGAATGTACAAAACCATACCAATGAACTTTTGTACGTGACAAGTCGAGACTTTAAGGTCGTCAATCAGGTCAGTGGAAAAGTCGTAGATCCCGTGCAAGTACGAAAGATGTTCCCACCTGATCCAATAAGCCAAGACTTTATCCCGATTTGTGTCTTGATGCCTAAACTCACTGAGACGGACGAACCCGAAGGACTAGAGTTATCACTTTCGTTTTCCACGGGCTGTGCAAAAGAAGACGCGTGTTGGAACGTGGTATCAAAATGTTGCTATTTCAATCTAGAAGACGAAGCCAAAGTGAAGGAAGCGATGAAAAAAGTCAAGGAAGAAGACAAGAGAGACTTTGCCTTGTTGGATGCACAGCGACTTTTCATTCCCAATCAATACCACATGATGATTCATTCCAATGGGATCTTTACCCCTACCAAGTTGCTCTCCAAGGCATGCCAATATCTAATTGAACGTTTCCAAGACCTTACCCTCTTTCTGAGTACACAAACGGCTGTCACCGAAGAGCGTTATGACACGATTGAACCTTTTGCGATTTACAAGGAGGATACGAATACTGTCCCGATTTATCATCTTCGGATTGAACAGGACGATTTCACCCTAGGTAAACTTATTGAGAATTATCTGAACTTGATGTTCCGTCAGGAGTTTCTCTATATTAGTTTCAAAAAAGTACATCCACATGACAGTCATTGTTTCATTTCCTTCTCTTATCGTAATGAAGACAAGCCATTGGAGATATTGGTTTCATACCTTGACCAGGTGTCCCGACATGTGATTGAAATCTATGAAAAGATTGGTACTATAGGTAGCACTTAGATAAAAATAGACGAAATAGACAAGAAATAAATGAAATAAAATAAAAGGTTATCTAAATGACAATCACCTATGGTAATCTCATACGTATTCATACCCAACAGGATACCTACAAGGAGAATGTTTTTTTTGTAGAGAAATGCAAGAGCGATGAACTTCTACTTCGGGCACAAGATCAATCAACGTTTACCTTGGACTTGACCGACCCCTCATTGGAAGACATTCAGATCGTGTATGTTCCGCCAGAAGAAGGATATGCTCAACAGCACTTGTTATTTCCTGGAAAATGGGTAGAAGTAAAGTTTGATGCCGATGGTACAGACATCATTCGGGGTAAGATCATCAGCTCGACCCATTTGCTTGAAATACTTACTGAGAATGGGACTTATTACATACCGGTTTTATACGGATTACCCGATGAGGTCTTTTCTATTCAAGAAATCATTCCACCCGATATTGTCTTACCAGAGATAGTTATGTCAAAGGTTCAAAAGGGTACAATGGGTCTAACAAACACAATTGGCGAAGAATACCAGGAAGTGCAGCCAGAAGACGAGGAAGGTGAACTATTAGGAGAGGAAGAAGAGGCCGTGGATGTTCCACTTTTTTACACACGAGAACAGGAAACCAATGATTTGGTTGAAAATTTACTCTTGCAAATCGACGAGAAGAAAAGAAATACTTATGCCATGAAAAAAATTTACAATGTGGTACATCGTTACCATGAACTCAAACAGGAATACATACGATACGACAAGGGTGTTTATGCGACACAGCTGCCTACAGACCCCTATCTTTCTAGTTTTTTAAAAGGAAACCAAATGGCCATCCCAGGAAGCCAAACCGTCAAGATCAAGCATAGTACGTATGAAGATTACGATTTGCCTTCTTATTATACCGTTCTCGATGATTCTTTGATGGAGAAAGAGTTTGACTTTAAAATGCCAGAGTTTACTCCGACCTCTCCTTTCTTGGGCTACCTGCAGACCATCCTAAAACCTTTTCAATCTTTGATTGTGGATAAGAACGTAGGAGACAAAGACAGAATGACCCATCACGAGGAAGTGTATTTGTTAAATGAGTTGTATTCTATTTCAATACAAGAACCCTTTGTCTCGTCTTCCCTAGTGATTAGACCTCGTTCTTATCTCAGTTCCATGACGCTAGAGGGAGATAGTGTACTCACTCGTGCCAATCACGCTAGGGTACCCTATTATGATCTCCTCTTTCGTAAACACGTGGATGATTTTCTTGTCACGGATGTCGAACCCTCTTTTGTCTCTTCCTGTGAATGGAGTAAGAACGACAAGTTAACCTGGTATCGTAATGAATGCACCGATTACAAAGAATACCTTCAGAAGGTTCTTCCGACTTTAGATGAGTTTATGGATTGTTATCTCAATCGAGACTTTGTTAACTTTAGCCAAGCCTTGAAAGAATTGGAGAATTTCAAGATTTCCAAACTCGATTTATCGCTGTATCAAAATATAGTGAAACGGATTGAAACCAATATTCAGTCCCTACGCACCAAGGAGCAACAGTCTAGAAAGGACAACTTGAAACCGGTAGAAATAAAGCCCAATCGCGTCTCTTTTTTACCGGAGCTTACACAAGATTACGTCGCATTGAAAGACGATACCTATTATTCCATGAGTGAAAAGATGAAATATGGACTGATTGATGGGTATCAATACTACATGTTACAATTTCTCAAAAACAAACCTCAATTGCAGTTGGGTGAAGAAGAATTGGCACAGTTTATGGAAGCCATCAAGAAGGAGTTTGAGGAACCCCAAGAAGATGTCATTCACAAACATTACGTTTCAGATGAAGAGATGGAAAAGTATAAAGGAACTATCCTATTACAAGACATTCCTTATCAGGGTAGATATATAGCAGCAGAGGAATATTTTGCGAAGAAGCTCATGGAACGACGAGAGCCACTAACCTACGATGAAATACGAGACAAACTTGAACATGTGTTACAAAATGATCCAGTCGAGGCTCATTTCGACAAATCTCTCGTACAATTTGTGAAAGAATTTATTGCCAAGACACGTGTGGTCAATGGTTGCAAAGCAGTCGTGATGGAAGGAAATAAACAATTTGTATGGAAAGACACAGAATGGGTACCAGATAGTTGTGACTTTGTACCGAAAGGAAAAGGGGAAAGAACTGGTATCAAGCTGGTTGGTCAGTGCGACGACCACAAACGCGAACAATTCAAAAAGCGAGTCTCGGAAATGATACAGTCGTTTCAAGTGGACCGTCTACGCCAAGAAGAGTTCCGAAAAGTTTCACTCGATGACCCCCTTCATAAAAAACGGTTACAATCTGTTCAAAACCGGAAACTATTGCAAGACCTTGTCTACGACAATGAAAAGAAATACTATAAAAACTTGGAACAACAACAAGCAAATGCAACGCCCTTGTCTCCTTACATGGAGCTCCGAAAGCGTATCCTTATGGAACCACAATTGGAGCTGAAATACAAGGCACTACAATTGTTCATTTCTCTCTATACCAAGGTAGGAACAGACCCTCAATGGTTTTATTGTATCGACACGGGGGTCAAGCTGGTACCAGTATTTCTCCTTGAAATTGCCGAGGCTTTTTTGAGACGGGATGACTACGTGGATACCCTACAGCGTATATGTGATCGTCAAGGTGTTCTCAGTGATCAAGGCGATTATTATGTAGATAAGTACAGCGGTTACCCCATTAAAAATATTACCTTTGATGAAGGTGAGGATTATACAGAAAGTGGGTTCAAGGACATTTATCACGAGGTGATTGCAACAGAGGAGGTATTTGAAAAAGAGCTTACGGATGACGAACAAATTCAGAAAACATCCC
>Ga0187843_10000971_pt1 | contig 18753 bp, 23 predicted proteins | sample SpaLakP09_SKY_43_FD_134516 | JGI IMG/M metagenome (GOLD analysis project Ga0187843, IMG submission 134516) | Oligotrophic lake water microbial communities from Sparkling Lake, Wisconsin, USA - SP09_SKY_43 | ecosystem: Environmental > Aquatic > Freshwater > Lake | place: USA: Sparkling Lake...
CCTTGAAAAATGGGCGAGGAGTGCACATCATGGAACCCTATTGGAATGAGGTGCGTCTCAAGCAGGTGAAGGGTCGCGCCATTCGTATTGGGTCTCACTTGGATCTTCCTGAAGCCGATCGCGATGTCAGTATCTACACCTATGTATCAGTCTTCAATGAAGAGGCCCAGATCGCGAAGCGCGGAGATATGTTGATCGATGAGACGATTCGTAATGCGGATCGTGTGGACCGCAAGGATGCGCTCACCATGGCGCTGCCGATTCCGGCGACGGCCACCGAATACGTGCTAACAAGTGACGAGCGCCTCTATGTGATCTCTCAACGGAAAAAGGTAATCATAGATGCGCTAGAGTCTGTGATGAAATCAGCGGCCATTGATTGTGAGCTGAACTACAAGCAGAATAAGGATGGCACCTTTCAGTGTCTTCCTCTTAAGGGAGCGGTTGGAGACTTTCTTTATACACCAGACTTTGACGAGGATATTGCAAATGCGCCCTCAATAAACATGGGAGATATATCTCAAAAGGTCGTACCAAGAGTATCCTTCCAAAACTATAAGAATGTAACCTACCGAATGCGGGAGATCCTGAATGAGGTGGGTAAGGTCACCGGCTTCGAAATGTTCGAAAAGGATGATGCTACCTTTGAAAAACGGCTCGGAACCACTGGGTCTATTCGAGGAAAACCCGGGCCACCTGTGGTCTTAGTTTGAGCAATCAATACTCATATCTTCGAGCAGATTTGTCTGAATCGTATCAAGAGTTTTAACCAAGGTACGGGTGTCGAGACGAAGCTTCTCGTCGAACTGCATGTGCCATAGCTCGTTTGAGATAACGGACAGTATTCTATGCGCCCCAATCCGTTGTTCTAGAGGCATTGTATGAAACTCTGCCATTGCGATTGCCATGAGTGCCATCATTGTTGATTACGTCTCTATCCTTGGTATCTTGGCGTGGTTTAGGTATCGGGTACAGTCTTCTGAACAGCTAACTGGTATCCTACGTGAATGATGCGGTATTCACCCATATGGCGATTCAAAAACGCATTCATTGTATTTTTTATAGAGTCATTGTTTCCGCCGCAGTAATCATCCATCCACATAATGCCTTTTACCTCTAAGATCTTCCATGCGTTTTCCATATCACGTCGTATGTAATCACAATCATGACAGCCATCAATATAAATGAAGCTGTAGGTTTCTGTGTTCTCTGCAAAAAACTGGTCGGATGTTTTTTTGTGCACCTTGATTTTATTTGCATTCTTACATATTGAAATATTGTAATCAAATCGTGCTTCTTCATTATTCTGTAGGTATTGCTTATGATCATTATTATCGATGGTTGAAAAGGGATCCACACAGACGAGACTCGAGTTAGGATCTTCTAGCAAGTTATCTGCAAAAAATACACTGGACAGACCCTCGAAGCATCCTATTTCCAGAACCCTGTGTTGCTTTGATTTATCAATAAGGCCCAGAAGCAGCTGTTTGATTTCACTTCCTAGAAACCAGGTTTGAGAATACTTATACATATATGGTTTACCTCGCAGAGCTTTATATCAAAGAGAAGTATGTGTCCGACTATTCCAGGTGCCTTGTTCGGCGAGAGGTGGATCCGCCCATAGACAGACGGCCTTGTGCCTCGATGCCTGCCAGTTCAGTTCCCAGTCGAGACATTCCTTAAAGGGTCGCATTGTTGTTATAATGGCCCGTAGAAATCGCCCAGATAGGAGCATAGAGTCGGTGCAACGGAAGACCCATGGATGTGGAGGATTGTAGAGGCGCGTGGGCCCATAATAGGAGGATGGACAGCCTGGAGGACGCGTATTACAGCCCTCACCTAGACTAACATAGTCCCATGCCCGGCCCGATAAATCTGCCATGAGGTCGGAAAGCCGCGTAACGAAGTCTGCCCGGAGCCATACATCGGATTCAAAAAAGATGGCCGGGCCGCCGCGCTTAATAGCGGTCTCAGCGGCCGCTAGGAAATTCATACAGAGGCTGATCTCGCCCTTTGTGAGCGCAGCAGCCTTGAAACAGAGAGTTTGCCCCCGCTGTAAAAAAGGATCGTAGGCCTTGAAGGCCTCTTTGCACGTGAGCTCAGTGCCCCATACGGGGACGGACACGTGAATCGTGTCAGGATCCAATCCAACTTCTAGAAGATGCGCCATGAGTCTCTCATAACGCGCCTTCTCCTTCTCTGGATGGCAAAGCAGATATATGTGGGGCAAGCTCATTAGAGGTATTTGAGCTGCGCCTTTAACACGCGATTCAGGACACTCAGCTGCTGCGGCGTGGGACAGAGGCGACCGCTCTCAATCTCCCGCATGGTATTCACCGGAAATCGACAGTCCTGGTTCAGCTGCACCTGGCTCTTTCCAAGGGCCACGCGCTTCTTAACAATCTCCGTGCGCGACTCTGATGAAAGCTGTTTCGGCCGACCAATCTCTGTGGCCTCCAGCTTCTTTACGGCATCTGTAGTTGCCTGATCACCTGTGCGTGTCACAAGAGTGCGGCCGGCGGCACCCGTTGCCGCGTAGGAGCTCTTATGGACGCTTGATTTACGGACAACGACGGGCTCCCAGTCCTGATCCATTTTCTACTTGATTCCTTGTCCGAGCCCCTTCAATTTTGTTATTTCACGGCACTTAAGTTCTGTCTATAAGACTTAATAGACATGGAGGACTCAATCGTGCAAGCCGTTATCCGGAAGTTCCAGGAACGTTCTGCGCTAGGTATCAAAAAATACGGAACCACACTCGATCGCACGGATCTGAAGGTCGGTGATTGGATCCAGCATGCTCAGGAGGAACTCATGGACGGCATTCTCTATCTGGAGCGACTGAAACAGGAGATCAAAAAGGAATAATATGTTATTACCGTGTTGTGACAAAGTTAATCTGTATTATTCTCAATCCAAGTCTTGCGAGTCATTCGTATTGCTTCATGTTTCGATGGAAGCATGGAATCTATATGATTTTTTAGAATACTCTCTGCCAAAGGCACTGGCTCATTGTCACTTTTCTTAGAACAACGTTTTGCAAAGAAATCACGAAGCCCATTGCCAGGCTTTGCAGCCGCCTCATCAAGCTCGGCGTGAGTATCCTTATCCTTTTCATAAATAGCGTGGTACTTCTGCATCATATATGGCTCGAACAACCTATCGAGAAAGCCCTTCAGATTGAGTGCCTTTACTGCAAGATCTAGCTCATCTCTCTTGGCACGTTGAAGAGTTTCTACATCGAGAACACACTTCTTATACTCATCCGATTCTTCGAAACGCTTCTCAAGTTCGCGCTGATATTCTGCCCTATCTTCTGCTTTAAAGATTTCTTTCCATTGCTCAGACGTTAGTTCAGCCGCAGGATTCAAATCCTTCGTGGTAAGTCGTAGCTTTCGAAGAGCATCCTTTGGCTTAATATTTGCATCGAATCCAAGAATAGTCGAGGCATCCACTTCAAATAAGTGGGGGGAATCATACCCCTCCATAGAGTAACAATCAAGAATGGCCTTCCGTTTTGCAGGAGTCAAGGCGTGAGCCTGCCGAACTTCCCAGATTTCCTTAGCCTCTGGAATCTTTCCAGAGGAGTAAGTAAATACATCACAGATCTTTATAGGATAGCATGGCTCTCCATTAAAGATTGGAGGCTGTTCTTTAATGGAATCAAAGGTCGGCCCACGATACCAACCACCTGGTAGTTTTGTGAGACCACCTAGTTCATTAACCCAGTTGCTATCCCATGTACCACAGAAGTATGGAACAATAGGGTATTCTTCTACTACAATGTCGTCCTCGGTATGAAGCCACTCGGCCAACTTTTCCTTGGCGAGCTTGTGCATAAAACTCTCTTTCCTTTCTTCCACTGGAGGAATCGTTGCTTTATGAGGCATTTTCTTGTGGTCTAGCTTTAGATCCTCGATGTCAATTTTGCCCCCTACGCCTGTAGATTATCTGGCCTTAGCCTCGCCGCCGCATCCATGTCGCGCGTGATGACGCGCAAGATAATCTGGATCTGATGGTTCAGATTTATGAGGCGGCCCGTCGCGACCCCTTGCGAGGCCAAGGATGATGCGAAGGCCGTGTTAGAGGCAGTAGATCCTCCCCAGAGAGCAAGACTGGTTGAACCCGTCGTGGGATCTATAAAGTTATTTTTGATAATAATGCAATTCGCGTAGCCAACCGTATTAGGGCCTGTCGAATAGGCTCCAGATTCCACGCGGCCAATATCACTCACGAGATGCCCCTGTTCTCTGGTAATGAAATTTACAAAGTCGGTTGCACCGGCTGCAGAGGCTCCTGTAAAGTTTGCTGCAGGAAGTACGACATTCTTAAACTGAATGCGATCGCCCTGGGTTACCGAGAATCTGTTAAAATAGGTTGGCACCTGTACCCAGATCCACGAGCCAGCAGCGTCGTAATACTGATCAGTGTTAGTTACATTATTTGATACAGTAAAGGCCGCAATATCCAATGTATCCCGCGCCTCCGAGACCGGCGATCCATCGGGCTTCTGTGTCTGAAAGGTCAGCTTCTGCAGAGTCGCGAGTGGTGTTGGATAGAAGACCTTCTGGCACTTGAGGAACTTCGGGATCATACGCGCAAAGCCCTTGTTCTTTGCATTTGAATCTGAGGCCCAATATCCGTCAAAGGAGATGACTCCGAAGGATCGATTCAGACCATCATTCGTACCATAACCGTTCGTATCGAGCTCCGGAATACGGACCTGGAGATAGGGATAGGAGAAGATATTCGTATTGAGGTCGGTGTTCTTTATTCCCGTTGAGCTCGATACCAGAATCGTATCACAGGATTCTACGGGCATGATGGCCTTCACGAACTCGATACGCACGATATTCTTGAATTTGATATTGGTGGCCGTGGAGTAGCCAAAGCCGGGCTTATTATTGGCCGGATCGAAGTTTACTGAGAAGTTGTAGCGATTCTCCGTGCTGTTATTGACCCAGTCACGATCGGCACTATAGACGTAGAGATTATACTCATTCTCACGATAGGACACGATATCCTCCTGGGGCTTGATTATATCCTGGGGCAGGGCAGGACGATCGCGGATACCTGTTGGCATTGCTAGAGTTGGATTCGCCTGCCCGGTGCGCGCGGTTACAGGAAGACCATTTCCAACAAAGAGTTGGCGAGCATCCGGAGGGACTGGCATAAGCTCGGTAGTTCTTGGGCGTACGCCACGAGCCCCGAGAGCCGACGCGTCGCGAGCTTTAGCAGCATCGGCCATTGCCTTAAAACTGATGTCGGAATCCACAAACTGATTCATTGAGGGATCGCGTGGCGTTAAGACAAGCTCCTGGCTAACAAGTGTATTCGCTCCACTGTGGTGTTTCGCGGCGGCGTCCGCCTCCCGAAGAGCCTCGGCCTCCCGTATCTTTTTAACCTCTTCAAAGCGTGAGAGAGGTGAGGGTCCATCGGATTCGAGTGAGACCTGAAAATCGGGTGCGGTTGGCATGGAGGCTGAACCCTGTCGGTCCTGTTGAAGACGATCAAAGCGACTATTCACATCCATTTGGAGTTCGGACTCTTCCTTGGGACCCGTACGGCGGAGATAGGACATAAAGTCGGGTACAACGGCGGTGAGAACTTCCTTGTTGAGAAGTTGTACGGGGGCCGTAGGATTTGAAGCCTGAACCTCTTGCATGTAGTGCTTGACCGTCTTTGTCAGACGATCTCTTTGACGTTCTGAGAGATCGCCGCCGGTGCGACGCTGAAAGTCGGCGTATAAGAGGCGGTCGAGCATGGCCTCATTCTTAGGTGCGAAGAATGGGTCGGGTGTTTGGCGTATATCCGTCATCTAAGGTCGTGTAAGCTTTTTAACAAGAGGCGTAGCCGCGTAGCCGTATATCAGTCCGAAAAAAGATCCTTACGACGAGCTAACATCTCCTCATCCGTGGGTTTCCGGCGCGAAAAGGTTTTCATATCATCACCGAGCAACATGCGAATAATGAAGCAAATACAATAGACACCGCACTCCGTATTCTTATATTGGAGCCGGCGAGAGCTGTAGTAAAGATGCTTGATTCCCTGTGTGGTCAACCACTTCATAAAGGTTGCCACCTGCTTCGGCGGAGCCATTCCATACGAATCAAAATAGTAACAGGTCGCCTTCGGAATATCAATAAAGTTCGCAACCCAATGGCTGCCAGACTTATAGTGGGGATCGAGGTTGTAGACAATACCGATATATTTTGTACCGTTTGCCATAGCTTCTTGAACCCGGAGACCACACATTTCCGTCATAAGACATTTCTTTTCGCCTAAGGGCCCCTTTTTATAGGGGTCCGGAGCAGCAAAGTCAATCGGAAAGGGACCCATGAACTCGAAATCCGGTCTCGCCTCCTCCCACTGGTTTAAACAGGCCTCAATATTCGTGGAATCGAGCCACATATCTGGATCTGATTTCCAGGATTCGGGCATGGCAGGACGCAGGCGCCGTTCCAAGGAAGGATCTGCACCGAGAGGAAAGAGTGCCTTCAACAAAGTTCGTTCTCCGGCGTTCGGCGGTAGACCAAGGGCCTTCACGACTGCTGTGCGTAGCCCCATTCCTCCTACGGCCTGCACACCAAGTCGCTTCGAAGCCCCCTGCAGAATGTCAATCGGCAAACATCCGTGCTCTTCGCGTTGAATCGATGGATGACATTGAGAGGGTCCCGGTGAAGGCAGGACCGTATGTTTTTTCATCGTTCTGCCTCTTCGCATCCTACCTATGGCTAGGAAAAAGCACCACCAAAACCAGAATGCCTTGCTCGACAGTGAGTATGGACATCTATTGGAATGGTATTGCAACACCTCTCTTTTTATTTGTGATCGCGAATGGACTTCTTGCCCTGTTCAATATGTCCTTTGTCAGTGGAAATGAGGTCATCTTCCAGCCAGTAAAAGCTCCTGTTCCAGAAGCTTAATTTGACACAACACGTTAGAATGCAGGGTCTTGGCCTGATCATAATCGCCACAGTCGTAGCTGCCTTTGTAGGAACAAATATCTATACGGTCGTTACAGTCGGCAAGGCTGTTGCGAATAATGATAATAAGACTGAACTTGCCACTTCAATCTATAATACCACAATTGTAAACTGTGTCTTTACCGTTATCCTCGGATTTACGGCATACTATTATATTACACAGGATGATACCCTATATGACGCTTATATCATGATCATGTTACACGTAGCACTCTTTATTTCATTGCTAGGATCGAGTGTGTCGGTCCTTCATCAACTCAATTAAATGTGGCGTCTAACTAAGGATGGCTGCACCCTGGCTGCTTTATCTAAGTTTAACCGGATTCATGTGCGGTATTCTCTATACTCTTATATCAATCCGCGGCGCCTCTAATATATCAGCAAAGAAGGATGTTGCTTCAGCTATTACAACAATATGCATCGTAAATGGTGCACTCTGTTTGACTCTCGCTGGCACCGGATATTTTTCCGTAAATAGCATCCTTCTCCTGAAGCGCCCCTATGTCTTTGTTGTTCTTCATGCCACTCTCATATTCGCGATGATTGGATTTTGTGTAAGTACTCTGAAACAGCTCGGAGTTGATCCGACGAAGGTGAAGCCCGATGCGCCCTCCTCTTCATCAAAACCAGGGGCATTCATTGCACCCGAGTTGCTTCAGGTTGCAATCGGCGTTGGAAGCACAGGCTTCGGGCTGGCCGTTCTATCAATCATTCTTCTCATGTATCTTTATAGCAAGGGGAAGTTTAGTTAAGAATATAGAGAGATAAGATACGATGTTGAAGTCGAAACTTTCCCGTCCAAACTCCCGTTAAGGCGTTTTGATGGAAGGACACACCCTGAATACGCAGTACGGCTCGAATGTTCTGTCCAACCTTGATCTGACCTCTTGTACCACGGGACCATTCATTATTGTAGAGGTGAATATCGTAGGGTCCTCCGGTGCTTAGAGGACAATAGACGTGTAAGAGATTCCCCTCAACCATCGGCTGAAATCCCGTCCTCATATCATCCCCTCGCGGTTTAAACTCAGGGAACCACGTCCTTTGATTCGCACGGATGAGTTTCAGAATAGAGTCCTGGATGGCATTCAGACGCTTCATATTGGAGACATCTGTAATCTGTAGAATGAGGTGCCCACTGACTGGATCATAGGAGTGTACAGGCATGATAGGTAGAAGGATTGAGAGCGAGGGCATCGTCGAGATTGGATGAGTGTATGAGATAGAGCTCACGAGCTTCGCTCCTTTTACAATATTACCGAGCTGTATGTTGGTCGTATCAATACTCTGTACGGGGAGTGTCATTTCTATGGTCGGGACCATCCTTAGTCTTAGTGCCTCCTAAAGTCTTAGGCCATATCGTCAAGTAGGCAATGGATCATCTCTCTCTATCATGGAGAGGTCTATCAGGAACTGGAAAACGTACGGCCCTACTTGAGGCTCTTAAGGGCGTGGCCACCTCTCGAGGTCTCCCCTTTTCTATTCAAATGCGCTCCGATACGGTGGCCACGGAAGAGGAGGAGGCTGGGCAGTTCATGCACGAGACTTCCTTGGTTCATATAGGGCTTGATGTCGCGCGAATGTCTATGCAGGATAAGAATATCCTGAGACCTGTCTTTGCAAAGATGGGCCTCGGCTCACAGGTTCTCACAGGTCAGCAGGGTCGTGGATGTCGGATTCTCGTGCTGTATCACGCGCATCTCTTGAGTTCCGAGTCCGTGCTGCTTCTTCATTCATGCTTGGAGCAGAATGAGGGGGATATGTCAATCTGGCTCACCTCGGAGCTCCCCGTTCCTCAGCGTATTCGTGATTGGTTTATTGAGATTCCTATGGCCGGAACAGATAGGGCCTTCGAGACCTTTTCTAAGGGCCTCAACGGAGGTGTTATTGGGTGGTCCGACGTGTTTCGCGCACTCATCGATAAGTGGATCTTAGCACCGAAGCCAAGGATTCATGATATTAAAGAAGTGAAGGCCTATGTCTATGAGATGTTGATGCGAAATCTGCGTTGGGTTGAGGCGACTCACTACCTACTCGACGCGGTGCTCGAACATCGGGGTCTTAGTGATGAACAGAGACGGGGGGCGATCAAGATTCTGGCCTCCTGTGATGCTACGGGAGGTGGATATACCATACCCTCCTATCGTATTCCGATCCTATGGGAGAATCTGTTTATTCAGCTGCGGGAGTCTCTATCTAAGCTTTCTTCGCCAGAGGTAGATGCTCGTCCTAAGCGAGTTATTATTAGACGCAAAAAGGGTGTGGTCAAGACCGCCCCTAACGTGGCATGATTCCGTTGCCACGGCAGAAGAGATGGCAAAGGCTGAGCGCGAGGCTGTGCATAGCGAGTTCGACACGAAGGGTCTCAAGGTCGGTGTCTTTAATGCCTGGAAGCGGGGGGAATACAAGTGCATATGTAAGGAGTCTGCCTTGGCTCGTGTTGTAGTCTTTGCTCCCGCGGGTGTCGAGCCGAACTGGCTTATCTGGGGCAAAGTCTTTCAGTGGTTCGGGCCTTCTAAGAAGGGCCTATGGAGTGTTACATGGTTTGCGGCAGATTCGAAGCGGTGCTTTCCCACTGTGGGTGAGCTGGGGCCCGAACACGTGAATGGCGGCTACACCACACCCTGTAGCAATGCGGGAATCTTTATTTATCGGCGAGAGGAGGTCACTCGCGTCCTTATACATGAGATGATGCATGCGGCCTGTCTCAATGAGGATGGATGGGATATCCCGGATAACGAGGCCATGGTCGAGACATGGGCTGAGCTTATCTTGATCGCCTTGAAGGCGAAGGGAGATTCGAAGATCGCTGCGGGCCTATGGGCCAAGCAGTCCGCGTGGGTCGCGAACTCGAATGCGCGTTCGGAGCGCCACGGAGTGAACGATGAGACGGACTATGCCTGGCGTTATCTCGTGGGTCGTCGAGAGATGTATGCGCGTCTAGGGGTTGAGATTCCTGCACCGACCTCGGATCATCCGAGCAAGTCTACACGGTTTACGGATCCTGTGCTTGATATATAAAATCTGGATCTTATTCTAGAAGACATGCCTGTTTATACTAGAAATCGTAGAAATGGTGCTAAGTTTCAAGCGCACGACTATGTAGATGTATTATATAATCCTTCTAACCATGGGAAAGGACCTGAAAAAGGCAGGTATAAGGGTGTGATTATAAAGGTGGAACAGATTCATGCAGGAGAACAAAAATACATTGTAAGAATATTTAATCGTAACGTCAGTGCTGAAGTATTAGTATCTGAAAAGGAGATGAAACCTCTACGAGAGCATCCTACGGGCGGCGCTCGGCGTACTAAGAAGAGAGGCATGCGCAAGCGTTAAAATTGCCCCTATACCTCATAACGAATATAGGTACGAAACATGGGAGTCAGAGGTCTGTATAGCTTTGTGAAGCCCTATAGGACATCTATAATACCTGATACAGTACCCCCTCTAAGAATCGGCGTTGACGCAATGTCCTTGATCTACAAGTATAAGGCTGACTACAAACTCCTATATCCATATATTCAGATTCTCAAAGACAGGGGTCATCAAATGATCTTTGTCTTTGACGGAAAGGCGCCTGTTGAAAAAACGGAGGAGATTAAGGATCGCCGAGATGCGCGTGAATCGGCGACGGCTCATGCACTATCCTTGAGAACACAGCTAGAGGATACAAGTCTCACGGCAAAGGAGCGGGATATTCTCGAGTATTCGGTGGCACGATTTGAGCATCAGGGGTGGCATTTAACACGTGAGATTCGTCTTGAGATTCAGGAGGAGCTCGGGCGTATTGGAGTGGATTGGGTCAAGGCTACGAAGGAGGCCGATGATGTGTTGATTGATTTGGTTAGTATGAATGCGATTGATGTTGTTATGAGCACGGACATGGACTTTCTCTTGGCAGGAGTGAAGCGCCTTTGGATTCCGGGGCGCGATAGTTATGAGGAGATTCTATTGGATGAAGTTATGAAGGGGGAGAGTCTTGGTGCGGCAGGCATTTTGGATGCAGGGATTCTCTGTGGGGTGGAGCCTCTTCGGGGTCTAAGTGTCTTGCCAAAGACGGCCTTCAGTTGGATACGGCATTACGGATCTATTGAGGGTCTCTTGAAGCGGCGGGATGATAAGAATCTGGATCCTCTTCGTGATCCGGCTGAACTGGCGCGGGTTCGCTTACACTTTTCGGCGGCTGAGAAGCCGAGGGTGCGAGAGGAGTGGTTGGGGGCCTTGCAGCACTTTACGAAGGCATAGAATGCCATCATAAAGAGCGACCAGAGTGGGGGTCGAACCCACGACTTCCCGGTTAACAGCCGAGTGCTCTAACCAACTGAGCTATCCAGTCCCCCGCCCCCCAGAGGGCGGTGGGGGCCTGGATATATTATTTTTCATTATTCTAGATAAAACATGCTTTTAGGACTTATCTCACGCGCCTAGATCGCCCGCCACCAATACGCCCTCTCTTTCTGGAAGGCCCACGAGTATTTGGTCTCGTATGTCTGTGTTTGGCAGGAGAGTGCGTTTCTGGATTAGTAACTATACCTATTACACCATCCATATGATCATCTAGATCACACTTTAAGTCACGCGCTTCAATCTGATCATATGGATTTTTACTTAAGGTATGTTCTCCAATCTTATAATAAATTTGGCGAACAAGATCTAAGCTAATCTTTTCCGACTCAATAAGATCATTTATTTCGTTATCATTGACAAATATTCCAGCCATTTACTTTATAGGCCCATAAAAAATATACGAGGAGTGGGGGTCGAACCCACGCGACTTTCGTCAACGGATCTTAAGCCCGTCTCCTTAACCACTCGGACATCCTCGTTAAACGCCACGCCTTGCCCACCAGGTGCTTTTTAGAGGAAGCACCAAACCCATGGTCCCACCGAGAATCGAACTCGGGTTCCCGGATTTCCTTTATAAGATCAAAGTCCGATGTCTTGACCACTAGACGATGGGACCTTTTTGGGAGAAGAGGGATTTGAACCCTCGCGCATTGCTGCAGTGGATCTTGAGACCACCTCCTTAACCACTCGGACATCCTCCCATCTTTGATGGGAGGATAGCCACATCATCTGAGTATGTTCTCAGACGATTCGGACATCCTCCCGTACTTGTTTTTATTTTAAGTTTTATGGCCGTATTGTATTTTTATTGATCCCTATGGACAGGGGTTTTACGCCTTGGCGACCGCCGGCGCCGCCTTCACGTAGTGGCGGTTGAGGTACTTCTGGAGGTTGAAGTACGTGAGGGGCTCACCATCGGCGATCGCGAGGAGCTTCTTGAGCGCCGCGTCAGGCGTGATCGCGTGCTTGTCCTTGAGGTTCTTCTCCTTGACGTACACATTGACCGCCTTCGTGACCTCCGAGCGCGACATGAGCGTGCCCTTCGCCTTCGAGAGGAAGGTGCAGAGCTCATCCGTCACCTGGACGGGGCGCTCGAAGATCGAGGGGGCGCGGGGCTTGGCCTCCTCACCCTCAACAGGCGCCGCGCGGCGCTTGCGCTTGCGGGCATCCTTGATCTCGCGGTGAACACGCTTGTCGAGCTTCTTGACCTGCGCGAGCATGGCCGCGACCGTCTCCTTGAGCGTCGTGAGGTTGCCCGTCACCGCCTTGAGGTCCTCATCGAGCGTCGTCGTGGGCGCCGCAACCGCCGCGACAACCTCAACGGGCGTCGAGGCAACAACGACTGGCGCCGCGACGGCCTTCGCCGCCTTGGGCGCCGCAGCCTTCTTGGCAGGCGCAGGGGCCGCAACCGGGGCAGGAGCAGCAACCTCCTCCTTCTTCACGACCTTCTTGGCGACAGACTTGACGGCAGCAGGGGCACTCATTATACCGGAGGCTGAGGAAGTAGAAGAGGACATTTTCCGCGCTATGCTGTATATCCGTGACACCGGGTAGTCAATTTTGGACCGTAAACTTGGCGAAATTCCAACCCGGGGGCCCGAATCCCTTTTTTATATTGAAAATCGGCGGCCTATGATGCATCTCGTATCGGGGATGTCCGAGATTCATTAAAAACGGTTCAACCTGGAAGGGCCACTGCCGGAACCAAGATCGGGCGTACAAGCAGAGAAGATGGATCTATCTCCTATCTTACGACCGGGTGTGCGCAAATGCAAGAATATTAAGAGCCGGAGGAATCCTGATGTGCAGTGCCCCTTCGGCGCCTCTCACGGGGACTACTGTCTCAGACACTCGAAGAATCCGGCCCCCTTTAACAAGCCGACCTCACCTCGCATAGCCACCCGGAGACAGCATGCGGCGGTAAAGATTCTAGTGCGTTTCTGGAGACTCAATGCACCTCTACGTCGTTATAGGTCCCAGGGGCCCGCGGCCAATGATCTAAGTCTCGCAGTAAATGAGACCGAGCTCTATTCATTGGAACCTGTTAAGACGATTCCGAGCATCTATCTTTTCAGCTTTGCAGACTCGAAAAAATCGATCTGGGTCTTTGATATCCGGACTCTGACCTATTCCTTGGCGAAGGCCGTTCCGCAACAGAATCCCTATAACCGGGAGACTCTGAGTCCAGGCATTATGAAAAGACTACATTCAAGGATTGCCTGGCTCAGAAGCCGGAAATATCAGATTATCTACACCAATACGGAGGTCCTGACTCCGGAGCAAATCTGGAATCAACATGTCTTAGACTACTTTCTCAAGATCGAGGCTCTCGGATACTATGTGAGCTCTGACTGGTTTCATGAGATGCGGGTAGAGCAGCATGCCACCTTTTATGAGCGGCTGCGAACACTCTGGGATTGGAAGCTGGGTCTCAGTCTCGCGGAAAAGGCGGCGATTGTGCCCGGTCATGGAGGCCTCTTTCGAATCGTGGCAAGAGACTATCTCTTTAAAAGTCTTAGGTGGTGGCAGACAAACTCGATTTGCCTGATTGAGAAATTCGTGAGTGGATCGGAGGTAAGAGAAAAACAGACTCTTGGTGCACTCTATGTCTTGATGGCTCTTACGGCAGTGTCGCCGGCGGCGGCGGCTGCGCTTCCTTGGGCGGTTGATGTATGAGGGGCGGCGCGATGTTCTGGTCATAGATCCGATGGCAGGGCTTGCACAGATACCACATTGGGATCTCTGCATGCTCCTGAATAAAGGCCTTCATAACATCCTTTTGATTAACCTCCGCCTCATCGGTTCGAATACGGCGAAGGGCCGCCATAAGAACCTGGGGTCGAGAGGTGTCGCGATCATGCGCCCTATCATACTGTCTGGCCGAATCCGTCGTATTGCAGGCATCACATCGCCGCGTGGAAAAGGGCCCCTTACCCTTGAAGAACTGCTGTACAAGATTCCGCATCTCCCCCATCATCCCATCAATAATATCCTGATTAGTTCCAATCAACCGGAGGCGATATTTATTGAAGAGTTTCGATCGAGCCATGCGGTGATTAACAAACTCTCGACATACTTGCCGGCGCTCCTCTGTATTGAGAGGCGCGAGAATCGCTGCGATCGTATCAGATGTTTGTGCCATGTTTTTATTAGCTAAGGCGCCACCGGTGAATTTTGCCAAAACAGGTCTAAGATTATATGAAGAGTATTCATACAATGGAAGAGATCGAGCTCACTGTGCAACCTCTACTAGACTCCTCTGGCCAAGATATCTCTGGCCAAGAAACTCGTATCAGCCGAGCCGAGGCCTTTCTCTCATCTCCGAAGACTATCCTCGGAATATCCAGTGCCTATCTCTTTATCTATGTGGGCTTCATTGCCAAGGAGGGCGGCTTCTCTTCCGATTTTCTTCGATTTGGACCGGGAAACGCGAGCTTCATAGGAGTGAAGCTGGACACCTGGGAAAAGGTGCTCATGATGTATTTTATCAGTTTCATCTCGGCTCTCATGAATAACTATTATTCATATGCGATGACGAATAATCTGCATTCCTATATCTGGAATCGTGCAGTGCCAAAGGTCCCCTTCAGCAAGCGCTGGACCTACGTGGTGATTCTTGCAGAGCCCTTTCTCATGGAGGTTCTGAGTATCACGAGCTTCTTTACAACACTCACCCTACAGCTTCAATTCATAATCCCCCAATTCATTGGGGCAACATTAATTGAGATTCCGTTTACTATTCAGCGACTTCGCGAGAAGGAATACGAACTGCCTTAACGGCGGCGAGTGTGTCTCGCGCTGCGCTTTACACGCGTCTTAGAGCGGCTGGAGCGCTTGGCTCTGCGCGTGTAGCCGCCGGCCTGTCCAGATATCATGATCTTGACACCGGCATCTGCATAATCATCTATAATCGCTCTAGGATCCGAGATAAAATGAAAATATGCTCCAAGTTTACCCTTTAGAGTATCCTCTGTCGGCAGTTCATTCTGGGGCACAAGGCCATTCGCATCAAAAAGATAGTAGTTAAGACCCTTATTCTTTTGACTCGAAACAAAACGAGCCAAATGCTCCTGGTGATTATCCGCAATATTGTATTTATTAGTGGTTTCCTTGCCTCTGTGCTGAAAGATTGGAACTATAAGAGGTAAGAAGGGATATCTCACCATGTTATTGAGAACAACGACCGTAACCTTTGACCCATACTTCGCCTTTAGAGCAAGAGCTGTATCTCTAACACAGTAGTCTCCAGCTAGACCGCAGACCTCGATTACGTCACCCTGCTCGACTCCAGGAAGTTCATCGAACTTATTAGCATTCGCGGGGGTAACGGGTCCATTGTATGTAAATGGATTTGCATCCGCCTTTAGAGTATAGCCACCCGTAACAGCCGAGCATCCACCTGCGGGGCATTTACATGCTGGTCCAGAACTCGATTGTCTAGCACCACCAAAGGCGACAGCAGAGAATGAATCGGTGTCGGCATTGATACCCTTAAAGACAACTGTGATCTTGTCATTTGATAAACGGAAGTCTTCGAACTCCTTGATCATCTTTGCACCCATAGTTTGCTGTACACAGTGGCTAGGGAAGTTACCCTTCCGTCCACTTGGTCCATTAAAAAAAGAGCAGTGATCCTTTGGGTGGTAGTCGCGTGAAAAAACGACGTTTTTGCAATAAGGATCCTTCAAAGCGGCTTCCACGTGGGCCTTAATAGGTCCAATCACATCCTTTCCATCTCCGACCGCGAACTTGCCCATGGCCTCTGAGCTGTAGGGGCGATCAATGAAGTCATTCTGCATATCAATCACATACAGATGGCGTTTGCCACTCGGAACTCTTGAGACAACGATCGCCGCCATATCCGCAGCACTTATATGGTCCATAAAATACTCGGTCCAAACCTTGTGCTTATCATTCTTGAAAGCAGCACCCTTCTTATAACCACCACGCATTATATTTAGAGCAGAGATTAAAAGCTAATCAAAACTCCTGATGCTTTGCAACTGGCCAAGGCCCCTCAAAACTCCTGATGCTTTGCACCCCAGGCCACGGCAATCCCAAGCACATCCTTAATAGGTGCGTCAATAACAACCGCGGGTATCTTCTTCTCAGGTGCCTTTAACTTGTAGGCCGCCCAGCGGTGGTGTCCATCAATCACATAATCGTCGCCAGAAATCAAGATAGGCACGCGCACCTTGTTTATGATATTGTCATCTATGAGACCCTTGACGCGCTTCTTATTGATCTCACGCTGCGACGACTTCAGTTCTCCAGCCGCCTTCCGTGTCTTATGGCTCCGAATACCGTAGGCCTTCTTCACGAACCGGGTGAACTGTTGGATTTCCGCGGGGCTATTGAATTGTGGCATGTACTTGCGTGGAATACCAAGATGACCCTTGCAAATTGACTTCTCACCGACACAAAGGTCCTCTGTCGACGCATGCCTCGTCACAGGCTTCTTCAGATTTCTGACCCAGTTCTTATAGTTCTTCTTTTGGGTCCAGCGCTTCGATCCGTGGTTGACGGGGAAGGCTCCACCCTTCATGGCGCCTAGTATTGAATAGTCCTTCGAATATTTCTCAGGCAAGGCATGATATATACTATTAATAAAGGCTGATTCGCGACCCCTATAACTTTCAAGAAGAGTTAGGATAGCGCTTCTCCATTCATCACCCTTACCCTTTCCAATATGAGAAATATAATGTGGTAGATATTTACTGTTTTCAGGCATATTTGCATTATTTCGAATGGTTGAAAGTACAATCTTTTTTATAGATTCTGGCTCTGCGAATTTAAAGAATGAGTGTACGTATAGATATTTTGCTTCACGTGTTATCACACCCTTTTCTTCAGGTGTACTCAGAAAGGCATTCATTTTTCGTAGAGTTGCTTGACTAGGCAAACTCATCCTACTATATATCAATAGAAGAATGAGCCTTGTGGCTATTTTTTATTAACAAGGCAGCTCCGCTTTAGCACGGCAGCTCCCGCTTTAGCACGGCAGCTCCCGCTTAAGCCAATTGAGCTCCGTACGCGCAGGATTCTTCTGATAGAAGCCATCACCCGTATATACCGTGTGCAACGTCGTGAAATACTCTTGGTACATGGCCCCCACGCGCTCAAGACTAAAGTTCTTTTCGGCCCACTGGCGACACTTGTGACGATCAATCTTATCAATGTTTTTCGCCGCCCACTCGAACTGCTCAATCGTGCGGCAGCGGTAGCCCGTCACGCCGTGAATATTGTTCTCGGAGAACGCGCCCCAGTCGGACGTAATGATCGGAGTTCCGCATAAGAGGGCCTCGATCGTCACACCTCCAAAGGGCTCGTTATAGTGTGTCGGAGCCAAGAGAGCTCTTGCTCCGCGCAACATGTCGTCGCGGGCCTCGGGCTCAAGATAACCCACAACTTCCACATGTGGAGGAGGATCGAAGCCGAGCTCCTCCTTAAAGTTGCCCTGTCCTGCGACCTTGAGCTTCAGCCCAGTGCGCTTCGCAATCTCGACGGCGATACCGATACCCTTTGATTCAATAATACGCCCAAGATACATGAAGTAGTCACCTGGCTTGGCATTGAATTCGAAATCGGCGAGATCAAAGTAGTTCGGAATCACCGCGTCGAACCATTTAGGCTGCGACTTCTCCTGGCCATAGATATAGTTCATGACCGCATAGGATTCAAAGATGCTGAAGGTTGTGCATGGGGTATTGAAGCAACCGATACCGGGTTCCACGGCGATCATATCTGGATGCGCCTTGCCGACAGCATCGTGGCCGACGCCCCAAAAGAGCAGCAAGAAATCATTGGGCTGCTTTCGCTTTCCGACCTCTGCAATAGCGCGCTCATTAAAGGTCGTATTACAATGGTCCGTTGTGCTGTGCTTGAAGTGCTCCTTCTTCCAGTCATAGTGTCCGTAGGCGGCCTTGAAGAGCTCATTGTCTGTGATGTTCACCTGTTCATCGCAATCCACCTCGGACTCGTTGTGACCATAGTGAATGATATGATGACCCCGTGCCCGCATCATCTTGGCAAACTTCAGGGCCTTTTGAGTGAAGGCGCAGGCCGAATAATCCTTGCGCGTGACCGTATGGGGGACAGCCAGAATATGGAAACGCATCCTTTTAAGAGGGACTAGATCAGACGGCACGGCCGGCGGATCAGAGGGAGTTGTAATAAGTCTGTGGTGATTTTTTCTAGTGTGACCCATTCCTATCATTATTGGAGATTATCCCGAGGGCGTGGTTATCCGCGTATAGGTGCAACCCTTTCCGTCATATATCTTAGGAGGGAAGTAGGTCTCATTGTGTACACAGGGCGTCTTTGTCCAGGTGTCGGGCTTTGTCATATCACTCTGGGTGAAGGGAGGTGCATTCATATTAATGCAAGGTACAGGCAGAGTGATAACGCCGCCCTGAAC
>Ga0187843_10000974_pt1 | contig 18716 bp, 22 predicted proteins | sample SpaLakP09_SKY_43_FD_134516 | JGI IMG/M metagenome (GOLD analysis project Ga0187843, IMG submission 134516) | Oligotrophic lake water microbial communities from Sparkling Lake, Wisconsin, USA - SP09_SKY_43 | ecosystem: Environmental > Aquatic > Freshwater > Lake | place: USA: Sparkling Lake...
CCATTGAAACGATTGACGGGGATTTTATAAACGTATTTAATCTTCTTTATGCCGATTTTAATGAACAATTTGGTGTCGCATATGATCATATTGGGCGAATTCCTTTGGCGAGTCTCGTGGCAGAACAGGCCCCGCGTGAATATCCTACGGAGGGCGGGACATTGAATTGCCTCTTACCCTTTTTTTTCATGCGTTCCCATCGCCAAGCAGCTCTCCCTATGATTGCTATACGTGAAGGTCTCGTGAAGATTCATATTACATTGCGCCCGTTTGAAGAATGTGTGCGCCAGCTTCGCGGATATCGCGATTCTTGTACATCTACGCCCTTGTCGATAGCCATTCCATTTCATCAAGGCGCTACACCCTTGATAGCAAATACTGCTGCAAACCCCCCAGATTTTCGATTTGTCCAGCTTCTCACCCAAGGTGCCATAGTGAATGGGCCCTTTCGGCAGCGAATGCTTCACACCCCTTTTGAGATTCTTCATAGAGAGGTTCAAACATTCTATTTTGAAGAACCACTCAAATATGCGATTGGAAAACGTTCCGATGTAATTCGCATACAACTACCTCTAGAGGCAAATCATCCGTTGGAAGAAATTATCTGGTTTGTGCGGCGACGTGGGGTGCGCGACAACAATGGCTGGACGAATTACACCTCTGTTTTGGAAGCTGAGTGGAATCCGCGCAAAGCTGAACAGCCGCTTTTACAAAATGCAATAGTACAGGCAAATGGTGTAAGCATCTGCGATGCGGATGAACAGTATTACCGCGAACTCATCGCATCAAGTCATAAAGGAGGATATATAGCATATTCTAACTTTGTGTATGGCTACCCATTCGCACGAACTCCGGGAGAACATCAGCCTACAGGTAGTTTCAACGCAAGTAGAGTGAATTCTCTGCGTCTTATTTTGGATGTCAAATCCCCTGGAGGGGTCTTAGACGGGAATTGGGAAGTGAAAGTGTTTTGTATAGGGCTGAACTGGCTTCGCTTTGAGAATGGATTAGCGAACCCAATGTTTGACGATTAATTTCAAAATCCTATATATATGAGTGTAAATAAGAATTATCTAACAAACATCACAGCAGCTATATCAGGGCGACAGGGATTTGTGGGAAGTTCACCCGAGGAACCAAAAATAAATAATACAGTAATTATCGTAATAGTTGTAATCTCCCTTATTTTCGCATTAGGAGCTGCACGCCTTTCTTATACATATAACTTATATATTGGAAATTCAACAGGTGTAGCTTTTGGATATGCCGTATTAAACTCCTTCTTTTCTTATCTGTATTATCCATTCTATGCCTTCTTCCTGAACCCAGTAGGAAGCAGAAAGCCTATACAAAACAATGCTGCCAGAAATCGGGCTAACGCTAACGCTTACGTCTAGTCCTACGGCGATCGTTAAAATAATCTTGAAAACTATTCGTGCTGTATCCATACTGAAACAACATGGATTCAGCGGGAATTTTTACCTTTTCATGTAGCTTGGGATCTTGAATCCCTCTCCAATGCATCGGGTAAAAATACTTCATAGGATATATATGTACATCTGGAAATGAATCCTTTGATGTAAAATACACCCGCGAGACATACAAAGGTCCGACGCGTTTCCAAGCGTGCCCCTCTGCTTCTCTTTCTGCATTTGACACAATACCGTTTAAAAGCTTTTCAATAAATGCATGGCCTGCTTTTGCGCCAATCAGTCCATTTGCGACAAGGCGTTTTGTCCCGCGTATTTCTGGACCAAAATCTCCCAATTTCTTGCTATCCGCTTTGGAAATTGTTTCCCACCCGAAAAATACGGCGGCCTTGTTCTTTTCCAGAAATTTGGAAAATTTCAAGGGTTTCATAATTACCGAATCGGCATCAATATAGATCCCTCCAAACTTGTAAAGGGCGAGAAGGCGGATAATATCTGCACGACCGGCCATTTCTTTTCGGAATTTCCCGTATTCTCGCCGTAGGCCTGGTATAGAATCCCAATCAAGACTATCTACATTTTTTTCGGTCCATAGCTTATATTCGTAGCCGTATTTCTTGGCAAATTCGGTAACAGTATCCATCCACTCCGTAGGAGGTGCGTTTTTTCCAAGCCATATTTGATGAATACACTTTTCTATTTCACCGCCTGTTGTCTCAGACATCTTCCTGTTCTAGTAGAAGAATCTTTGTAGCTCTAGCTTCGGCACACTTGAATTTTACAAATCCGCCTGCCTGGAGTAGCGGTCTAAGCATTCCATCTCTCTTGTAAGAAGATGGTAGCGTCCCTACTGCGAGTTATTTACGGAGGAATCCAGGATTCTAGATTCCTCTGTCAAAAAGGGAAGCCGAATATTCGTTTCTTTGTGAAAGCGATTATCCGCGCAGGAAGATTCTCTACGCAATGGGTTCGTCTAGATTTTGACAAGCTCCCGACACTTGGAAATACTTCTGTTATTACTCTTCCAAGAAAGGGGCATCTTATTTCGCGACTGTATCTTGTAACAACAATGCCCGATATCGCAACACCGCAAGTAGCAGCAAGAAATTGGTGCGCGGCAAATGGAAAAACCTTGGCGGGGCCTACATTCGGTTGGACAAATTCGGTGGGACATGCCCTACTTCAATCAGCCACTATAGATATCGGTGGTTCTCGTGTAGAACAGATTGACGGTAGGCTCTTAGAAGTCCTAGATGAGTTTTATACGCCTCTGGAGAAAGTGAGTATCATGGACAAGCTACTTCCACGGAATTCCTCCAACTTTACACCCGGTCAATTCGGCTCTACAAGCGCAACCGTAGCTACAACGCCTCTCCCCTTTTGGTTTTCATGTGGAGACGCAGGAACCTTTCTACCTATTGACGCGCTTCAGGCCGATCCCGTGAAATTAAGTATTCAGTTTCGGACAGCGAGCACAATCTATACAAGCACGGCGCAGATGTCTACGAGCGATATTAATAGCCCTCCAGTGGGTGGAGAAGCCTATTTTCCTATTGCAGATTCTCCCTTTTATTACAATGATCCTTTGGGAACTCTTGTGGCCGGCCTCCAAGGGAATCCAACCCAATCCACGAGAGTATCGCCAATCCCGAAGATTACAATGCCGACGAGCCAAAGCCTTCAAGTTCTTGGAGATACCTATATTATGGCCGAATACATATATCTGGACGCCCCTGAAGCCAATCGATTTCGCTTGGCGGATATTCAAGTTCCTGTCTTACAGCATTACGCATTTGAGCCGGTAGATACAAAGGGGGGAGATTCCGCCAATTGTTATTTGAAAATTCCCAATCCCACGCGCAACCTATTTTTCTATTTACAGCGGTATGAAGCGCCCTTTTACAATGCCCCCTTTTTGGCCACAAGAGATCTTTCTGGGGCAGGCACGACGACACCTTGGTGGCCCAATGCGAGTAATATAGATACACGTGTATATAAACAACTTGTTCCAGGGTTTGTAAATCGGAATTCAGAACCGGTGAGTGCTATTGATTTCATTTACGAGGGTAAGCTGTATAGATACAGCACTACAACGCCTTCGGTATTTCGCTCCCTCATTCCTATTAAAAAGACGCCATGGGTTCATAGATATTATTACAATCTGCCGTTTGCACTACAATCTGGATTTCTCCCGCCAAGCCAACCCTGTGGCGAGGGCAATTTAGACAAGATTGTAAATATTAATCTGAAAGTGGGATTGGCCCCTTTGGCTGGATATACCACCACATATAATGTGCCGAGATACCTAATTTATGCGTGGGCAGAAACGTATAACATATTTCGTGTGTATGGCGGGCGTGGTGGAATGATGTTTGCATATTAAACTTACAACTTCTTGAACCATATACCTACAAGTATAATACAACTCACTATAAATATACCAATAGATCCATTGCGGGTTCGTAGGGAATAGGATAGTTTGTCTATTTTATTCATGGATTCTACGAACAATTCAGTGTAATCTGTGGAAAATCCTTGTATATCTGACTCGGAAGGTCGCTGAATTGCGAGTAAGGGTGACGTAGTTACCATGCGGAACTCATTTGAATAATAAACGTCAATAGGTCCATGTCTATCCGGATTCCAGCCTAGAGCCCTTTCATAGGCTGTAGCATGGAGAACATAGAAATGAAGAGCGTATCCTGTATGTATTTGTATGAGATGCTTTCCTATTGTGTCTATAGGTCCTTCCACCGAGGTGGGTCCGCCGAGAAAAATATCCCATGATCCGCGTTCTTTCCAGAGAGCCTCTTTCACGACGGGCCATCTTTCTGTGAAATCCTTTACAGGTAGGCAATCATCTTCAATCACAAGAATCCAGGGAAGCCCTCGGCGCAAAGCTTCTCGGGCAACAGCTACATGCGAGGCGCCGCATCCACGCCAGCCCTCTCTATGACGTATAGCTGGAAATCGCTTCGGAACAATACCCGTATTTTGAAAAGCAGCCTCTGTTGCCGCCCATTTTTCCGGGCGTTCGTCCAAGTTTATACAAAAACAAGGAAGATCTTGCATCCCACCTATACTATCTGCCGTTATTTAGATCAGCGTCTAAGTCTGCGAATCAAAGAACCCGATAGATCGACTGGGTGCGCATATCGCAGTCCGCTAATATGTCTATGGGGTTTTGATTGAAAAGCTGTGGGGAAAGAACCCGCTTTGGACCCCGAGTTAAATAGGCGATTGATACGATTTGCTTCGCTATCTACTCTCCACGCAGGCTCTCCTTCGTCTACAATGCGACATGGCTGTGGGGTTGTATTACTCATATTCCTATATAGAAGATCGTGTATATTTTAAGCAGGGCGGTAAAATTGCGTTTTGCCAGGCCCTATATAGTAAATAACAATGAGCTCTCTTCTTATCGTAGAATCCCCTGCGAAATGCCAGAAAATACAGGGATTCTTGGGTCCAGGATGGCGTGTGATAGCTACCATGGGTCATATACGATCTTTGGAAGAGGATCTGGGTGCTGTAGGGTTAGATCGTGATTTTGATCCACGTTTCCAATGGATCAAGGAAAAGGCAAAGGCGATAGCACAAATAAAAGAGGCAGCCGCAAAGGCTACCCATATATATTTGGCCTCGGACGATGATAGAGAGGGCGAGGCCATTGCCTATTCGGTCCTAACTCTCTTGAAGTTGAATGCGGCCACGACACCGCGTGCCGTGTTTCATGAAATCACAGAGGCTGCTGTAAAGGCTGCTGTAGCAAATCCGAGACGTCTAAACATGGCGCGGGTAGAAGCCCAACAGGCAAGAGCTGTCTTGGATATGATGGTTGGTTTTACAATCTCACCCCTCTTATGGAAATATGTGGGACACGCCCTCTCGGCGGGAAGATGTCAAACTCCTGCTCTGCGCATTTTAGCGGATCAAGAAACTGCCATCCGAGAATTTACGGCCAGCACCGAATGGAAAATAAAGGGCACGTGGAATGGCTTTGAAGCTCACATGGAAGTGCCTTTGGAGGATGAAGAGTCTGCCACGAATTATTTAGAGAATATTCACGCCGAGACGGAAGGTATTGTAAAAGAGGCGCATACCAGGCCTACTACGGAACAGCCTCCCAAGCCCCTTATCACAAGCACATTGCAACAGGAAGCTTCTGCTACAATGAGCCTACCGCCGAAGAGGAGTATGCAAATTGCCCAACGCCTCTATGAGGCAGGGCATATAACCTATATGCGCACAGATTCGGCCACGCTTTCGGAAGAAGCACGGGTCTCCGCAGAGTCCTGGGTTCGCACAACATTTGGGGAGGAATATGTCGCCGGAGGAAAGCCGGTGAAATCCAAGACGAAATCCACCCAGGATGTCAAGGCGCAGGAAGCTCATGAAGCCATCCGACCGACGCATATGGAGCGGACGGAACTTCCGGGGGATGAGGATTGGTCGGCGCAGGACAGAAAGCTTTACAAACTGATATGGGGGAGGGCGGTGCAAAGTGTGATGGCGGCGGCGAGAGGGGAGCAGAGGACGGTGGAGTTGGTTGCCACCGGGGATCCTATGGAATTCTTGTGGAAGGCAGTTTGGAAGCGGCAATTGTTTCTTGGGTGGCGGAAGATTGGATTTGCGGCTGCGGATTTGGATGAGGGGGGAGAAGAGGCGGCAGAGAATGCAGAGACATGGAAGGCGGCGGAAAAGATTGTAGAAGGGACTCGGCTTCATTGGTCTGTCTTGGAGAGTTGGCCGCATGAAACGAAACCGGTTGGGCGTTTTACAGAGGCAACGTTGGTGCGCGAATTAGAGCGAAAGGGGATTGGTCGTCCGAGCACGTTTGCCGCGCTTGTTAGCACTGTCTTGGACAAGGGATATGCGGAAAAACGCGATACGCCTGCGCGTGAAGTGGTAGTAAAAACACTGCGAATGATTCCAAGTCAGTGGCCACCCACATCGGAGTCGCATACAAAAAAGGTGGGAGCGGAAAAGCAGAAACTCGCCCCTACAGCTCTTGGATTATCCGTCTTGGAATTCTGCCTCCGGGAATTTGGGAATCTGTTTGATTATGACTTTACGAAGAAAATGGAGCAGCGTCTCGATTCTGTCTCGGAGGGAGAGGAGCCCTGGAAAGACTTGTGTAGGTACACATGGGATTCTTATAAAGAAACCTATACGTCCTTGAAGGGTGGGAGTTCTACTACGGCCCCTGCCGCGGTGCGTGAGAGACTGTTTGCGGGGGGAATCAAGGCGGTACAAAGTAAAAAGGGCCCCCTGCTTTTGAAGGAGGCTCCAAACAAGGATGATACCGTATTCTACGGTTGGCCAGGAAGTTGTAGCTTTCACGAGATAACGGAAGAGGATGTTGCCACATTTATCGCGTCAAAGGCCGTTACAAGCTTTGGCGAATACAACGGACATCCTATGGTGAAGAAATCGGGTCCTTTCGGCTCTTACGTCTCATGTAATGGGGTGAATGTTCCATTCGCCAATGATGATACGGAAGATACGATCCGAACAAAGCTGGGAGCAAAGGCGAATGCCGCAGTCCATACTCTTGGCCCCTTTGAGTTCAGAACAGGCCCCTATGGAATGTTCATGTTCAAGAAAGATCTTGTGGGAAAGTCACGAAAATTCGTAAATATTCCAGCCGGCGTTGATCCGAAAACATTGACGCAGGAGGCGGCGATTAAAATATATCAAACCGGCTTACAGCAAAAGGCAAAGGGTTCTGCCTATAAGAAAAAGAATGTACCGTGAAGTATCAAATGTGATTACACGAAGGGGCAGAACGAATATGTTTGATACATTCACGGCATTGCATTTTCATATTATATGCGCTAGTAAATAAAATATGAAAGGGTATTAGTATGGGGCGGGGGACCACAAGAAAAAAACTAAATATTTTTAATGTTCCTACATATGTCATAAATATGAAGGAACGCCCGGATCGTTGGAGACGATTTACACAACAACCGGCAGTTCACACACTCAAAAATATACGACATGTGAGGGGGATAAATGGGAAGAAGCTTAAATATAAGAAAGATAAACGTATATCTGTGGGGACAAGGCTGAACATTTTCAGAAATTATCGGCGAAGTCATTATGAGGTAGCTACTCTTGGTGCGGTTGGTTGTTCTCTGAGCCACATTGATGCATGGAAAAAATTCATTCAAACGGGGAGTAGGTATTGTTTCATTATGGAGGATGATGCGATACTAACAGAATCTACCTTGGAGAATATAAACAAGTTGATTCCTACACTTCCTAAGAACTGGGGTATATGGATATTAGGTTGCTATAAGCCTAATTTAGTCTATAAAGAGTATGATGCGAAACCGTGGTATCAAGTATATAAGTTCACGGCATCTCATGCGTATCTTTTAACGAGGGAGGCTGCGTTACGATTGCTCGCAGATGCATTCCCTATTGAAAGCCACATTGACCACTATATGGGGAATGTATCTATATTGAATGATACGCTTCTTGTGTATCACCCCGACATGCATGTTGAGTTTTTTCAGAAAGAAAAGGTATTGAATTCGCAGTCAACCATGGTAGATTCAAATACATCGCAACATAAGCCGTCAGGGTGTCCAATTTGTAAGATACCAGATAATCTTTCTCATCTATACGTGAACCCTTCGGTCTCTACTAAGGAGGGTATTCGTGTAACGTCTATCGTGCGTGATGAACAGCCGAAAAAAATTATAAAACTAAAAACGGAGACGAGGAAAAAGAAATATAAAGTCTAAACCCAATGGTATAGTTCTGAAAAAGCTTCTACCATGGATCGTATAGCCCTGTTTGCTATTTCTATCTGTCGTAGAGATATGGTGCCAAAGCACCGTGATGGCTGTAAAAGTCTGGGCGATGAGGATTGTATGGGACAACGAGGACTTCTCTTAGGGGTGTAGTGGGAGTAGTGAGAGGTAGTATTTCTTCTTTATCATCTGTGAGAAACTCTACTATAAGGCGCATGGTAGATTTGAGATCCATGATAGATGTGGGGGTGTATACCGTCCTAGGAATTGGTGACTTCAATTTTACCCCCAATGAAAAAAGCCGTTGCTGGCTTCTGGCTATTTTTGTATTTGGGTATTTTTTCTTTCTTTTATTGCTTCTGTTATCCGCACGTGCTTCTGAGAGAAGCCGCCGTTGCGGTCATATTTCTCTTTTGCCTTGTCGCTCTTTTTCTTACGAGGTGTATAGTCCATGAATATATGCCTCGACGACATGGAGCGTCCAATCAATTTTATTCAGAGAGTAGCTCATCTGCCTCTTTCATGAGATTCCGCGCAACTTCTGCGGTTTCTTCCCAAGCGACTTTGAGTCCCTTCTTCGGAGCGCCAGGCGCGCTACCCAGCTTGGATGACTTTTTTATAGGGGTCGCAGCCTCTTCGCTCTTCTTGACCTCACGTGCTGCCTTTGCAGCCGCCTTTTCCTCGTCGGTCATCTTGGGGCGACCGGCCTTCTTTGGAGCATCCTCTGCGTCACTGGGTAGCTCGGTGACCTTTGTCTCCGTGGGTGGGGGCTCCCAGGTTCCGCGCTGCTCAAGAATCTCGTCATCTGTCCAGTCAGTCTTGAGCTTCTTCAAGTGAGAGGCGAATTGCTTGGCCTCTGCGACACGCTTGAATTGGACGCTCTTCTCGACAAGAAGAGCATCCAGACGCTTATTGAACTCGTGCCAGGCTTTCATGCCTGCCGACATCTCACGCTTGGGCCTATCCTCTTTAGGAACTGTTGGCTTCTTTCCATGCATTGCCTCGACATGGGAAATCTGGTCATTCATCTGGGAAAGCTGGCTCTTCATCTGGGAGAGTATATAGAGTATCTCGGTGGTATTCATTTCAGACTGGGGGTGTGATAAAAAAGGGGGGCAATGACGATTCAATTTTTTCATTGGGTTTTTTATTCCACACAAGGCTCTTGGCATCTTGGTAAGATGGTTCCCCTCTGTGAACAGAACGAAAAAATGTCCATCGTTCTTTTTTGGTGCTGCCCCTACCTCGCAGAACCGCTCGTCACCTCCGGAATGCCTGTTAAGAAGGCCCAGCTCTTGAGTAAGAAGCTGCCGATTCACCCCTCATATAGCCGTGACGTCGCACAACAGAGCTGCTAAGGCGTGCTGTCGCTCGGGTGTAAATATACCCCTTGGCCTCCAGATCTCGGCAGAGTGAACTCTACTCACGATATGGTATGCCCATTTTCTTCAGAGCGCTCTGGAAGAGCTCTGTATAAGATAGCCCCTTCCCCGCTATTCTTATCGTCGTGGCCGACCCGTTATGCCACGTCCGTGTGCCAGAGCGCTCTGGCGAGCTCTGGCGAGAATAGCCCCTTCCCCGCTACTCTCTCGTCGTGGCCGACCCTTTCTGCCACGTCCGTCCCCCCAGAGCTCTGGAGGCAGAACATGGCTTGTAGAACCCCCCCGTTCAATTTTATCCAGAAATTGATAGATCTATAAAAAAGGGGGGGTATGCGATAGGCCCTTCTTGTATTTTTTCGGCCTCTTTCAATTTCTGGAAAAAATTGAACGCCCAGATGCCTAGTCCCTTTGATTACCTCGCCCCAGGCGGGGCCAGAGCTCTGACAGAGGCTCTGACAGAGCGCTCTACCAGCCCAGAGCGCTCTGACACCATCTTCTATTACATCCAATTCCTGTGGCGATCGGACGGACTGCTATGCATATCCTAAGGCACATGGGTGGGCTATTGTAACTGCGGCTGAAGTAACCATGAAAGTGGTGAACGCGCGCGATCTTTACTAGCTAACTAGGGTTCGATGAGAGAGAACATACCTGGTCATGGGGCAACCCATTTGGCCGAAAATGTTTACCGACGTGACGGGCACGCTTAATCAGGCGAGGCAATTACGTGTAGGGGCAGTGGACTGAGTTATCCCTGTCTTGAAATACCAATGACTTCCCAGCAATTTTACCGAAAGTTCCGCAGATAACTATAAGCTGTATCTTAGTCTTCTTAACCAGGGTTCTCAATCCCACACCAAAAAAATTGAACGAGTGGATCCCTCTTCTGTCTGTATTCAATCTTGTGATATGGAAACAGACGAAATGTTTGACGATGTAGCATTTATGAAGACGGGTGATTCATGGCCTGTGTGCTCTCCTTTCGAAGAGGAGGACGCGCTGGCCAGACTGGAGGAGGGAAATCCTTTCTGGGTGGAGAACTACTTCCCAGAAGAAGAGGAGGAGAGAGCCTCGCGGGAGAGGTATCAGAGGACGCTGGAGAGGGGCTTGATGACGACGCCCATTGTCCGCCTACCCGAGTATCAGCACTCTAGCTCGTGTGGGTGCTCTGACTGTATTCCGGATGGTCCTGGCCCGATAGAGACGTTCCGCGCGAGTGCCGTCTACAAGAGCGCCAAGGAGATCTTCAGCCACGAGATCGCAGAGCAACTCTGCCATGTTGCGTGCGGTGGGAGCTGGTATGACATGTGCTACCCGAACGGCTATGATCCAGAGTGGGAGGCCGTGATGGCCGAGTATGAGCGGACCCGATCAGAGGCGGAGGAAAGGGACGCTCGTAGCAGGGAGGCCTACAGGCAGAGGCAGATTGAGGAGAAGGTCGCCCAAGAGGCTCGCCGCAACCTCAAGAGGAATGAGCAAGTGGAGAAGAACGGTCGTCTCTGCCTCCGCCTGTATTCCTGCGTGGGCGACAAGCACACGGGTGGCGCCAAGCCTACCACGATGCACGTCAGCTCCGAGTGCTGGTCCCACGAGCGCATCTGCCCTGTGAGCGGCAAGCTCTTGATGCCTCACAAGTGCCCCTTCCTTCACCCAGGTGAGCCAGGCTGGCACAAGGAGTGGATGACCAATCGCCTCTGGCAGCCGGCAGGCATTGCAGAAGTGCCCAGGGTTTCTCAGCCGCAGAGCCGCATGACAGCTTTGGCATCTGAGCTCCCTCCCCGCCACAACAGGCGTAGATAAAAAGACAAAAAAGACAAAAAACAAGAATAGGGAGAGGCTCTGTAGCGCCCTATTTTTCACTGTAAAAATTGGAGTGCCGCATTCCACCGGTTATACAATACACAATGGGTTGTTCGGCAAGTAAGATGGAGGCTTCACGCGATACGCGTCTGGTAAAGATGCTTCGGTATAGTAAGACCTATAACCCCCGAAATGCGATGATACGGCGCGGATATAATTACAGTAAGAACCCCTTAAGAGGATATTATTGATATAACCAGACGCTGGTATTTTTTACGAAAAAATTGAACTCATACTCGCTACCTATATCGTCACCCCCCCCAAAGCTCAAATGGAAGATCTTTACAACATTGTGTATTCGCAGAAGAAGGCCACCCCTACTATACCCATACGCACAAAGTTCAAGTGGATCTTGGATGAGAATAACTACTGTGTGGCAATTCAGATGGCGACAGGCATACTCCAGGTGAAGGCTGCCGACAAAGGCATTGTGAGATGTGAGCGCAAATACTATTCAGACTATGATGCCTGGGCGCAAACTCTTTCTCCCAGTGGCATGCTGACTGCGTATGAGCCAGACAAGCGAACAGTCTTTCAGAAGCGCTTGAGTATGGCTTTGCTTGACAATCGGACGGATCCGCAGAAAGTTAAATATCTACAGCAGCTTTTCAAGATTAGCGTACGTCTTTGGAAATGTCCATCTGTAGAGTTGCAGATACGCACCTTGAAAGAATATGAAAAGTTCTACGATGAAAGGATTGTATACGCGCAAGAAAATCCCGGTCTCGATATGCAGCAATATGTCGAGAAGAAAAACAAGGCGACAAGGGCAAGGAAACGGTTGGAAGCCCGCGCCAAGCGTATAGGAGCCAAACAGGCGGCGGAGGAACCAGTGGTATATAAGCGTCTTGGATCGACAAGTCTCTTTGTGGAGAGAAACGGCACACCCTATGAAATAGCCTACTACTATATGCGCGAGTGTATAGTAGGATCTGATGGAACAGTCTATAATAGTTTTGCGGAAATGGGTATCCAGGGCGCGCCTGTATTCAGTATTCTCTACAGAGGTTCCTTACACCGGCTAAAGTGAAAATTGACGCCCTTATAACCCCTTTTTTTGTATCAGAATGTCATATCCGCCCAGAACATTGTTATCTCACCACAGTGGGGGGCAAAGAGCTACTGTTGTGACGGATGGAAATGTCATTGTCACAGAAGGTGTGTGCAGAGGGAGGGTGCTGAAGTTGGTGGATTGGCTCATTCTTGCAAACGAAACAAAGGTAGTTGTTGTCTGGAGTCCTCCTGTACCGAAAGAAACTCTTTCTATAAAATTACCCAAGGATTCTTGTATGGTCAAAGTTCCGCTAGCTACTTCACTCAGTAGTCCAGATATATTATGCGCCCCAGAAATAGAGTTACTAGAGTAATAAAATGAAGTTCTATATATTATTTTTCTTATTTATATTTGCAGTTCTGTATTTAAGAACAGCCCACACAGAACCCTTTCAAAATAACTCAAACATCGTAATCGCTCTTCTCTGTGTATGCCCAACCGAGATTGTTATCAACTTTGCTAAAAAGATGGCAAAAAGTTATAAGGTGTATATTGTATGCGATGATATATACTGTCATACACCCGAAGAGCCCTCTATGACATTTATTAAGATTAGCGATGAAGAAGTTCTAGAGGCCCACTATACGAAATCAAACATAGCTATAGGAAAGATTCCTTCTGCCTGGGACAAGGCACTTTATTATTTTAACGTAAAAAATATGAGTCCCTCTCATGTCTGGTTTATAGAAGAAGATGTATTCATTCCACGTGTAAGTATTCTAACGGATTTGGATGCGAAATATCCTACTGCCGATTTGATTGCTAAACAGAACGTGAGGCAAGAAGAGGATCCTGATTTTGAATGGTGGTTTGACGCAGAAGAACTTACATCACAACCACTCTATAGGAGCTTAGTTTGTGCAACAAGAGTCTCCAGAAAGGTTTTAAATGAAATAGCGAACGTGGTGAGGAACCATGGCCGTCTTTATTTTATTGAGATTATGTTCAATACGATCGTTCATGAAAAAAATATGGAGTTAGCTATGCCTGAAGAATTATCTGCGATTATTTGGAGACATGACTGGCGCGATGAGGAGATTGATCCAAATCATCTATATCACCCTGTAAAAATGTTAACAACTCAGAAAAGGTATAGAGAGATGCTAGCAAAGGTCCCTAATTCTGGAGTAGAGGCATTCCGTGGAATGCGATGATACAGCCGCTTCAAAAATTGATTGCGTGGGACCTCCAACTTGTAGGTAGTCCACGATGAAGGTGCCTATAAATAGTCGTATTCTATCTGCCGATACTTGTAAAGATATGTATGGAATCCATGAGCCCCACTATCAGCTACTACATCTTGATAATGTTACTCCAGTGGTAGGTGGCGTCTTCAAACTGAACTATAGGACTCCTGGAGCGAATCCAGGAATATCCTCCGAGAAACAGGAAAGGGTGGTCCAGAAACCGCGAAGAGAGCTTGAGGATGATGAAGGATGGATTCGTGTAGAATCACCACAGAAGGCTCATTTGCGGCGTAGTTTACAAAGACTCCGTGAAAAGGCTGAGTAAAAATTGAGGGAGGGCGTGTGTCGCCTATTTTTTACGCCCAAAATGTTAAAGCCGTGTGAAGGAATACAACTACAGCCTATCAAGTTTACGCCGACAACGTCGAAAGATGGAGTGGGTCCGCCTCTATTGAAGCGTAGTATCTACATTCCTCCTTCGAAGAGAGCTGAAATGAAGCCAGAAGATATTGTTCTAACTGCAGAAGATATGGATTCGGCGACATTATTCCCTACTCTTGGACCGATGCCTCCAGCAACAAATGGGGCGAGTTGGAATCAGATTCGAACTCGCCTAACAAAACCACTTGTGAATGTTGTGGAGGAGGCCATTGAAAGAGAGAGAAAGGAAGCGGAAGAAGGTATGCGTAGGGAAATGGAAACGGATCCGACAAAGATGACAGAACAGCAGCGTAAAGCGAATGGCTGGGACTCTATTACGATTCCATCCAAACTAGCGGATTTCTCCGTTATAGATCCAGAGTATCCTTGGAATGTTCAGAAAGATTGGTTGAATGTTCCAGATTTTACGCCAGACATTATGAATGATTCTTCCAAATTCCTGAAATATGCCACATGTATGAACGCAGATGGAAGTGATATTGAGAGGGCGATGAAAAGGTCCGCGACGAATCCTCTCATTGTTGTGAATAATGTAATAGAGCAGCAAGGGACTGCATTTCAAAAGTTCTGGGGGGCTACGTTAACGAAAGTGAAGAAACTCTAATGAAAAATTGACACCGGTGCGCCTATTTCCTTTTTTACAAGATGGAACCTAGAACGCCAGTCTATGAATCTGTGAAAGTGGTCGTAGAAGTGGGGACACCCGATAAGTTCTCTAAACTTATGCAATTCTGTTCAGAAAACGGCATATATGTGCAACCTGTCGCGGCGAATCCCTTTCAAGCGATTGAGTTGGATACTACAAAGCGGAAACCCACGGAAGAATACAATAACTTCTTCGGACAGCCGTGGCTCAATAAGGATGGTATGACATCTCTGGCGAATGTATATACATCTTTAAAGGAATATGCCAAAAGGCACAAGCTCTTGAATGAGGATGGGAGTATGAATTTGTCGCCCGAGTTGAAACAGGCCTTCCGAACGGAGCGAAACTGTGTATATCCGCATGATTTTCCTAGCTTGGCATCGAATGCCTTTTAGGGTGGGGCGGTCTAAGCAACTCGGTATGTATTCAAAAAGAATGGAAGAATTGCTCTGTAAGCATCCCCATAGCTCATCGTGCGATAGTGTATGTGAATGTTGGTGCGATGTATGTCAGAAGAATTACGAAAACGAATGGGTAGAAAGAGCCGAGAAGGATAATTTGTGTGACGCCTGCGGAGTTCCTAAGAATATAACGATAGAATCAGTATTTAACTTTCAATATATACATTTTTTTCAACCCTGCCCGTCCTGTGTGTCGGGTATGAATGCGTGTCTAGCCGCGGCAAACCTCTGTGAGGCATGTCGTGAACCATTGGTATCGGGGGATTGTTCTAAATGTAAATGTCTAGAAACAGAGGACTGTGAGTGTAGGCAATGTCGTGCGTTTAGGAACGCTGATAGTTTGCCACAGAGCGGCGGGGACGTTGAGAAACAATCGGAGTAGATAGAGTCTGCTGACTATGTTTAGAGCGCGTAACCATCTTATCCTGAACACCACAAGCATTCTTGAGCTCTAGAAGAGCCTTGGCTGCCTCCATTTCGGATACAGTAAAGAGCGAATAGGTCTGGGAACGAGTTTTCATAATATACATCTGTATTGAATAGCCTTTATACCGTTATCTATAGAAGCTAAAACTTTTGTAGGATTTTTGGGAATATACCAATAATGAGAATGACGAATAAGATAGTTATTACGTGAAACTCGGTCTTTGTCATGTTCGTCTGAAAAAGGACATAGGATTCTATCTTATCTAAAATTCCCCAAACCGCGTGCCAATATACAACAATGACCGTTATCATAAACAAAAGAAAAAAGGCGTGATCTTCTAATTGACCTGTGCTGAATGCCATACTATTCATATAGGAGAAGAATATCTACAAAATTTCAGGACTCAAAGCCTTGGCGCGTTCTATATATAGAGACGTATGGCATCCAACACGAAAATGTTTCGGGTACATGTTCCAGTGAATTTTGTGATACCACCCATCTATTTAGAGAAGGGCCCCAAAGATGTTGCCATAGCTTTACGCTTGGGTGCGGATGCCTTGGCGTTTATTCAAAAAAAGGGTATGGATGCTCTGCGCCAAGAAACGCATTCCGAAGTTATGGAGCAGGCCACCCGGGATTTTGAGGAGACTATGCGGGACACTACAAAGCAGCAGGAGGCTGTATTGAGCAAGTTGAAGCAGGAGAAATTAAAGGCAGAAGAGGGGATGCGTGTGGCGCAAATGCGGTTAGAAGCTCTTGAGGTGGGGGCATCGGCGATTCGTTCGCAGATACAAAAGGAGATGAAGGAATCATCGTTGGAGTTGATTGCGGCAAAAGACGAACAGATTTTGCGTCTTCAACAGGCTCTGGATAAGGCGATGGATGGGGTTGGAAAGCGTGTAGAATCGTTGCAGCAATCTATGACGAAGACATTGGCATCCTCCAAAGAAAAGGGGACACTTGGGGAGACTCTTATGGAGGGGCATTTGAAGCGCGCATATGATTGTGATATTCAAGTGGTGAGCAAGGGATCTGAGACGGCAGATATACGTATGAATAGGGCGGATGGATCCTATTTCTGGGAAGTTAAGAATTATTCGCGTATGGTGTCTACAGAGGAGGTGAACAAGTTTCGCAGGGATTTGCGCCTACATCCAGATGTCAAGGGTGGTATTTTAGTGAGTCTGCGACAGGGGATTGTGGGTAAATCGCGTGGGGGAGATATAGATCTGGAGTTCTTAGATGATGGGCGGTTCATTTTATTTATTTCTAATTTCATGTATCATGATGACCCAGTCTTTTATTTACAGACGTTGCGCCCTTTTTTCGATACGATTGAGACCACGTCAAAGCCTATAAAAGACGACGCGGAGGCTATTCGTGCGCTTGAAACAAAGGCGGCTCTCATAACAAATTTATTGAGAAGTCATGCCGCTTCTGTTACAAAGCATAAGAATTCGCTTGTGGGGCATAAAAAGCGAACGGATGCAATGTTTGTAGAATTCAATAGCTATGTTTTGGAAGCGGAGGCGCAGGTTCAGACGGTTTTACGTGTAGCAATGGGGTCGGAGGAGGCTACCACGGAAGTCTTGACAGAAACGGAGACATTTCTTCCCTCGTTCGTATTTATAAAGGAGAGACTATCTGATTTTGTAGAGGACAAGCTGAGGGACTATGTAAAATGGCTTCTAACGACCTATGAGTTGCGAGAGGGTGTACAGGTAGAGATCAAGGATCTTATTGAGAAGGCGAAAAAAGGTGGATATTCTGAAAAGTGGGTGCGGGCTGCGCGAGAAGATGTATTTCAAGAGACTGCCTGGGCGAAAGGGTCGCGATACATTCAAGGGCTGGCTTTGAAAATTGAATCACCGCAGGATGCTGTGTAAAGTATACAAATGCAGATCCAGAATAGTATAAATAATATTCTTGCGACAGTCGGTATGTGTATTTCTTACACAGCTGGGTGTCTAAGACTGTTCTGTGGAAAAAGGGAGGATATAAAGCCACATAGGAAGCCGTCTCAAGAGAGTGAAGTGTTACTCTTGAATAGGTTCAACAATGACCTACAGGAAGCCAATTATAGTTATTCGCAGGAAATAGAAGAATTAACGAAGAAACAGCAGCAGCTGGCTTTTGAAAAAATGCATCTTAGAATGATGATACATACAATGTTGACTGTATGTATCATCATGACGTCGTCGTATGCGATGGTAATATATGTATCCCTTCTTCTTCGTTAGTATTCGCATAGACATGATTTAGAGCAATTTCTACTCAGGGATGGATCACAATCGCCTACACATTCATCATCAAAGACCGTCTCCGTCCCACAGACATGGGATGAGAATATAGCGCCGTGTGTAACAGAATCATCAAATAGTTCAGCAGACCAATGATACACGTTATTTTCTTTATGACGTGTGACAGCGCCATTCGGGTGGAAGTTGTAAAATGTGCCGTCGGATTTGTTGTGAAATACGTCTGATATGAGTGGTTTAGGATAAAAGGCGCGCAACTCTTGTGTGCTACATCTTTTTCGTAATATATATCCATCGGGCCAGAATCCAGTTTCTATTCCATCATTTCCAACGACTTTGACCACTTTTCCTTGAAGCAATAAGGGGCGAGCTCCGAAAGGTGGGATAGGTCTTGGCTCATATGTAAGGGTAGGTTTGTAGCATCCAGGCAAGTAAAGAATGGCGGTTTGACAATATGTTTTGTCCATACTATTTGGCAGAATACAAAATAATATAATAATTTTTACACAGGGAGGTTTTCTAGGAATTTGTTATAGACGACTAAACCGGAATCATTACAGGGAAATAAGTATATGTATGTTTTTTTATCAGCAGAGACGGTAAGAGTTGCCCCATCGCCTCTTGTATAGTTATAACGGACATTTGCTATGGCCTTATAGGGAAGAAACTGTCGTATAACTCCTTCTGCTTGTATATTTTGCTCATGTATATCGACACCGTTTGTTAGGAAATGAAAAGTGGCCGAGGGGCAGCAATTCATATACCCAGAGCAAGTAAATAAATTATGAAACGGTATGGTCTAAAAG
>Ga0187843_10000977_pt1 | contig 18683 bp, 20 predicted proteins | sample SpaLakP09_SKY_43_FD_134516 | JGI IMG/M metagenome (GOLD analysis project Ga0187843, IMG submission 134516) | Oligotrophic lake water microbial communities from Sparkling Lake, Wisconsin, USA - SP09_SKY_43 | ecosystem: Environmental > Aquatic > Freshwater > Lake | place: USA: Sparkling Lake...
GAATCGCATATGATTTCGATCAATTAGCATAGGCGGTACCTGCCATACCTGCCATGACACGTAATACGTTATATGAGCGGGCATAGACACGGACTTTAGCGGTGGCAGTTCCGGCAACAGTGTTGGATGAAAGGACAAGCTGTAAAGTAGCGTTATCGATACGTGAGAAGTTGCATTGGCCTGAAGGTTGGTGTTCCTCAGGTTTTAATGAAAAGGAATATACGTTGATACCGGTATCAGGGGCACGGGTATGGTGTTGGAATGGTTGAACTTGGTCGAAGTAGGTTCCTTCACGTTCAGAGAAACGGTCTTGTCCGTTAAGTTGTAATTTGGCTGTTACAACAGGATTTTCACCCCAGCAATGCATGTCTAAAGCAGTTTCGGCAAGGACGAATGCACCAGCATCAGATACAGTGGAACCAGTATTGACACCACCATTTTGGTTTGCTTCAAAAGGTTCAAGACTAGAAGCACTCCAAGCAGCATTTGCATTGACTCCAGAAGTGGCATCGAAGGCACCAGGCATTTGGAATAATCCAGAAGAGTTGATGAAAGCATTTGAACCACTAACTTCAGCAGGACCAGAGAATGCATGGATGGCATTTGGAAGGGCATCAAGGGAATCGGTATAGTTGAATGGCTGAGCACCAAGGGTGTTGAATAATTGGGTGGCACCTAAGAAAGATGCGCAATAATCAACGTTGGAATCAGGTTGAACAACCCAGATAAGTTCCTTACATGGATGATTGAAGTTCAATTTGATTTTGTTGGAAGATGAACCAACAGATTCATCACCAGTAAATTGAAGTTGTTCAATTAAATATTCATGAGGGTTTTGTGCCATCTTTCTGCGCTCATCGGTATCTAAGAAGATATAGTCGATGTAAAGAGAAGCAGCAACAAGGGATTGTTGGTAGGCAGTGGTGACTTGGACATTGGCACCGTTGGATGGGTTAAGACTGGAAACAGCCCATAAACATTCACCTAGAGGACGGATATCTAAGTTGAATTTGACTTCGTGGTACTGTACGAACCACTTAAACCCCCTCTTTCGAGGTATTTATCAGCATTTTCATAATAACTCAACTTATTATATGAAAACATAGCTGGGGACTAGACTATATCTTAAGCCATAATGGAAGTTGATTAAACTTCTATGACCCAAAACCATTTAGTCGTTGAACCTTCTCCATACTCTTATCATAATGAGGTTAGGAGCTTGGCTGCGGATTATCCACTTCTTAAGAAACCTACGGTTTCTTAACAACTTCCCTTTCGAAAAGTTATTAGAAACTGTTAATTTTTTAATCATACACGACATTTTTACCATACCTGAGTTCTATTCTCAGCCACTATCATGTTTCCACAATAGTTTGGTAGTCAGTGTCTTTAGGAACTTCCCGCAATTTGGTCTTGTCGCCGCATGTTGCCTTAGCAACATGCGACTAGCACCTGGGTATGATTCATCATAGATGAATCCCGAGACCACAACATTTTTTCCCCAAAGTAGTTCTCGGATACTTTAGGATGAGTGCTTTTCTGCCCTACAGATTTTAAGGCAATAAGTGGTAATGCTAGACCAGGATTCTGGCAAAACCAGAATTGAAGAGGAATGTAAAGGGTGGTTTCAGGAAGAGCGTTTCTTGGGGCGCAAACTTGTCCTGGACCTGAACCAGCAGAACATGGTCCGTTGATGGCAGCGAAGGTTGGGTCGGTGATATAAGTTAATTGGGTGGTGTGTCCAATCATCTTGAAATATCCGCGTTTTTGTTCTTCGGTCATGGTTAATTGGGTCCAGATGTGCATCCAATCACCATATTGACGGTCAATGCGTTGACCTCCAATTTCAACTTCAACTTGGGAAATCATTTGTTCACCAATGTAATCTAACCAACGTGCATAGACACCAGTGTTGTTGTTAGCATTGACAGGTGTTCCAATCATAGATTGGTTGATTTCAGGAAGAGTAGTCTGTAAGTAAGTGCGGTACATTAAATCTCCGTTTCTGGAGACAATGGCAGTTACACGACGACCGAAATCAGCTTGGCCCTGGAAAGTTTGTTCAATACTTTCCATGGCGAAGTTGGTGTGTCTGCGGAAACTAACTTTCCAGAAGGTGATATCTGGGTTGCCTGTTAAGGCTTGGTCTTGAACACCATAAGCGACGATTTGCATAAGAGCACCAGCCATTTTTGAGTATTTGCGAAGCGAAAAACGAAAGACAAATATATTCTGTCATAAGATTTTGCCTAAACCTTTTTGGCTTTCCAACCCTTTTTTTCCCAATTTCCGATTCTACCTCCATTTTGAGGTTTCGACCATAAGGGGCAGTGGATTATTATTATAACCGTTCATAAAAAAATCCATCGAAATCCCGAAACCCCCGGCCGCTAGATAGACCTTTTCAAGCAAGTGCGTTTGAATTCAGGAAAAAAGGAATTTTAGGCGTTTTGGGAATTTGTTGGAACAATGGTTTTAGAAAGGATATAGAATCTATTGGTAGATATAGGGTATCAGAACGTTTTTCGTAAAATTCCCAAATATATTTCCATAACGCGTTTTATTTGAACTTTTTATTTTCTTTTTGTTTAGGCATTTTCCACGAATTTTTCCACGAATTTTCCATTAGAATACTAAAAATATAATCTGAAACCAATTGCACAAGAAAAATGTCTTCGAATAAAAATCTGTCGCAGGTTCCATTGGATGAAATTTATCCATTGCCAATACCTTTACCGCCACCTCCAATAACGAGGAAAAAAAAGAAACCACCCATTCCGCCTCAATATACGATAAAATCCATTGACGAGAAACATAACGAAATCATGTCGCAGTTTTGTGAGATGGATGAGATGCAAATTCCGGAATGGAAAAAGAAATATCTATTATTAAAGAAAAAAATACATTATTATGTTCCAGAATGGGAGGGTGGTAGTAAAAGTTCGTTGCCTATATTCGCATTAGAAAACCATAAATTACAAGAAAAGGTTTATAGATGGAAAGAGGAAATGGATACAATCCGAGAGCAAATCAAAGAATATGAAAATAATAAAAAGAAATATGTTATTGACAATGCGGATTTTATCTTTAAATATTTTGAAGATAAAAAACAAATCTCTTCGGTTACCAAATCAAACCTTCCCCTAAAATCATCCTCCGAAAAAGAAGAAGAAGGAGCAGAAACTGAAAAGGGAAATGGCGCTGGGATAATTGAGGAGGAAAGTAAAAACCGGAAATTATTGAATGATTTTTTCAATATTCAGAAACGGAAAAAGGGGGGTGAAAAGGTGGGTATAGAAATGGGCGAAGATTCCGCAGTAGGGGGAGGGGCCGTGGAAAATTCTTCCACTACTCAGAAACGCAAAATGCATGCTTATTGGAAAAATGTGTGTGATGAAATCCCTAATTTACAGGAATATGCGCTTTCGGCGGAAATATGTACCAATTGTGGCAAGGGAGAATATATTATCAATGAAGAAGAGGGGACGTATAATTGCCATTTCTGTGGCCATTTTATTTTACAATATGTCAATACCCCCAAACATTTCAATAACGAGGCACCGGGGGAAGTGACCTATACTACGTATGACCGCCTGATACATTTCAAAGAAATTCTGTCGCAATTCCAGGCCAAAGAGACGACCAAAATTCCGGAAGAAATGGTGAAAAACATTGCCAACCGAATTCGCAAAGAACGTATCAAAGACATTTCGGAAATCGATTATGATAAAATGCGGGATATATTGCGGACGTTGGGATACAATCATTATTTCGAACATATTCAATTAATTAATTCGATTTTCGGGATTGAACCTCCGCAAATGGACAAGGAATTATATGATACTTTGTGTGTGCTTTTTATGGAAACCCGGAAACCATGGGCGCTCTATTGCCCTCCAAATCGCACCAATTTTTTCAATTATACCTATGTTCTATATCAGCTATGTGTGTTATTGGGACAATATCAATATTTACCTTTTATTCCAATGATGAAAGACCCAAAAAAACGTTTAAATATGGATGTGATTTGGAAACAATTATGTGAACATTTGGATTGGGAATATATTGCTTCGCCGCATTAAGAGGGGTTTTGGATTTTATTTCCTATTTTGATGGAAATAAAATCGGATTGGATTTTGTGAGAAAATGAGGGGATTAACGCATCACGGCTTGTTGTGATTCTTGTATGAGAAGATTATTTACGGTATCCAGTGAAATAAATGCGCTTTTATTTTTTTGGAAAAATTGGATATAATCGGTTAATAAAGAATTGGTTTGATAAAATACAAATGGGACAAATTGGACCTTATAATTGGCAGCCAATTTCATGACTTGTTCAATCGTGGGTGCGGTGACAATATTATTTGCAAATTCAGGAATTCCCATGCTTAATTGGGTAATGGAAGTGTTTGATTCTGTGGTGGTTTTCGGAGGCAATTCTAATAATGTTTTGAAAATTTGCATATTCATTCCATATTCAACTCCCGACCCGATAGTAAGATTACACAACGAAGATAATTTAGAATTTTTGAAATCCGTCAAGGTTTTGCCATTGAAAGAGGTGGTATCGATTATCAATACGACTTTTTGTTGTAGTTCGTTTAAATAGGTATTGATATTCATTTTATAAACGGATGTATTGGCAGTGGGTTGATATTGTCTGCCTTTCAAATTAGAATTTATAAGTGATTCCATAAGGTCAAATTCATCTTTGGTTATGTTTACCGTTTTATCGGTAGTTGATGTAGTTGTTGTAAAAATATTGTTTGTATTTGTATCCGCCTTTACAAAACGTAATTGAATGAATAAAGGGTCGGTATAATTATTCATCGTATACGTTGGACTAGTAGAAAGACCCGAACATTGATATGTTACCGTAATATAATTTTGAAACGCATTATTTACAGAAGTTTGTATAGCGGAAACTAAGGGGATGGAATTATAAGATGTATCATTATCGAATACTGGAGAACATATTAAAAAATTCCCACCGCTCACGGTAATAGGTAAATCTACCATTCGACAGCCCGTTGATAATACATTTAAAATCTGTTGTGTGCTTACGAATTTACCTGAACATGCGGTATTCCATGAAGAAAAAATGGTATAATTGGAAATGGGTAAATTACCCAGGGTATTTTGAATAAGGGTATTTGAATTTGTAATCTCCGGCATGGCTTTGGATTGGGCTTCGGAACATCCTGTAATATTTTCCACGAAAAAAGAATAATAAATGACGATAAATAAAATGATTGCTAATATTACGAAAATGATAAAATAGGTTGAAGTATTCATTTTTCTTTTTCTGTATATTTTTATCCTGTATATATTCCTATTTTTATTGTTGTTTTTTCGATTTCTTTCCTTTTTTCATTTGTTTCGTGGTTTTTCGGTATTTGGCGCCTCCTTTGAAGATGGATTTGTTGCATCCACAATCCCTGCCTTTTTTTGCGTTTTTGGTCATGGCTTTTTTGGTCATGGCTTTTTTACTGGAACGTCGTTTACCGGCGCCTCCGACACCGGTGGATTGATAGGCTCCAGGAAATAAATTATATCCATTGGATTCTGTGCTGGCGGTTTGTTGAAATGTATTACTCGATTGATAATTGGACATTTTAGATTTTGAGAGAAAGAGAAAGTGGGTATATATTATGTATATTTTCTGGTGGTAGTGGCATGAGGTTGATATTTGGGGGGGAGTTTGGATTTCAAACTGGCGAGGGAATCCATGGCGATGACGTTTTCAGGAGAACCACGAGGGAGGAAAGATACCGGGACCCATTTCCTAAACTTGGTGGAAAAGGAACATTCGAAAAAGGTCTGAACGCAAGGGGGGGTTTCTTCTTCGTCGTCGCTTTCCTCCATTTTATCAATATCTGAAACGATTTTTCGGCAATGTAGATTAAGTAATTTACTGGTATTGTATTCGAAAATACCTGCATATCCACAGGATACCCATTCCACGGTGGTTGTTTGAGATTGTTTGGAATGGTTGGATGAACGCGCGTAAAGGGTATAGATATCGCACTGTTCTTCTGGAACGATTTTGAAAATGGCTTTTTGTTTATAGGCCGGGTTTTGGTATTGGAATATCCATTCCAGTTTGTGGTTCGTATTTTCGCGGAGAGGGGGGTCTACTGGAACAGAAGTCGGGGAAATTGGTGGAACAGAAGTCGTCGAAGATAATGCATAATAGGGCGAAACCAGAGACAAATTTCTCAATTGCCAATGATGTATTTTATAAATAGGGGTTTGAGGAGTTTCTTTCATACCGCGCATGTTGGCCAATACGAGTGTCAATGTTTTTTTCCCGGATTTCTTTTCGTGTTTCAGGTTATTTAGAGGGGGGGAAGTCGGAACAAATTCTCGGAAAAAGGATACTAAATATTGGAGTCTTTCTTGGAACACGCTTTTAGAAAGGGAGATGCCCTGGAAATAAAACATATCATCCGCGACGAAATATTCAGGGTTATTTGCGCTATTTTTGGTCGGATGATTCAGATAAACCAAGGTACCCGAAATCAAAGTGCCGAAAAAAGGTTTGGGGGATTCAGAAAGAGAAAGTTCAAGCCCGAGGAGAGAAACTTCGGTCCATTCGGGCTGGGTTTTGAAATTTCTCGGAACCAAATAACAGGCATCTTCGCCTTGTTGATTTGTGCAAAACCATAAATACGATTTTTTGCCATTCGGCATGGCGACGACGACTTCTTTTTCTTCATGTCCAGAAAAAGAAGTCTTGTGGTTGGTTTGTGTTGGTATTTCCGAAATTGGAAAATAATCTCTCATTGGAAAACGTATGGAATCCATTTATTTGTTTATTTATTCACAATCTTGATTCGAAATAATTACGTGGGAAATTTGGAGCGGGAGGGGTTCTAGGTTATTATTTGTGGAATGTTTTTATATGGATTTCAATTTTGGGCGGGGGTGCGCGCGGGGTCGCAGTGCGCGCGTTCAACCCTGGTCGGAATATTGGATAATGCGTTCATTGGCATCGGAACTATTATCACGTGCATCGGGGCGTTGTTTTCCTAAACTGGGGGTAAAACAATACCAAATGTCCTTCACCTGTAATAATTTCCATACTTGGTCATTGGCGTAATGCCAATGTTCCCCTGTGATTTGTAATTGAATATACGCGTCTTCAAATAGGTCGATTAATTTATCGTAATAATGACCTGAAACCAAATAGGAAGAAGCGGTCTGACTTTCCACGACACGGTAGATATTGGGATAGAGAGTGATTTGTAATGGTGGAAATGGGGTTTGTTTATGGATATAGGATGCCAAGGCGACATCGACTTTGGGGTTTTTGAAAAATAATTGTCGTAGATAATCTTCGATGGTTGGTTTGTCTGCGGTGAATGTGAAATCGTCTTCGAAAATCCATGCATTTTTATAATTCATTTTACGGGCCCATTTGAGGGCTTGGATATGAGAATCCATACATCCGATGCCATTGGTTGGATTATAGGTTGCAGAAATACGTGTGATTTTTTCGAGGGGAATACCAAGATTGGCGAATTCTTGTTCCATGTGCGCTTTACGGTCGGCGCGTTTATCCAAATTAATATAAATAAAATGGTCGATTTTCTCCATTTTTCGTGGGGGAGGATGTGTTTGCAAATAGGTTAAGGGGTTATGGATTTATATTTTTATATGATATTTGGTAGTGTCGGGGGTATGGGATTTATTCCGAGGCCATAAATTCGGTGAAATTGGTAATAAAATAAACACATAGCCCAAACAGCGCGGCAATCAGGAAAAGTCCGTTATAATTAAATTGTCCATCTTCTTGGGTAATGGGGAGGAATCCGATTTTTTTATATAAAAAGTGTTGGAAAACGGGCATTTGAAAGACGAAATACAGAAGCGCGATTAACAAGGGGAACTGGATAGTTTGGAGGAGGGTTTCCCATTTGGAAAGGCGATGTTTTTGTTGGCGATGTTCTTCGGCGGCTTTTTCAATTTCGGGGACTCTTTTTTGTTCATAATCTTGAATATAATCGCGTTTGGTGGATGGAAAAGGGGGAATGTAATTGGGCTGTAGGGTTTCGTCGATTTGATGGAAGAGAGGGGTACTGGGAATATCGTTCATAGGTGCAGTGATGACGGGTTGGGTGAAATCGATTTCGGCTTTACGTTCGCCCGTTCCATATGGATTGGGATGAGAGTCTAAAGGTTTATAAGTAGTATCTACTCCGACGGGGCCACGGGATTGTTTGAGTCCGGATTGGGGTTCTCCCGGGCCTTGTTGGATGGCGTAATTGGCTTTGGGTGTGTTGGATGGATGGATGGGATTACTATCTTCAATGGGGAGTTGGGATAAATGGGTGACTTTTAATTTTCCTTGATTGGGATTGTTGTAATCCATGACGGGGAGGTTTGAGAATTATGGGGAAGAAAACGGGGGAAAACTAAGAGAAAGGGGTTGTGGGATTATATTATCAAAGATAAAATAATTTCGAGGTAATAAATCGCGGAAGATTTGGTAGATGGCGGGGGAGGGAGGGTCTAAATGGGATACAGAAACGATTTATAATAGGGGGTGTTATCCAAATAATAAGGAGGGTGGTAATTCGTTGCCGTGTTATTGAAAAATAGGAAAATGGTTTTTATAGGACAGTGGTTGGGATGATTGGAAGAAGGGTTGTTCAAATTACGTATTTCGGATAATAATTCTTCTCTCTTTTGCCATCGAGAAAGAATTTGATTTCGATATTCTTTGGAAGTAAGAGTGGAATTATTGCTACTGCAACTACGTGCTTCTAAATATTGAAGGAAATCTCGGTCGGACAAAATATTTTGTAATGTTTCATTGCGTTCTTTTTTACTGAAATTATTCACCCGGTTCCATTCTTTTGCTTCACGAGACAGGTTTCTGACTTCAAAAATAGTAGAAATACGAACCTTTTTTTGAGGAGGGGACGGAAAAACTTCTAAAGCTAAATTGGTCGAATTCATTTTCTCAGAAAAACGACAACTTCGTTCCAAGAATGAATATAAATATAAGAAAAGATGTTTTGGATTTTCGGCTCCAAATCTTATGTATTATCTGGATATTCTTTGTATTTTGGTTTGGGAGTTATTGGCTGCTATTTGTGTCATTGGAATTAGGAGATGAAATATTATTATTATGAACACGCGGTGATTTTACCTCCATAAGTATTATTTGATTGGATACGTATATATTGTGCATATTTCATTTTTTGACTGATTTGAGGATTATTATAAGAAGATGGGAGTTTCGTAAGGGCAGTGGGTAATTGAGAGGGACATTGTAGGCCTCCTATTTTCGTTTGCATAAATTGCATGGAAAACATTTTCTGCGGGAGGGTATATTTTGACAGTCGTTTTCGTTTTTTGGATGGGTAAGGGACTCTCTGTCGGAAGAAAACCAAGATAAAAACTTCTCTTGATAAACATCCTATTGTCATTTGAAAAACCCGAAACCCCCCAAAACTATCAGACGAAAATGGATATGGATGATTTTATACCTCAAACTCTCAATGAGTCTTTGAATGAATGGTGTGCGAGACTGGTCAATGTGTTGACGCCAAGGGTTGTGGAAAATTTATGGAAATTATTAGACGAAGCACGTCGCACGGCCATGGATGCAAAACAATTGGATAAATATTTACTCTCTTTCCAACAGTTATTACAGTTCGTGCCCAAATGGTCGACTGCTCAAGTGGAAGAGGTTCGTAAATATATTATTCAGAAATCGGGTTGTCAACATTTAGAAGAATTGATAACCTGTGCGCATATTATTTTGACCAAAGCTTTGGTATGTGCGCGACCAGGGAATCGTCAAAAACAATTGAATGTAAGTATTCCTAAAATTGATGTGTTTCTCCATAAAGTATTTATTAAATCAGCTGGACATGCCTATCGTAATGCCTATTTGTTTGAGAAAGAAGTTTCCAAATTACAACAACAGCGAAATATGCACGATTTGGAGAAATTAGTTCATCGGGCGATTTTAGACGTGATTCGGGAAAATATTCCGGAGGAGGAAATCATTCGGGCCTTTTTGGATGAGAATTATGAGTTCGAGGAAGAGACCATTATCGAAAATATTCCTGTTTCCGAGACGGTGGAAGAACAGGGGGCAGGGGCAGTGGGTTCGATTGTTCCAAATGCGGGGGGTGAAACGGTCGGAAGTGGGGAATCGGTTCCTTATATTCAGGACGTATCTACGGAACCGGTAATCACACGTTTGGAAACTGAGGATGTGGGATTGGAAGTGGTGAAAAGTAGTATCGAGGAACCAGTAAGAGGGGTTGTAGAAGAATTCCAGCCAAAAACGGTTCAACAATTGGCCGAACAAAGTAGTGCCATGGATTATGCACAAACCGTGGAGAAAATCGGGGAATCGATTGGTAATGGGGATGGTTTATTAGATGTGTTCGATTTGGACGCGGAAATGGGGGGGATTGGAAAAGAACCTATGTCTCTAGGAGCAACCGATTATTTGGATAAATCTTCGGGGGGTGATTTCATGTTGGACATTGAAGATATCGCCTAAATGTTCGGGGGACGGGGGCAAGGTGCGGTAAAATCCCTATATTTAGAATGAGAAAATAATTTATATTTGAATCAATTATTTTTTGCGATTTTAGTTGTTTTTCTTTCTCTCTCGACGTTTGTGAAATGGAAAAAGTATTTGTCTTGTTGGTTTTAGTATTGGCAGTGTATTTGGTCATGCGATTTGTGGAATATCGTTTTGTGGATACGGAAGAGGAACGCACTCCATTACGCACTTTGATTCGGGATGCGTTGATGGTTTCATCTGCGGTGGTGGTAGGGGGCACTGGGTTCTTCTATTTTGATGGTTATTTGGTGGGTTTTTTCAATGCCATTATGAATCGTGATTCGGGTTCCAAATTAGTGGATAGAGAAAATATCCAGATTTTCACCGATGACCCTGGTTTTTAGAGGAGGTCGGGGGATAAGATATAAAGTGCTTTGGCGAAATGGTCAAAAAGAAATCGGCGAAATCGGCGAAAACGGTGGCGGACATGGACACGGAATCGGAGACCGAAAAAGGTCCTGGAAAAAAAAAGACAGCTGTGAAATGCGGGGACGAAATGTCTTTTGAAGAATGTGAATTAACGATTTTGCGAAGTGTGGTCGATTTAGGGACGGAAGAACAAGGACAGGAAATGGTTGAGAATCCGGACATTAAAAAAATGATACAAATGTTGGAGAAATGGTTGATTGAAAAAGAGTGTCTATGTTATGGGGGAACGGCTCTGAACGCAGTTCTGCCTAAAAATGTGCAATTCTATAACCGCGATGTGGAATTACCTGATTACGATTTCTTTTCCCCCAATGCCCTAGAAGACGCCATAGAATTGAGTCAATATTATCATAAAGCTGGTTTCGGAATGATTGAAGCGAAATCGGGGGTGCATCACGGAACGTATAAGGTATATGTTAATTTCATTCCGATTGCCGATATTACACAATTGGAGCCGGTTTTGTTTGAGAATATGAAGAAAGATTCGATTGTAATAGGTGGGATACATTATGCGCCCATTCATTTTTTACGTTTGGCGTGTTTCGTGGAATTATCGCGTCCCAAGGGAGATATTTCGCGGTGGGAAAAGGTGCTTAAACGTCTGACGCTTTTGAATGAATATTATCCTTTGAAATCCGCCATACCATGTGAATTGGTGGAATTCCAGCGCCCCATGAGTATGGATTCTGTTGCCAAAATGTCGAAATCTGTGTCACGAGGGAAGCGTGCGGCGACGCAGGAAGAGATATATGAATGGACACGGGATGCTTTGATTGCCGAAGATGTGGTATTTTTCGGGGGATTTGCGACGAGTATGTATGCGAAACATATGTCGGTGAAAGAACGTGCGTGGGTGAAACAAATCCCAGATTTCGATGTCTTGTGTGTGAATGCGGGGAAATGTGCGGAAAACGTAGGGGAAGCTTTGAAGGCGAAAGGGGTATCAGGAGTATCTGTCAAGACACACGAGGCGATTGGGGAAATTGTGCCTCGCCATTATCAAATCTTGGTATTTGATTCTGAAACCATTTGTTTCGTATTTGAACCGGTTGCCTGTCATAGTTATAATCGGGTTTCTTCTTCTTCGGGCGGAAAAATGGTGAATATTGCGACGGTGGATACCATGTTGAGTTTATATTTGGCGTTTTTATATGCTGGGAAACCCTATTTTTACAAGGAACGTATTTTATGCATGGCGCAATATTTATTTGAAGTGGAACAGGCCAATCGTCTGGAACAAAAAGGGGTGCTGCGTCGGTTTTCGATGGATTGCGTGGGGAAACAGGAAAGTTTGATTAGTTTACGGGAAACCAAGGCTCGTAAATTCCGGGAATTGAAAAAAGGGAGTAAGGAATATACGGAATGGTTTTTGAAATATAATCCGGCGGTAGATGCGGACCCTTTACAAGGGATTTCGGAGAAGGGGTTTGAGAAAAGATTGGGGAAAAAGGGGGAGAAACGTGCGGAGACACATAAAAAGAAATTGTTTCGGAGACATCGAAAGACACATTATCAAGGGAAATATCCACCTAAAACCAAGACTAAGACTAAGAAGAATCGGTATGGGAAACCTGTGTTCTTTTATTAGGGGGGCGCTTCGCGCCCCCGGGCGCGGCTCTGTGCCGCGCCCTCATCCGAATTTGGGACAAAGGGGTGGTAGAAATATTTTATTATCTTCTGAAATAATAAAATAAAAATATCCATCCAAAGAATCTCTCCCCGATTATCTTCCCGAATATAATCTCCGAATTTTTAAAAAGGGGTTGTGGGAATATATTCTAGGACCCTTTCTCAAAATCCGATACAAAAATTGAAAAATAAATATCGTAAATTACATGACATAACATTAACATACGAAATAAAATGGTATTTATCTATGCGCTTGAATTAACAGAAGGGAAATATTATATTGGAAAAACGGCCAATCCAGCGTTTCGACTGGAACAACATTTTCAGTCCACTGGTTCGGTATGGACTACAAAATATCGTCCATTACGTGTCATCGAAATCATACCAGATTATGATGATTATGACGAGGACAAATATACTAGAAAATATATGGATATTTATGGAGTTGATAATGTGCGTGGTGGGTCTTTCTGTGAAGAAATTCTGGAAGAACACACGAAGAACATGTTGGAGAAAATGAGTAGAGGAACGCAAAATAAATGTTTTCAATGTGGGGCAACAGGTCATTTTGCCAAAGATTGTCTGAAACATAAAAAGCCTGAAAATATTGAGGAATGTTTGGCTTTCATTGAAAAATATATGCAAGAGAAAAAGGCTTTGGAAACTGTGAATCCGAAACTTACCTATGAAGCTTTCATGAACCCTCGCCCTGGAGAAACAGACCGCAGAGTAATGGGGTGGGGTTCTTGTCAAGAAGCAATCGTGAAAGCAGAAGAACAACGCGCAAAATTACAAAAGGAAAGAAACGAGGAATGTTTCCCATTGATTGAAGTATTCTGTAATGTAATCCATTTCATCAATCAGAAAATCTAAATCTATCGCCCCTCTTTTTCCTGTTGCTATTTTGCGTTTTTTTTTTCACAAAGGGGTTGTAGGAATATATTCTAGGACCCTTTCTTAAAATCAAATCAAAAAAATATCCGAAAAAGGAGGAAGAAGAATCTCTCCCCGATTATCTTCATGAATATAATCTCCGAATTTTTACAAAGGGGTTGTAGGAATATATTCTAGGACCCTTTGATACTAACCCTTTTACAAGGGCGCGGCTCTGCCGCGCCCGGGGCCCGCTCTGCGGGCCCCCACCAGCCCCTTCGGGGCTGGTAATCAACATGTATAAATATACCTTACCAATAAATCCTATTACCAATGTCTCAAAAAATGTCTGCCAAATTCTATGAGCAAAAGGTAGAAAAGCAGGAGCACAAAATCGACGACCAATTCATGGAAAAACTGCAAAATGAACATATCCCAGTATCTGAAACTATGATTGAAAGGGGCAGTCGAAATTATATTCACGAATTAACGATGCAGACCATGGTGAACCGTGATGTGATACGTAAAATCAAGGAACGGCAACAAATCATTGGCGTGAGTGGCCGTGAAATGACTTTCCATCAATTCCAAGAAATTGTGCGGGAATTATGGGACATTACTCAGACGAGGGAATTTTCGATGGATATGAATTCAGTGTATCCGTATGAGCTACAGAAATCTTTCAATGAATTCGCAGACCAAACGCGGCAGTATTTGGAGAAACATCCTCCGATTTCCTCGTCTTTCCATGACAACGGATTGCATGAAAAGTCGGAGGTGGAGATTATTGCAAACATGCATGAGAAACGGGAAGAAGATACGAAAGAAATACATATGGCCCCGGTATTTATGGAGAAACAGCATCCATTATGGAATTATAATCATTTCAATCGTCGGAAAGCGATTCATGCATATCCTCCGGATTCCGAGTATCATATTTCAGGGAGTAGTCATTCCAATTTGGAAAGAGGAGGAGTCTGGAAACGAGAATATCGTGGGGGGGTTCAGGATACTCTTTTTGGGGAGTTGGAAGAAGAACCTTAGGGAATAGGGTTGGGAATAGGATTGGGAAAGGTGGAGGAAAAGGTGGGGAAAAAAGGGGGAGATGGAAACATCGGTGTATTTTATATTTTTCGTTGGAAAAAAATAAAAAGTTTGAGTTTTGTGTTTGAGAAACAGAATGGATAAATTTCCGTTTCCCTTTCCTTCCTCTTTTTCCGCAAGAGATTTCGGGGGAGGTTCCCGGTCTGGAGGAGGAGGAGGTTCCGCTGAAACCGCCGAAAATGCGACACCTTTAGTAGCATCAGAAGCCAAAGAGTATTTATTTTGTGTATTAAATCAATGTCATGAAAACCGTATGCGATTATATTCGAATATTTGGAATGGATTTGCCATCCTAATGGTGCTAGGGGTAGTGGGAGGATTATTATATTTATGTTATGCCATACGTCTGACGCCAGAACAGAAGAAAAAAAGGGCCATGAAAACGAAACAATTGGTTTTGTCGAAAATGCGTGAGATGAAAGAGATGAATCAATATACACAGCCTAATGGAATTACTTTTTCTCCAGTGTATCAAAACAAGGGGTATTAGGTTTGTTGTTGGGGAGTATGTAAACTGGCCATGACGGTGATATGGCTATCATTTAATTCGAAACGAATACCGATGACACGGACGGAAAAAGTATCGCCCTCTTTGATTTTGTCATATTTGGAATGATTATAATGGAAATCTTTGGCGAGGAAAATCTCCAGAGGTTTGGTATCGGAAGTTTGCTCATGGTAAAAGGCGCGTATTCCGGCCAAAGAAATATTTTTACATTCCACATTATCGATGATCATGCCTTCGGTGGGATGACAGACTAAACATTCATAGACGACTTGGAATTCTTGTCGAACGCCTTTGACTAAACCTGCCGAATAAGATTGGATTAAAATGGTGTCGGAACGTATGAACCCTTCCATTTGGCATTTGTTATGCACTCGATTAGCAATATGTTGTTCTAGAATATGTTTGATATTGGAACCGATTTCATTGATATTCAGGACGACTTTGGTGGTTAATAATGCGCGATTGAAAATACTGTTTTTCTTCTCCATTTTCTGTAGGGGTTATGGGATTTATTATATTCAGTTAGGTAATAGGGATATATACTTTTGTATTTATTTTCGTTGGACTCAATTTTATGGGTTCGGGGGGTCTATTCTCTCTAGGCGGTATGTGTAAATACACTTGTAATACTTTTATCCGAAGGGGACAAATCCGTTTGACATTGCATACAAGCAGGTTTTCGTTCAGGGTTTTGGGATTTACAATTCCAACATTGGTATGCATTCTGGGTTTTTTCATAGATTTCGAGTTTGGCGATGTTTTGTTCCAGGTATTGGATTTGGATGGGTGGTAGAATACTTGTTTTGGGGAAGGTTTTATATTTCTGATAGCATTGGATGAATTCCAATGCGGTGATTTCGGTATTGATATAATTGGGATGATAAGATGTATGTAAATCTTCGCAAATATAGATACCATTTTTCTGCAAATAAGGGAAAAAGAATCCGAGCGAAGATTGTTGATGAGAAGTTAGATGGGAGCCATCTTCAATAATAATGTCGAATTTCATGCCCTGGAAGATTTTCGCCAATTGAGGGAAATCGTCTTGACTACAAAGATATGTATGGATACGTTTTCCTAAATCTAATCGGACACTCGTTTCATTAATATCTATGGCATGTATGGTCGCTTCGGGGAAGAATTCTTGAAGCATGGTTAGGGAATTTCCGCCTGCAATACCAATTTCCAATATTTGAATTGGTCTTCCTAAAAATTTTTCGAAATAATCATTGTAAAATTCGGTGAATAAATGGAAATAGGCTTTATCGGTCTGGTGTTTTAATCCAATTTTGGTTAATGGTTTCATTTATGTTTTTCTGGGGATGATGAGAAGGGGGGATAGAGAATAAATAGAAACCTCGTTTTATATTTATTTATGTTCATAATATGCGGATGTGGGAAATGGTATAGAATAATTTAACGACGTTTGATGCCAATATTGAATACATAGGAACCGTTATGGTCATCTCCGACATTGGACAAATCGTTATAAGTTAAATTGGCGGCACGTTGGCGGCGATAACGAGTATAATCAGAAGAATCAGCAACGAATTTCACATTACAAGAAGAAGGTGGGACGCCTGTGCCATCACAACGTTGTGGAATGGCTCCTAGATGAGCTCCACGATTATAATGATTACGATTGATAGGATTAGGTCCTCCACAAGAATAATTGGTTCTGGATAAAAAATCTCCTAAATTATTAACTGCACGGAAAGGACTGGTGATAGAGGAATATCCATTAACCGAACCAGTAGCATAATGAGTATTCCATGATTTACGTAGACATTTTCGAGTTAAAGCATCTTCGGCGGTTTTATAACCATGAACGGTTTGTTGTGGAGAAATTCCAGTAAACCCACCTCCTAAATTTTTTCCAGTATAATCTTTAGCGGTTGCCATTCTATTTTCGTTTAAAAGGTTATATTATTGGTCCTAGAAAGTATTTGTGGATTGGGTTTTGGAGGAGATGTCATAAAAAGGGCTAAACCCGGGGTTTCCGGGGGATGAGATTGTGAAAAGGGGATTGGAATAAATGGCTAAAACTTCGGGGGTCTATATTAGCCATAGATTTCGGAAGATTTTGTCGGAGGGGGGGGCAATAGGATTATTTGATTAAATTGGAGAGTCCATCGATGACTTGATTGGCCATGAAAATGGTTCGAAATGTTTGGTCAAAGAGGCGCATGTTTTTGGCGACAAGGGTTTGGCATTCTTCATGGATTTTTTCTGGGGTGGGTGATGGGTCAAGACGAATGGGGTCTCGGGAGGTTTTATCGAATTCGACGACGTTTTGGAATTGGTATTGGGAATTAGTTTGTTTGGAGATAATGAGTGGAATGAGCATGGAAAAGGCGAGGGGGATGCATCCGGACATGGCGGTTTTTTCCAATTTATATTCGTTATCTTTGGAGACATCGGTGAAAATGAAATCGACTTTTTTCAGAGTCTCAAAAAGGGCGTGGATATTCATATTATGATGCACTTCCAGGTCGAATTTATTTTTATCCAATCCGTCGAATTTTTTCTCTTCCATATGTCGCGAAATGGCAATGAGTTTGATTTTGGGGTCGGTATTTTTCATAGGTCTCAAGCGATGAATCAGTTCCAGGTGATATTCGGCATATCCCCCTAAAATACATACCGTAGTTTGTCTGGATAATTGGGTGAGAGGTGTTTTTTGTTGAGGAGAAAAAAGGGGATAAGTTGGAAGCGCCCAAAAACAACTACTTGGTTCAGTATATTTGGCGAATTCTGGATATTTGGTTCGGGCTTCTTCCAAGACCGAAAGGTCAAAAGGTCGGGTCGAAAAGGCATGAGGAATATCGGCACGTCTTTGGAAAATAGAATGTTCTATCATCAAAGTACGTTGTAAAAGTCTTGGATTAAATACCTGATACTCGTTGTCGTCGTCGGTAAAAAGCACAATCGCATCATAATGATTGATGTCATGTTCGAAATCGCTCCATATTCTTTTGAACGTTAATAGTGGGTATTGAAAGATTTGGTTGTAGAATTCGATATATCCATTCTCATACCGGAAATCGCAATAAATGGTTAGTTGATAATTACGTTCTTTACAATAATGAATTAAATATCCAAACATTTCGAAATGGACAATCATGGCACTGAACCCTAATATACTAGGCATTTTTGGGGGGTCTGAGACAAAGGTAGTAGAATAATATGGAGATAAAAACGGAGATAGTATTTATTTCGGTTTTGGGTTTTTGTGTTTTGTGTTTTGTGTTTGTAGTCAGTTTGTCGAGAAAGAGAGACAGAAGGGCTATAGATTTTCAATCATGGTTTTTTTCCCATGACATTCGCGGCATAAAGCGACTAAATTATCTACCTGATTACTCCCTCCATGTTCCAAGCGAATTCGGTGGTCGATTTCGAACCAAGCAGGGAGGGTTTTCTTACATGAACCGCATTTCCAGTCTTGATAAGCCGCCACCCATTTCTTCTTGGATTCGCTGACGGAACGTTTGGTTTTTTGACCAGGAACGGCGCCCCCGGAACTCAAAATCTTGGATTCATTTCGGC
>Ga0187843_10000978_pt1 | contig 18641 bp, 16 predicted proteins | sample SpaLakP09_SKY_43_FD_134516 | JGI IMG/M metagenome (GOLD analysis project Ga0187843, IMG submission 134516) | Oligotrophic lake water microbial communities from Sparkling Lake, Wisconsin, USA - SP09_SKY_43 | ecosystem: Environmental > Aquatic > Freshwater > Lake | place: USA: Sparkling Lake...
CCCGGAATGATGGTGGTCAGATCTTCGCCATACACCTGCTGGGTGGACGCTGCCACCAGCGGCAACACACAGGCGGCGGAAATATCGGCATAGCTGAAATACTCACCCGCCAGCCACGGGCCGTACTGCACCAGGCGCGACACGGCCAGCAGGCTGCGCTCGATGGCCGCCTTGGCCGTCGCCTTGCCTGCCTCATCCAGCGCGGCACCAAACAGCAGATGGCGGTACAAGGGCGCGGCGGCCGGCATCAGGTACAAGTCCAGCATGGTCATCAGTTCGCGCGCGCTGGCACGGCCATTTGGCGTCGGCGGCAGCAGGGCGGCGGTGGGGTAGGCATCTTCCAGCCATTCCAGGATCACCGTGGACTCGGACAGGGCATGGCCATTGATGTCGACAAAGGGAATCTTGCCCATCGGGCTCAGTTCCAGCAGCGCCGGTTCCTGCGAGGGACGCATCGGCACTTCCTGGAAATTGACGCCCTTTTCCAGCAGGGCAATCTTGACCTTGTTGTAGTAAGCGGACAGCTGCACGCCGTAGAGTTTGATCATGCGGTTCTCCTTGCGGGCTGCGCCCAGAGTGAAAGACGGTGTTTTACGCGGCACCGGGCGTAACGCAAAACAGGCATTGTCTGCCCGGCTTGGCCGACAACGCCTGCATTATGCCATCTTTCCCGGCCACAGCCAGACGGCGAGGCCCGCCAAACGGCGCTTTAACGCGCCATGGCCAGCGACTTCTGCTGCAAACGGCTGCGCAAGACCGCCATGATTTGCTGGGTGGCCTTCTCACCCTCCAGAATGGCCTGGTGACGCGCCTCGAAGTCGGCCGAGCCGATATTCAGCACATTGGGGCGAATCACCACATCCGCCTGTTTCAGTTCGGCCGCCAGCGTCGGGCCACTCATGATGTTGAAGCTCTGGTCCAGCATGGAAAACAGGCCGGTGGCCTTGCCAGCCTTGGGCTTGGCCGAAATATCCACCGCGATGACAAAATCCGCCCCCATCTCGCGCGCCGCCGACACCGGCACCGGGCTGACCAGGCCGCCATCAACATAGCGCTTGCCGCCAATCACCACCGGCAGGAAGACATTGGGAATGCTGGCCGAGGCACGCACGGCCTGGCCGGTATTGCCGGTGCGGAACACTACCTTTTGGCCGGAATCCAGCTCGGTGGCGACGATGCCCAGGCGGCGCGGCAGTTTCTCGATGGGCCGGTTACCCAGCTGGGTGTTGATATAGGCTTCCAGCTTTTCACCCTTGAGGAAACCCTTGGTGGACAGCGTCCAGTCGGTGAGTTCCGACTCGTCCAGCTGCATGGCCTTGGCCTGCAACTGCATGCCGTTCAGGCCGGAGGCGTACAAGCTGCCCACCACACTGCCGGCACTGGTGCCGGTGATGATGTCCGGCACGATGCCGTTGGCTTCCAGCATCTTGATCACGCCGATATGGGCAAAACCCTTGGCCGCCCCGCCGCCCAGTGCCAGTGCCACACGTGGCTTCACCGGGACTTTCGGGGCAGTGATTTCGGTTTTGGGTTGGGTCAGGGTACAGGCGGCCAGCAGCAACAGCAGGCTGGCCGGAGCCAGGCGGCGTAGGAATGTCATGATGGATTGAATAAGTAGTGACGGGGTTGGAAGCGTATTGGGGTCATTCGATTATTGCGGCGCAACATGGTTCCCCTGGGCAAGAGCAGACAGCAGAAAAACATGATTGAGATGGCGCTCCTGTTCCATTTCAAAGTAGCAATCCGCTACCTGTTGCAAGCCCAGATGCCGATAAAAAGCCAGTGCTTGCTGATTGCCGTGAAACACGCTCAACCACAAGCCGTGGTAACCCAGCTGGCCGGCCAGTTGCAAGCTGGCTGACAGCAAACACCGTCCCAGCCCCTGCCTGGCAAAGCGTGGCATGACATAAAGCGTGGCCAACTCGGCCTGCCAGGCCGGCTCTCCAGGACAGGCGGCATCCTCTTGCAGCAAGGCATAGGCCAGTAGATGGCCATCACGCTCCAACAGCAGGATGTGCTGTTGCGGGTCGGCCAGCTTGTCCAGAAACACCTGCGGGGTAAAACTGGCTTGCACATAACGCGCCAGTGCCGGACGGATGCCTGCGCTGGCATAGGTGTCCAGCCATACCAGGCTGGCCAGTGCCGCCAGGCATGCGGCGTCTTCCGGCCGTGCTGGCCGCACGCGGTCAGTCATTGTCGTATCAGACCTTGCCCGGCCAGCTGCCCGGTTTGACGAATTCGATCACCTGCCGGCCATCCGGCAGGGTATTGCCCTTTTTCTTCAGCGTACTTTTCCAGGCATGGCCATACACCACCTCATAGGTGGCGGGCAGTGTGCCATCGCGTCGCCGGGCCTCGTAGCTGGCTTCCACCCGACGCCAGGCCTGCTTGCCCATCAGGCCACGGCTGCGGTCGCGGGTGGCATTGTGTGCGCCAATGGCCTTGAGGTCGTGCATCACGTCGCGCACCTTGTCGTAGGTGAGCACGATCTTGTCCATGTCCATCACCGGTTCGGCAAAACCGACGCGCATCAGCGCATCGCCCAGATCATGCATGTCGATGAACTGGTTGACGTGGGTGGCCTGATCGATCCCGCCAAAGGCTTCGCGCAGCTCGAACAGGGTGTCCGGCCCCAGCGTGGAAAACATCAGCATGCCATCCGGCTTGAGCACGCGTTCGAACTCGCTGAACACGCTGTCCGGAATATTCACCCACTGGATGGTGAGATTGGACCAGATCATGTCCACGCTATTGTCGGCCAGCGGCAGCCTTTCCACATCGGCACACACCTGCCAGGGCTGGCTGCGCTTGAACAGTTTTTTCAGCAGGCCATCCCCGGCACGCTGACGCTCGCGCGAGGCACACAGCATGGCGTGGGCCAGATCCAGCTCCACCACCTGTGCCTCCGGATACTGGGCGCGCAACTGGGCCGCGCCATAACCGGTGCCGGTGCCGGCATCCAGAATCACTTGCGGTTGATGCTTGATATAGGACAGCCGCTCGGCCATGCGGTCGGACACCTCACGCTGCAATACGGCGGCGGAGTCATAACTGCTGGCGGCGCGCTCGAAAGAGGCGCGGATACGGGCTTTGTCGGTGTAAAACGCTTCGCTCATGCGGAGGCTTCCAGATGCTGGGCCAGCTTGGCGACAAATTCGTCCTGATGAGACAAAAATGGCGCATGCGAAGCCTGGGTGAATTCGTGCAGGGTGGCATCGGCCAGGGCGGACTGCAGCCAGCGGCCGGCACCGATCGGGGTGATCGCATCGCGCACCCCGAAAAACAGCGCCACCGGACAATGAATCTGGCCGGCCAGCGCACGCGCATCGGCCTCCAGCAATAATTCGAGTGCCGGTAGCAGGCCTTGTGGCCGGCCATGGGAAAACAACTGTTCGCGCACCGCCTTGACGGTGTCGCGCGCGGCGGGCGCACCCATCATCTGCAGGGCGAGGAAGCGCTCCAGCGTTTGCTCGAAGGCACCTTCCAGGCTGGCCCCCACCGCCTCGATGGCCGCACGTTGCTGGGCATGTGGCCAGCTATCGTCGCGCACAAAGCGCGGGCTGGTGGACACCAGCGCCAGACTCTTGATCTTGTCGGGATGGCGGGCCGCCCAGTGCTGGGCAATCAGGCCGCCCAGCGACCAGCCAAGCAGTTGTACGGGGAAGGGAAAATGGGCGTCCAGCTGGTCGGCCACGGCATCGGCATCGAAACGCGCCAGCGGGGCAGAGCCACCATGGCCGGGCAGATCAACCAGATGCACGCAATAGTGCGCGGCCAGCACGTCGGCCACACGGTCGAATACACCGCCATGCAGGCCCCAGCCATGCAGCATTACCACGTCCGGGCCACGGCCGCGGCTTTCAACAAACAGAGTCATGGGCAATCAAATGGGGGAGAAAGGTGGTTTTCGCAAGAGCGCGCAGCGAAAGAAAGCAGCCGCGCAGGCTGCCGGCTCAGGCGGCACGGCGAAACTCCTGCACAAAGCGCGCCAGCCGCTCCCAGTCGATGGCATCAGCCGGAGCCGGGGCCGCAAAGTAATAACCCTGCAATTTGCCACAGCCCATCTCTTGCAAGCGCGCCAGCTGGGCTGCGGTTTCCACACCTTCGGCCACCACATCCAGCCCCAGAGCCTGCGCCAGCGCCAGGATGGCACGCACGATGGCAAACGATTCTTCCTTGCGGTCGACATCGAACACAAAGCTCTGGTCTATCTTCAGCACATCGAAACGATAGCGGTGCAGATAGGACAGCGCGGAATAACCGGTGCCGAAATCGTCCAGCGCCAGCTTGACGCCCAGATCATGCAGGGCATGCATCACGGTGGCGGCAATATCCGGCACATCGATCAGCGCGCTCTCGGTGATTTCCAGATGCAGGATGGAGGCCGGCAGCTGGTAGCTGTCGATGATGTCGCGCATCCACGGCACCAGCTCCGGATCGTGGAAATTGGCCGAGGACAGATTGATATGCAGGGCGATGTCACGCGACACCCGCGCCTCGTCCAGCCACCGCCGCAGCTGGCGGCAGGCCGCATTGATCATATAGCGGTCGACGCGGGTGATCAGCCCGCTTTCCTCGGCCATGGGCAGGAATAGCGCCGGCGAAATCAGCCCGCGCAGCGGATGCTGCCAGCGCACCAGCGATTCGAAACCCACCAGCTCGCCGCTGCGGGCATCGATAAAGGGCTGGAAATAAGGCAGCAACTGGTCGTCTACCTCCAGCGCACGGCGCAATTCGCTTTCCAGCGCCAACTGGTCGGCCTGGTTGATACGCAGCTGGTGGTTGAACACGGTATACCCCTGCCGGCCCTGCTGCTTGGTGCAGTACATGGCATGGTCGGCATCACGCAGCAGCTCTTCTGCCTTGTGATAATGCTCACGGTCAGCCAGCACCACGCCGACACTGGCGGTGGAGAACACTTCGCGCCCGGCCAGAATCACCGGCCGCTCGAATTCGCTGACAATACGCCGCGCAATCATTTCGCAGCCTTCCAGCGTTTCGGTACCAAACAGCAGCACCGCAAACTCGTCGCCCCCCAGCCGCGCCAGGAAATCGTAATGGCGCAGGCAGGAGCGAATGCGCGCACCGGCTTCGAACAACAGGTGATCGCCAGCCAGATGGCCCAGCGTGTCATTCACCAGCTTGAAGCGGTCCAGATCGATAAAGATCACGCTGAAGCGGGCACCGTTGCCCGCCACATAGCCTTCCCAGGCGCGGCGCAAGGTTTTGGCAAAGTAATTGCGGTTGGGCAGCTTGGTAAGCGGGTCGTGCAGGCTGTCGAACTCCAGCTGGGCATTGACCGCATCCAGCTCACTGGTGCGTTCGCGTACCCGCTCTTCCAGTTCGGCATAGGCGTCTTGCAGTTCCTGCATGGCACGCACCCGCGCCAGTGCCGTACCGATATTGTTGGCGACGAACTCCAGCACTTCCTGATCGCGATAGTTGTAGATCACCTCTTCCTGATAACTGTGCACCGACAGCACACCCAGCAGCTCGTGTCCGCAATACAGCGGCACCCCCAGCCAGCTATGCAGCGGCGGTCCGGCTCCATCGGCAGATGACAGTTGCGGATTGAGGCGATCCAGCAATAACGCCCGGCCACTGTGCAATACCTGCTCGACATGACCCTTGCCTGGCCGGCGGGGCTTGGCCGCCGGTTGTTGCTCGTCGGAGCAATAGGGAAAACTGAGCAGGTCGCTATCCATGCTGTACAGCGCCACCTGGCAATTGCGCGCGGCCACCAGCTCCATCAGCAGCCGGTGCACACCGGCCAGAAAAGCCTCCAGCGACAGGCTGGTATTGGATAGGTCGGCAATACGGAACAGCACATCCTGAAAACGCTCGGCCCGTTTACGCTCGGACACTTCAGAACGCAGCCGGGCATTCATCCCCTCCAGCTCGCAAGTGCGCAGCCAGACCTGACGCTCCAGCTGGCTGCGGTACAACATGCGGTCCAGCGCATAGCCAACATGGCGGGCGACAAACAGAAACAGCGTCTGCTCGGCCGAGGTGCAGGGCGACTGCTCGGGATAAAACTGCATGACCGCCGCGCCGATAACCGTGTGATTGGCATTGCTCAGCGGCACGCCCATCCACAACTCCGGCACCGGCCCCTCCAGCAACAGTTGTTCCTGAGCGCAGATTTCCAGCAGCCGCTCACGGGTGAGCACCAAGGGCTTGCCGATACGCATCAGCCAGGCGGTCAGCGAGCGTTCGCTCTGGCTGGCGGAAAACTGTTGCTCGGGGGAAGGCGGGGCGGGGTCCAGCTGGTCGGCGTAAAAGGGGTAATGCAGGCTACTGGACTGTTCGTCGTACAGGGCAATGTAGAAATTACGGGCATCCATCAGCCGCATCAGCAAGCGGTGCAGCTTGGGTAGCATGTCATCCAGCGTGCTGCACTCGCTGGGCAGCTGGCTGATTTCCAGCAGGGTTTCATTCATCACCCGTGCCTGTGACTGCTCGGAATGCTGCCGCGCACTCAACAGATGCCCGGTCAGCAACGAAGCAATCGCCGCGGTATTCGCTGGCATCTTGCCGCGCCAGACCAGCCAGCCGATCAGCTCGCCCTGCACCGACAAGGGCATGGCTCCGCCATCCGGCCCGGGGAGTCGTCCCGCAGACAATGCCGCAGCCGGTGTCAAGGTGTCTGCCATGCCCAGCGTGGCCAGACGCTGCCATGTCGTCCCCACCAGCGCCCAGACGGCTGCCGCAGCCGGTTCGCCCCGGTGCCGCAGCAGGGACAAGGCAGTTTCAGCAGCCTCTTGCTGGGAGGACAGATAATCAGCCGTACTCTTCATGTCATTATCGTAGTATGAGTTAGCCGGAAATTCCGGTCATGCTACGAACAGACGCAGCCATCCCCTATGGCTGCATTGCTTCCACCACACAGTCCAGCAAGCCCTCCAGCTGGTCCGGTGTGTGGGCTGCCGACAATGTCAGGCGTAAACGTGCCGTCCCCTCAGGCACGGTGGGCGGCCGTATCGCAGGCACCCAGAATCCACGCTCCTTCAACTGTGCAGCCAGCAACAATGCCTGCTCGTTCCTACCAATGATAATGGGTTGGATCGGGGTACGGGATGCCATCAGCGGAATATTTACCTCCGACAAGCTTTCCCTCAGCCGGCTCACGCTCTGCTGCAAGCGTTGCCGGCGCCAAGGTTCGTCCGCCATCAGGCGCAAACTGACCAGCACCGCAGCCGCCAGCGCCGGCGGTTGGGCGGTAGTGAAAATATAACTGCGGGCCGTATTGACCAGCCAGGCAATCAACTGGCTGCTCGCTGCGACAAAAGCACCAGACACCCCAGCCGCCTTGCCAAGAGTGGCCATATAGATCAGCCGCTCTCCGTGCAAACCCTGTTCCACTGCCGACCCGCGGCCATCGCCCAGCACGCCGAATCCATGCGCATCATCAATGTAAAGCCACGCATCGTATTTATCGGCAAGATACTGCAACTTCTTTAGCGGCGCTTCATCGCCATCCATGCTGTATACCGCATCCACGGCAATCAGCCGGGTACGGGCCGGGGTGCTCGCCAGCAGCTGCTCGAGCTGTTGCAGGTCGTTATGGCGAAAGCGGCGGAAGGTGGCCCGCGACAACAGGCAGGCATCATTCAGTGAAGCGTGGTTGAGCTTGTCGGCAAACACGGCATCGCCACGCCCCACCAGACTGGTGATGACTGCCTGGTTGGCAGCATAGCCGGAGCTGAACAACAAGGCCGCCTCGCGGCCACAAAATGCCGCCAGCGCCTCTTCGGCTTCTTCGTGAATGGCAAAGTGCCCGGCGACCAGGTGCGAGGCGCCTCCCCCGACCCCCCAGCGCAGCATGGCTTCGCGACCGGCTTCGATCAGCTGCGGGTGATTGGCCAGTCCCAGGTAGTCATTGCTGGCAAAGGCAATATAGCTTTTGCCGTCTATGATCATCTCGCAGGATTGTGGCGTTTCCACGATATGACGCTGGCGAAAACGGTGCTGCTGCTGCAATTCCAGCAGTGCTGCGGAAAGGTCCTGGGAGCGCATGCGGTTTTCCAGAAAATGATTGCCCTTGCCGGGCGGATTTCACGAAAAGTATTCCTTATATATACATTTCAAAAATCCGGCCGCACAAGAGCAGAAATGGCCAAGGATTTACAGCGGGGACAGGTCCAGTTTTTCCATCAGAACACGGTCCGCATCCACCTCCGGATTACCGGTGGTCAGCAGCTTGTCGCCGTAGAAAATCGAGTTGGCACCCGCCAGGAAACACAACGCCTGCATCGCTTCCGGCATCTCGCGTCGACCGGCCGAAAGCCGCACATAACTTCTGGGCATAGTGATGCGCGCTACCGCGATGGTGCGGACAAATTCGGTCCAGTCCAGCGGTTCGGCCCCTTCCAGCGGCGTGCCGCCGACCTTCACCAGATTATTGATCGGCACCGACTCCGGTTGCGGTTCCATATTGGCCAGCTGGGCAATCAGGCCGGCACGGTCTTGCCGTGTTTCATTCATGCCGACAATGCCACCACAGCACACCGACAGCCCGGCCCCACGCACCTTGCCCAGCGTGTCCAGGCGGTCCTCATACTCGCGGGTATGAATGATGTCGCCATATTTGTCCGGCGCGGTGTCCAGATTATGGTTGTAATAATCCAGACCGGCCTGTTTCAGTTTTTCCGCCTGCCCGTCCTTTAACAGACCAAAGGTGGCACAGGTCTCCATCCCCAGCGCTTTCACTTCGTTCACCATGCGCAAGGTCTGCTCCAGATCGGCATCCTTGGGACCGCGCCAGGCGGCACCCATGCAGAAGCGGCCAGCACCATTGGCCTTGGCGGTACGCGCCGCGGCGATCACCTCATCCACTGTCATCATCGGCTGGTTTTCCACTGGCGTATCGTGATGCACCGATTGCGGACAATAACCGCAGTCTTCCGGGCAGCCACCAGTCTTGATCGAAACCAGCGTCGACAACTGCACCTTGGTCGGATCAAAAAACTGGCGATGAATCTCGGCAGCGCGGAAAACCACCTCCATGAAGGGCAGGCTGAGCAAGGCCTCGATCTCTGCCACCGACCAGGTATTGCTCTGTGGATGCGGCGTCGCCGGGCGGGAAAACTGGATGGCTTGAGTGGTCATGAATGAGCTTTCGTCACTGAAAAATACCAATTGCATTTAATGACTAATAGCAACTGGACAAATGGGTAATTTAAGAAAAAAACCGCGTGCGTAAGAGTGTCTGGTCGCAGTCTTGCAGAGGGGGCATTATGCTGTCAAATATCACCGGGCAATTAATTGACAATTGCACAATATTTAATCAATCCTGTTTGTTGTGTAATACACGAAACAGTGAATTCGGACTGTGCCGTGACTGCAAAACCAGCCTGCCCTTGCTAGCCGAGCAACACTGCCCCATTTGTGCAGAACCAGCAGCCACGCGGGATATCTGCGGCTTTTGCCTGCGTTCACCCCCCGCTTTCGACGCACTACACGCTCCCTACCTATTTGGCTACCCCCTGAATGCAATTATTTATGCCATGAAGTATGGAAAGCGCCTGGAACTGACCGGCACCCTGGCTCGACTGATGGCCGAATTTGCCAGAAAAACCGCCATTCGCAGTGACCTGGTACTAGCTGTTCCCTTGTCAAATGAACGACTTGCAGAACGGGGCTTTAATCAGAGCATTCCACTGGCCCAGGCAATCGCTGTTACAATGGAAAGCCGTTTTTCCTCCACACTGTGTTGGCGAAAACGCAACACTGTGCCGCAAGCCTCTCTCGGACGTGCCGAAAGACGCCAAAATGTTCGCGATGCATTTGGCGTAAAACAACGTATTGACGGGCTTTCCGTCGCGATTGTGGACGATGTGGCAACCAGTGGAATGACCCTGTCCGCCCTGGCCGAAAAGCTCAAAAAACAGGGGGCAAAACGGGTCGATGCGTGGGTGCTCTGCAGGGCATTCTTCCCAAAAACTTGACCAAGATTTTGATTCTTTGGAACAATCCAGCCAGCCAACGATGTTCACCGTTGTTCTTTTTCAGCCGGAAATCCCGCCCAATACGGGCAATGTGATTCGTTTATGTGCCAACACCGGCTGTGAACTGCATCTGGTCAAACCCATGGGTTTTCCCATGGAGGATGCCAAGTTGCGACGAGCGGGCCTCGACTACCACGAATATGCCCGTGTCGTTGTCCATGAAAACTGGGCTGCCTGTCAGCAGGCCCTGCAAGGACGGCGAATTTTCGCTGCAACCACCAAAGGCGCCACGCGCCATGACCAGATCTCTTTCCAATCTGGGGACGTACTGCTGTTCGGTCCCGAATCCCGCGGCTTGCCGCCTGAAGTGCTGGAGGATTTTCCTTCATCACAGAGGATTCGTTTGCCCATGCGCCCCGAATCGAGAAGCCTGAACCTTTCCAATGCCGTTGCAATCACGGTGTTCGAAGCGTGGCGGCAGATCGGATTTGAAGGAGGAAGCTGACAGTTCACAGACCGGCCAACACTAACGGGCCAGCAAGAAACATTGTTGCTGAAGTGAACCAGACTGCAAGCCTGCACCCTGCCGCCATCGTGGCAGTGACGTGACAACACAGGCCAGGCAGTTTTGCTCTTCCAGGCAGGGACTGCACTCGCTAGCCGAGCGCAAGTCGCCAGTGTTTTTTGATGTGCCCAACAGCATAAGGGAGGTCTATGCAATCAGTACTCCGATGGCTGTGGCTTGTTTTTGTCAGTCTCGTACTCGTGGCCTGCTCCACCGTGAAGACGGCGAGCGCCACCAGCCAAGCGTCGGCCAAGCCGACCAAGAAGCCCACCGTAGCCAACAATGGCGGTGCCTATTTTCAGAAGGATGGCCCTGCCGACCACATTCCGGTCAATCTGAATCTGGTACCGGATGCCGTACCCCAAGCGGAACCGCTGATCAAGTCAGCCAACCAGCCTTACTCGGCGATGGGAATGAGCTTCCGTCCCGACACCAGCGAGAAACCCTTTCAGGCCAGTGGCCGGGCCTCCTGGTATGGCAAGCAGTTTCATGGCAGGAAAACCACCTCGGGTGAGCGCTACGACATGTTTGCCATGACGGCCGCCCATCCGACCCTGCCGATCCCGAGCTATGCCCGGGTGACCAATATGGCCAATGGCAAGTCGGTCATCGTACGCATCAACGACCGTGGCCCCTTCCACAAGAATCGTGCGATGGATCTGTCCTATGCTGCCGCCTACAAGCTGGGCTTCGTCAAGCAAGGCAGTGCCAAGGTCAGCATCGAGCGTGTGTGGCCGATGGCCGGCGGTGAAGCCGTCGCCAGCAACAGCCCCGACATCAAGGCAGAGGACAATCCCAAGTACCTGCAACTGGGCTCCTTCAACAAGCTGGCCAATGCCGAAGCCCTGCTGAAGAAGATGCTGGATGAAATGGATGACCGTTACGATTCCAAGCTGGGCATCATCAACCAGCAAGGCAATTACAAGGTGCGCCTGGGACCCTTCCCTTCGGATGCCGCCGTGCGCAGCGCAGCGGAAAGCCTGAAGGTGGAAAACGTGGTGATGAAGAACTGAGGGAATGGTGGCGGCCTGGCATCGCCGCGGCAATTGACCAAACAAAAGCGAAGGGAACTCCCTTCGCTTTTTTCATGCCTGGCGACCAGCGCCGGAATGCCGGCCATAAAAAACCCGGCGCACATGGCGCCGGGGTAAAGGCCTTAATTGTCAGCGTAAGGCTCCCGCTCAGGGAGGCAAGCGGGAGGTGCCGGAGCACCTGCACGGTTAGTGTCAGCCTCCCCGACAAAGTTCCATCATTCGCCAGCCGGGGGCTCTTCCTGTTCTTTTTGTACAGCATCAAACCAGCCAATCACCACCTGCTCCACCTGTTCGGTGCCGGTTTTCTTCAGGCTGGAGAACAGCTGCACGCTGACGCCTGGGTAGTCGGCCAGCTCGCGCCGCACCATGTTCAGGGTCTGCTGCTGGTCGCTACGCGACAATTTGTCGGATTTGGACAACAGAATATGCACAGGCCGGCCGGTGTCACGGAAGAAGTTCAGCATCTGCCGATCCAGCTCCAGTAGTGGCCTGCGCGAATCCATGATCAGAATCAGGCCAATCAGACTGTCTCGCGTTTGCAGATAGCGACCCAGCAGCTGCACCCAGTGTGCCCGTACGGCTTCCGGTACTTCGGCATAGCCATAACCGGGCAAATCCACCATGAAACGTTCATGGCCCAGGTCAAAGAAGTTGATATGCTGGGTACGGCCCGGTGTCTTGGAGACATACGCCAGCCGGGTGCGGTTGGCCAGCGTATTGATGGCGCTGGACTTGCCGGCATTGGACCGTCCCACGAAGGCAACCTCGGCGCGGGTGGGCGGCAAGTCCTTCAAATGGTTGACGGTGGTATAAAAAGTGGCGTTTTTAAAAATCGACATAGTAGTAAGGTTGATTTCAGTTGGTATAGAATAACAGGTTTGAAATTGCCACTTTTACAGATATTTAAGAATTCCTCACAAGGAGCGATCATGAAACGGATGATGCTGTTGGCTGTAGCTGCGGCAACCCTGGCTGGAAGTGCATGGGCAGAAGGCATTGCCAAGGGAGACCCGGTAAAGGGCAAGCAGATCGTTGACACGGTGTGTGCCGCCTGTCACGGTGCTGATGGCAACAGCGTAGCGTCGGCAAACCCGACCTTGGCCGGCCAGCATGAGGTGTATATCTACAACCAGCTGCAGGCCTTCAAGAAGGGCGAGCGCAAGAATCCGATCATGCTGGGCATGGCGTCGGCTCTGTCTGATGCCGACATGCACAATGTGGCCTCCTACTTCAGCCAGCAGAAACCCAAGGCACGTGAAGCGTCCAACAAGGATCTGATGGCGCTGGGTGCCAAGGTATATCGCGTAGGCAACCCGACCACTCACGTACCTGCCTGTATGGCCTGCCACGGCCCGGCCGGCAAGGGTATCCCCGACCAGTTCCCGCGTGTGGGCAGCCAGCATGCCGCTTACATCGCCAAACAGCTGGGTGACTTCAAGGCAGGTGTCGATCGCAAGAACGTAACCATGTCGGAAGTTGCTTCCCGCATGAGCGATGCTGAAATGAAGGCAGTAGCCGAATACATTTCGGGTCTGCGCTAATCGCAACTTTTGCGAATAGCCTTGTTCAAAAGGGAAGCCTTAACCGGCTTCCCTTTTTGTGTTCGGCACCAAGATGACAAAAAACTCCCGCAACACCGCTGTTTACAAGTTGTACGAGCTGTTCAGCTCGATGCGTTTCGCCATTGGTCTGCTGACCATCCTGGCCATCGCCTCGATCATCGGCACCGTACTGAAGCAGAACGAACCCTACCCCAACTACGCCTTCGAATTCGGCCAGTACTGGTTTGCCGTATTCGAGCAGCTGGGCTTGTATGACGTTTACCACTCGGGCTGGTTTCTGACCATTCTCGCCTTCCTGGTGCTGTCCACCTCATTGTGCATCCTGCGCAATGGCCCGGGCTTCATCAAGGACATGAAGGCCTACCGTGAAAAGGCCTCGGACAACTCGCTGGCAGCCATCAAGCACAGCGTGGAGCTGCCTGCGGACAAGGTGGACCCGGATACCTTGCGCGCCTACCTGCGCGGCCAGGGCTGGCGCTGGCGCGAACACCAGCGCGAAGACGGCAGCCTGGTGCTGGCAGCCAAAAAAGGCGCGGCCAGCAAGCTGGGCTATTTCTTCGCCCACATTGCCCTGGTGGTGATCTGCATTGGTGGCCTGATGGATGGCAACCTGCCGCTCAAGCTGGCCGAGATGGTGGGCAGCGTGGTGCCGGAAACCCGTGACATCCCGCAAAGCCAGATTCCATCGCAAAGCCGCCTGTCCACCGCCAATCTGTCATTTCGCGGCAATGTCACCATTGCCGAGGGCAAGAGCGGCGACGTGGTATTCCTGAATGCCGGTAATGGCTATCTGGTGCAAGAGCTACCCTTTACCGTCAGCCTGAAAAAATTCTATGTCGACTACTACAGCAATGGCATGCCCAAGCTGTTTGCCAGTGACATCGTGGTCACCGACAAGGCCAGCGGCAAGGTCACCGAAGCCCAGGTCAAGGTCAACCATCCGCTGATCGTGGATGGCGTGGCCATTTACCAGGCCAGCTTTGGCGATGGCGGCTCACCGCTATCCTTGAAGGCCTGGAACCTGGAAGCCCCGCAGATGCAGCCGGTGGACATCAAGGGCATTTCCATGGGCAGCCAGCCGCTGCGTGCCAATGGCAAGGACTACAATCTGGAATTCGGCGAGCTGCGTGTGTTCAATATCGAGAACATGAGCGGCAAGAGCGACGATGCCGCCGGCAAGAGCCTGTCCCAGCGCATGCAGGATGCGCGCGAGGTGAAGCATGAAAAGCAGCTGAAGAATATCGGCCCGTCCATCAGCTTCAAACTGCGCGACAAACAGGGCCAGGCCGTGGAGTTCCACCACTACATGGCGCCGATCCAGCAGGATGGTGCCAGCTATATGGTGGCCGGGGTGCGTAGCAAGGTGTCCGACCCCTTCCAGTACCTGCGCCTGCCGCTGGACGACAAACTGTCACTGGAGCGTTTCATGCGTTTGCGCAGCGCTTTCATGAATCCGGCACTCTATGATGAGATTGCACAGCGCACCACCGCCAAGGCCATGCAGGGCTCGGCCATCAGCCCGGCCATGCAGCAGCAGTTCGCCGGCAGTGTGAAATGGATACTGGCGCGCTTTGCCCAAGGCGGCTTCGTGGCGCTGGAGCAGTTCCTGGATGAGAAAGTACCGCAAGACAAGCGTCAGGCGGTGGCCCAGACCTACGTCAAGATCCTGCAGGGTGCCGTGGTGGATGTGATGGATGTGGCCGATGCCAAGGCCGGCCTGCCTCCCGTCGCCATGGACAGCCAGCACTATCGCTTCCTGCTGGACAGCCTGGTGGGCATCAGCGCCCTGCATGATTACCAGGCACCGGTGTTGTTGCAACTGCAGGGCTTTGACCAGGTACAGGCTTCCGGCTTGCAATTGACCCGCTCGCCGGGCAAGAACCTGGTGTATCTTGGCTCGCTGATGCTGGTGATCGGCATCATCCTGATGTTCTATGTACGCGAAGTTCGGCTGTGGCTGCGGTGTGGCACGGCCAGCGTGCGGCTGGCCATGAGTTCCAACCGGCACAACCGTGATCTGGACGAAGACTTCCGCCGCCGCAGCGAAGCAATTCAACAGTTGGTACGAGGTAAGTGATGGAACTGGCTCAATCCTTTGTCGAGCAGCCGCTGTACAAGCGGCTGAAGCCCAGCGACTGGCTGTATGCGGTACTGGTGCTGGTGGCTGCCGGGCAAGCCTGGCGCTTGTACAACCCCTTCATGGATGGCTATGAACAGGCGATTCTGGCCGGCTCCGCCATCGGACTGGTCGCTTTGGGCTGGTTCTGGAAAGCCTGGCGCTGGTTCTTCCCGCTGTCGGCCAGCGTGGCCCTGCTGGGCATCAGCCTCTACCATGGCCAGCTGGCCCGCGCGCAAACGGCGTTCTGGTTGAAGTTCCTGCTGTCCAGCCAGTCAGCCATCATGTGGATGTGCACGCTGTTCTTCCTGGCTACCCTGGTGTACTGGGCCGGCCTGCTCACCCGCTCGGCCATGCTGTCACGCATGGGCAGCGGCCTGACCTGGGCGGCGGCGGTGATGGGGGGAGCCGGCCTGTTCGTGCGCTGGTACGAGAGCTATCTGATCGGCAGCGATGTCGGCCATATCCCGGTATCCAACCTGTACGAAGTCTTCATCCTGTTCACCCTGATCACCGCGCTGATGTATCTGTACTACGAAGCGCGCTTTGCCACCCGCCAGGCAGGTGCCTTCGTGCTGCTGGTGATCAGCGCCGCAGTCGGCTTCATCCTGTGGTACAGCTTCGACCGTCAGGCGCATGAAATCCAGCCGCTGATCCCGGCCCTGCAATCGTGGTGGATGAAGATTCATGTTCCGGCAAACTTTGTCGGGTATGGTGCTTTCGCCATGTCGGCCATGCTGGGTGTGGCCGAACTGCTGGTGCTCAAGGGCGTGCTGAAAGACCGGCTGCCCAGTGCCGAGGTACTGGATGAAATGATGTACAAGGCCATTTCCATCGGCTTTCTGTTCTTCACCATCGCCACCATTCTGGGGGCCATGTGGGCAGCCGATGCCTGGGGTGGCTACTGGAGCTGGGATCCGAAGGAAACCTGGGCGCTGATCGTGTGGCTGAACTACGCCGCCTGGCTGCATATCCGGCTGGTGAAGGGCTGGCGGGGCGAACCGCTGGCCTGGTGGGCGGTCATCGGCCTCTTGGTCACCACCTTCGCCTTCCTCGGGGTGAACATGTACCTGACCGGCCTGCACTCTTACGGCGGTCTGTAAATCTCACCCAGCCCCGGCCAGTCGCACGGCCGGGGCTTTGCTTTGCCCCCGGCACGGACAAGAAAGCCGGGGTTTGTTATTGTGTGGACTGTTTCTTTTCAAGGATCGCGTTTTTACATCATGGATTTTTCATGGCTGTCTGACCCCTATGCCCTGCTAGGCCTCTTGACCCTGATCGTGCTGGAGGTCGTGCTCGGCGTCGACAACCTGATTTTCGTGGCCATCCTGGCCGAAAAACTCCCCCCCCACCAGCGTGACCGTGCCCGCGTGCTGGGCCTGTCACTGGCGCTGATCATGCGCCTGTTCATGCTGGCCGGCATCAGCTGGCTGGTGAAGCTGACCGAACCGCTGTTTTCGGTACTGGGGCAAAGCTTTGCCGGCCGCGACCTGATCATGCTGGGCGGCGGCCTGTTCCTGCTGTTCAAGGCCACCATGGAGCTGCACGAGCGGCTGGAAGGGGTGGAGCACAGTGATGGCAATGGCCAGAAAGCCTATGCCGCCTTCGCCACCGTGGTGGTGCAGATCCTGGTGCTGGACGCGGTGTTCTCCATCGACTCGGTGGTGACCGCCATCGGCATGTCCGAACACCTGGGCATCATGATGCTGGCGGTGGTCATCGCCATGAGCATGATGATCATGGCCAGCAAGCCGCTGACCCGCTTCGTCAACGCCCACCCCACCGTGGTGATGCTATGCCTGGGCTTCTTGCTGATGATCGGCTTCAGCCTGATTGCCGACGGCTTCGGTTTCCATATTCCCAAGGGCTATCTGTACGCCGCCATCGGCTTCTCGGTACTGATCGAAGTGTTCAACCAGGTGGCCAACGTCAACCATCAGCGCTATCTGAACAGCCGCAATACCTTCCGCTCCCGCACCGCCGACACCGTGCTGCGCCTGCTGGGCAATGCCCCCTTGCAGCATGGCAATCATCACGAGCAGGAAAAGGAAGAAGGCCCGCGCGAAGAAGGGGAAGGCGCGTTTGCCCACAATGAGCGGGCGATGATCCACAGCGTGCTGACCCTGGCCGAGCGGCCGATACGGGTGATTGCCACCCCGCGCTCGGACATCCACCGCCTGGACATCAGCCAGGATGCCGAACAGCAACGCAAGGTGCTGCGTGACAGCCCCTACTCGCGCCTGCTGGTGGTCGGTGCCGGCCGCATCGACGAGCCGCTGGGCATCGTCGCCCGCAAAGACCTGCTGGCCCAGCTGCTGGATGGCCAGACGCTGGACGTGATGGCCGCCCTGCGCCAGCCGCTGGTATTGCCGGAAGGCATGACCGTGCTCAAAGCCATGGAAGCCTTCCGCCAGCAAGCCGCTGACATGGCCTTCGTGGTGAATGAATTCGGCAGCCTGGAAGGCATCGTCACCCAGAAAGACCTGATGGAAGCGATAGCCGGTGACTTCCCGGAAGAACATGAGCGCCATGAACAGCCTGCCCTGGTGCAGCACGAAGATGGCAGCCTCGATGTAGAAGGCAGCCTGGAGCTGGTGACGCTGGAGCAATACATCGAACTGGGCGATTACGAGGACGAGGATTTCCACACCGTGGCCGGCCTGCTGATGCATCGCCTGGAGCGTATTCCGCGCCTGGGTGACAGCATCCGCGAAGGTGGCTGGGAAATCAGCGTGACCGAGCAGAAGGGCAACCGCACCGAGCGCGTCAGCATCTGCCCGCTGCCGCGCCTGGAAGATGAGCAGCACTGAGACCGGCAGCACCGCGCCGGCAGCGGCCTCCAGCTGGTATCTGTACATGCTGGAATGCCGTGACGGCGCGCTCTACACCGGCATCAGCACCGATGTGATGCGGCGCTATGCCGCCCACTGCGCCGGCAAGGGGGCACGCTACACCCGGCTCAACCCGCCGCAGCGCATCGTGCTGATCCATCCCTTTGCCGACAAATCACAGGCGCTGAAGGCCGAACATGCCGTCAAGCGCCTGTCTGCCGCCGCCAAACGCCAGCTGGCGGCCAAGGGTGACCTGGGCGACTGGCTGGCGGCGCGTGCCGCCCAGCCTGACACTACTCAATAAACAAAGCGTTCGCGCAGGTCTTCCAGATTCAGCTCGCGCAGAATGGCTTCCTGCCGTTCGCGTGCGCTTTGCTTGCCCTTGCCGGTTTTCTTGGCAATGATCAGCTCGTTCTTCATTGAATGCTCCCAACCCACCAGCTCGGTCACCGTCAGCTGGTAGCCACGCGCCTCCAGCTGCAGACAACGCAGCACATTGGTCAGCTGGCTGCCAAACTCGCGGGTGTGGATGGGGTGACGCCATAGCTCGGACAGCGGCGTCTTGCCGAAGGTCTCGTTCTTTTTC
>Ga0187843_10000979_pt1 | contig 18628 bp, 23 predicted proteins | sample SpaLakP09_SKY_43_FD_134516 | JGI IMG/M metagenome (GOLD analysis project Ga0187843, IMG submission 134516) | Oligotrophic lake water microbial communities from Sparkling Lake, Wisconsin, USA - SP09_SKY_43 | ecosystem: Environmental > Aquatic > Freshwater > Lake | place: USA: Sparkling Lake...
GCGGGTCAGTTTGCGGCGCTCTTCCCAGGGGAAGTCGAACAGGGTGGCCAGCATCTGGGTGGTCAGTTCGATCGACACCTTGTCGACCCAGTCGAAGGGCACGCCGATCGGCAGGTCATCGAGGATCAGGTTCACCCGCTCGCGGATCAGACCTTCCAGCTTGGCCAGGTTCTGGGGCGAGACGATCGGGCTGACGGTCTTGCGCTGGATGTCGTGCTTGGGCGGGTCCATGGCGATGAACATCGGCAGGACGAAGTCCTCGTCGAAGTCCCGGATGGTGATGCCGCCCAGATGGGCGTCGGACGAGAACACCGCGTGATTGGTGTCGACCGCCATGATGTCGTTATAGCGGGTCACCGACCAGTAGGGGCCCGTTTCCTCATTGCCCTTGGAATAATGGACGGGGTCCTCTTTGCGGAGCCGTTCAAAATAGGGCCACATGGCGTCGGCCTGAAACAGGACCGGATCGGCCACATGGTAGTCCTCGAGGGGAATGGACCAGGCCTTGGCGCGCACATCGGCGCTCAGATCAATCGAGCCGTCGCTCATGGAAGCCTCCCGCAGGTCGTTGTTTTCCGTATCACGCCAGAAAATGACGCCTGTGTCACCTTTCTTTGTGAGTGACCTCGCATCTTGCGCCGAAGGGCGCCCGGGTCCATCTGTCGGGCATGTTCATCCAGACCGAAACCACGCCCAATCCCGAGGTGCTGAAGTTCCTGCCCGGCCGCGAAGTGCTCGGCGAAGGCGCACGGGAGTTCAAGTCGGCAGACGAGGGCGAGTCCTCACCCCTGGCCCAGGCCCTGTTCCGGCTGGGCGACGTGACCCGGGTATTTTTTGGCCCCGATTTCCTGACCGTAACCAAGGACCCGGACGCCGAGTGGCCGCACCTGAAAGCCCCGATCCTGGCGGCGATCATGGACCACTTCACCAGCGGCCGCGCCCTGCTGCTGGACCAGATCGAAAGCGGCCACGACGACGACGGCGTCTATGATGCGGAAACCAGCCAGATCGTCGCCGAGATCAAGGAGCTGCTCGATACCCGCATCCGCCCGGCCGTGGCCCAGGACGGCGGCGACATCGTGTTCAGCAGGTTCGAGCCCGCCACCGGCGTGGTCTGGCTGCACATGCGCGGCGCCTGCTCGGGCTGCCCCTCGTCTTCGGCGACCCTGAAGTCGGGCGTCGAGAACATGCTCAAGCACTATGTGCCCGAGGTCACCCGGGTGGAGCAGACCCTCTAGGCTTTGTCGCGGCGTCGGCTTGCGCTCAGGCCTCGCAGGCTTATATTGTAACTACATTAGTTGCTGATAACCCTCTTGAGGACGCCTCATGGCCAAACTCGACGCTCCGGCGCTCGCCCAGCTGTTCACCGACGCCCGCACGCGCAATGGCTGGAAGACCGACCCGCTTCCCGAAAGCCTGCTGCGCGAGCTGTATGATCTGGTGAAGTTTGGCCCCACGGCGGCCAACTCGACCCCGGCGCGCTTTGTCTTCGTGACCAGCGATGAAGCCAGGGCCCGGCTGGCGGCCCTGTCGTCGGGCTCCAACGGCCCCAAGATCCTGCAAGCCCCGGCCACCGTGATCATCGGTTACGACCTGGACTTCCCCGAAACCCTCGACAAGCTGTTCCCCCACGCCCCCGGCGCAAAAAACTGGTTCGGCGATCCCGTGGCCAAGGAACAGGGCGCGTTCCGTAACAGCTCCTTGCAGGGCGGCTATTTCATCCTGGCAGCGCGGGCCCTGGGCCTGGACGTCGGGGCGATGTCGGGCTTCGACAACGCCGGCGTCGATGCCGCCTTCTTCGCGGGCACGAACATCAAGTCCAACTTCATCGCCTCGATCGGCTATGGCACGGACGAGGGGCTGTTCCCGCGCAGCCCGCGCCTGGACTTCGAAGAAGCCGCCAGCATCGTGTAGAGCGTGACAGCCGAAAGTGGCCACCGGTTTCGGCGCCTGTCACGCTCTAAATGTTTGAATTAGAGCCTGTTTGACCCGTTTCAAATGAGTCCATTTGAAACGGACAGGCTCTGAGGCTTCAGCCCGACAGGCCCGGCCCGGTTGCGACCGGGTCGGACAGGGTGGCGTCCATCACGCACACCAGGCCTCCCGGCCGATAGTCCATGCTGGCCGCGCCTTTCAGCTCGCCGCGCAGGCTGCGCTCGATCAGGCGGGAGCCAAAGCCGCGCCGGGCGGGCGGCGAAACCGGCGGGCCGCCCTGTTCGGTCCAGGTCAGGCTCAAGGTTCGGCTCGCTGCGTCATAGGCCCAGACCAGGGCCACATGCCCCTCCTGGGTCGAAAGCGCTCCGTACTTCAGCGCATTGGTCGCCAGCTCGTGGAAGATCAGCGCCATGGTCAGGGCGCCGCCGGGGGCCAGCCAGACCGGGGGGCCGTCGATGCTCATCCGGCCCGCCGCCTCGGTGAACGGCGCCAGGGCCCGCTCGGCCACGTCGCGCAGCCCCGCCCCGTGCCAGCTTTCCCGGGTCAGCAGGTCGTGGACCTGCGAAAGCCCCAGCAGCCGCGCCTCGAACTTCTCGAAGGCGACGGCGGGATCGGGTTCGTTCTTCAGGGTCTGGGCCGCCATCGACTGTACGGTGGCCAGGGTGTTCTTCACCCGGTGGTTCAGCTCGTTGATCAGCAGCCGCAGTTGGCCCTGATAGTGGCGTTGATCGGCCTCCACCTGCTTGCGAGCGGTGATGTCAGAGATGATCATCACCAGATAGGGCGGCTGACCGCCCGGCTGCACCCGCGAGGCGGTCAGGTGGATCCAGACCACGCCCCCGCGCCCGGCGACAATCCGGCGCTCCACCGAATAGGTCTCGACAGCGCCTGACAGCAGGGCCCGGGCCTGGGTCATGGCCGCCGGCACGTCATCGGGCTCGATCAGATCGCGAAAGCGCCCGGCCAACAGCGTCTCGCGGCTGGTTCGAACAATGGCGCAGAAGCGGTCGTTCATCTCCAGGAAGCGCCCCTCCAGCGAGACCCTGGCCACGCCCATGGCCGCCTGGTTGAACACGGCCCGATAGCGGGCCTCGGCCGCCTCGAGGCTCGTCCGCGCTGCGACGGCATCCGTCACCACCTCGGTATAGAGCACCAGGCCGGCTACCGCCCCGTCGTCGGTACGCCACGGCGCCATCGACCAGCGGATCCAGTGAACCTTGCCGTTTCGGTCGACAAAGCGGTCACCCTCGCCGCTGCGCAGCTCGACACCCTCGGCCAGCACGCGGGCGTGCAGGTCGCGCCAGTGCTGGGGAACCTCGGGGAACACCTCATAGTGCAGGCGTCCGATCAGCGGGGTGTCGGCCGGAAGGTCCTGGTCGGTCAGAAACTGGTTCGAAGCGGCCAGATAGCGCATCTGGCGGTCAAATATGGCGATGCCCAGCGGCGCATGCCGCAGCGCCGTAGCGACGCTGGGCGATGCCGACGGAAAGGCAGCCCCGTCAGTCATGCGCCCTCGTCGGGACGACGTGCGCCCATGGCTTGATCATCCACCCTCCGATGCCGGACGAACGCCGGTCAGGGCCCCTGAACCCAGGCTCAGGTTACGCGCGGGAAGCAAACAAGTCATGACCGGGCTGCGGCTTAAGAGATCACGTCCGCGTTTCGCCCGTGCTGGGGGTAGATTTCCTGTTTTCGCGTCGTTCTGGCAGAAAAACGGGGCCTGGTTTTCTGCGCGATGCTCTAGCTGCGTCCGGTCACGTCGGCGATGGCCCGCGCGATCTGGTGCACATTATAAGGTTTACGGACGATGGGCGCATCAAAACCCATCGGCGCGGCCTTGTCGGCATAGCCGGTGGCGAACACGAACGGCCGGCCCTCGCGGCGCAGCATCTCGGCCACCGGCGCAACCGACTGGCCGTTGAGATCGGCGTCGAGCACCGCGACATCGAACGTCAGGCCCAGCATCGAGACCGCCTCGCCCAGCTCTGCGGCGCAGCCCACCACCTCGACCCCGGCGTCTTCCAGACCCGCTTCCAGCTCCAGCGCCAGCAACAGGGAGTCTTCGACGATCAGCACCTTCAGGCCGGCGATCGCACCGGGGCGGATGGTCTCGTCGGCGGCGATCAGGGTCTCGACGATGCGCTCGGGCACCGCCGCGGGCTCGGGCTCGGGCGGCGGACCGACGGCCAGGGCCTCGGGCGCGGCCTGGATCAGGGCGCTGAGGCCCCCGCGGCGATAGTCCATGCGAGCCTTGCCGCCCAGTTCACGACCCACCACGTCCTCGATCAGCGTCGCGCCAAAGCCCCGGCGGGTCGGCGGCGAGGCCGGCGGGCCACCGGTTTCCAGCCATTCCAGCGAGAAGCCGCCATCGGCGCTACGCCGCCAGACCACCTCCACCTTGCCGCTCTCGACCGACAGCGAGCCATATTTGACCGCATTGACCGCCAGTTCGTGCAGGGTCAGCGACAGGGCCGAGGCCGCGCGCGGCGTCAGGAACAGCTCGGGCCCGTCCCAGCGAGTCTGGGTCGGCGCAACGCCACCCAGCTCGGCGGCCGCGATCCGCGCCAGGGTGGCACCGCGCCAGCGGGCGGCGCTGAGCAGGTCATGGGCCGAGCTCATCGATTTGAGCCGCGCCGCAAAGGTCTTGAGGAAAACATCCAGCGACGAGGATTTCCGCGCCGACTGGGAGGCCACGGACTGGACCACCGCCAGCAGGTTCTTGATCCGGTGATCCAGCTCGGCCAGCAGGCTTTCGCGCTGCTCGTCCTGCTGCTTGCGCCCGGTGATGTCCTGCACCACGCCGATCAGCCGCGACGGCGCTTTCGCCTCATCCAGGACCATCACCCCTGCGGCGCGGTTCCACTGGTTGGCCCCCTCGGCCGTGGTCACCCGCCGATACTCCACCTCGTAACGGCCACGCTTCTCGAGCTGGGCCTGGACCGAGGCATGGACCGCATCACGCTCGTCGGGGTGGATGAAGGCGTAGAGCGCCATGCCGCCCTCGGCCGGGATTTCGCCCTCAGGCACTCCGGCGATCTTGGCCATGCGCGGGCTGATGCGAATCGTGTCGCCTGCGACGTCCCATTCGAACTCGCCGAGGGTGGCCGCGCCGATCGCCAGGGCCAGGCGTTCGCTTTCGAGATTCCGCGGCACACTCTTGCGGCGCTCGCGACCGGAGTGCTGCAGCAGGTTCGCCATGGCCATGGCGGCCAGATCGTCCAGGGCCTGCTGATCGACGGGATCAACCAGCGCCCGGGGCGCGGGGTCCTGCACCAGGATCAGACCCACCACATAGCCGGCCGGATCGACCAGCGGCGCGCAGGCCAGGAAACGGGCACCGGGCGGGGCGAGCGCCTTCAGGCACTCGTCATGGGCCACGTCGCCGCAGGCCAGCGAGCGGCCCGAGGCGATCAGCACATCGGCGACACTGCCGGCGCGAGGCATTGAGGCCGGCCCCGGCTCCGTTCCGGCCTTGCGGCGCAGGGTGTCGCTGTCGATCAGCAGGAGATCCGCGCGCGCAGCGCCAAACAGCCGTGCGGCCATGCGCAACAGCCGCAGGGTGGGCGGATCGTCGATCGGCCCGTCGAACGCCTTCAGCGCGCTGCCGGCGCGCAGTCGGTCGGTCTCCATGTCAGCGTCTCGCGCGGAACGGGAATCCTGCATGCGCCGACCATAGACTCGCTTCCCGCCTGACGCGAGTGCAGATCACGATTCCGCTGTGGTGAAGCTGCGAGCCGCGCGCTATCATGGAACCGGACCTGGAGCCTTTGCGTTGACGGGGCTCAAGCCTGATCGCCCAACCCTGTTGGCCGTGCTGCGAACCGGAGATGACCATGCCCTCAAATATTCTGAAGACCGCCGCCAAGGACGCCGAAACGGTCAAGGCCGCAGCCGAAACCGCCGTCGATCATGCCGAACACAGCCTCGCTGAAGCTGCGGCCGCCGCCAAGGCCTCGCTCGCCGACGCCGCCAAGCGGGTCGAAAAGTCGGTCGCCGAGGGCCTTGAGACCCTGCGCGCCCAGAGCCGCACCTACACCGACACCGCCGGCCAGCAACTGGACGACGCCCAGCGCTACGTCACGGAACGGGTTCGCGAACGCCCGCTGACCGCCACCCTCGCCGGTCTCGGCGTCGGGGTGCTGCTGGGCCTGCTGATCGCCGGCAGCCGTAAAAGCGACCGGTGATCTTCGAACGGACCCTGATGACGCTCGCGGCGGCGGCGGCCATAGCGGCCGCAGCCGCCGTTAGCGTGTTCGCCGCCGCCTTCGCGCTCTATGCCGTTCTTGAGACCAGTATCGGAGCCGCAGGCGCCGCGGCCGTTGTCGCGGGCGTCGCCGCCCTGATCGTGGCCATCGCCGGCCTTCTGGCCGCCCGCAAGGCCGAGAGCCGCCAGGCCCCCAGCGCCAGTGCCGCCCCGGATTCGTTCGGTCTGGCCGAAAAGCTGGTCGGCGTCGTACGCGACCGTCCCTTGCTGTCGCTGGGCGCCGCCCTGGCGGCGGGAGTCTTCGCGCTGAAAAATCCGACGTTCACGGCGGCCATGGCCAAGGCCTTCATGGAAACCCGGCAACCGCCGCGCTAAAGCCCAACCGTTCGCGCTTTCCCTCCTCCCCTCGTGGGAGCGCCAGTCCATGGAGTGACCATGCCGTACATCCTCGCCGACCTGCCCTACGCCTATGACGCGCTGGAGCCGACCGTCTCGGCCAACACCCTGCATTTCCACCATGACAAGCACCACGCCGCCTATGTCACGGCCCTCAACGGCCTGCTGAACGGCGACGACCAGGGCTCGCTGGAAGCGGTGATCAAGACCGCTGCGCCCGGCAAGGTGTTCAACAATGCCGCCCAGGCCTGGAATCACGCCTTCTTCTGGGATTGCATGAGCCCGGAGAAGACCGCGCCCGGCGCAGATCTGGCCGCCGCGATCACCGAAGCATTCGGCGATATGGCCGCCCTCAAAACCGCCTTTGTCACCGAAGGCGTCGGCCACTTCGCCTCGGGCTGGGTGTGGCTGGTCGTCGAAGGCGGCAAGCTGAAGGTGATCTCGACCCACGATGCGGCCACGACCGTCACCCACGACGGCGTCACGCCGCTGCTGGTCTGCGACGTCTGGGAGCACGCCTACTATCTGGACCACCAGAACAACCGCAAAGGCTTCCTGGAAGCCTGGTTCGACACCCTGCCCAACTGGACCCTGGCCGACGCGCAGTTCGCCGCCGCCAAGGGCGGCGGCGAGGGCTGGTCCTACCCCGCCCCCACCTGATCGCCGGACTCCCGGAACGGCATGGTCCGAACGGCGTTGACCTTGGACGGAGCCTGGAGCTCCGCCCAAGGCAATCGGGAGGCCTCCATGCTCAGATGGGCTTTGATCTTTCTTGTCGTGGCGCTCGCCACCGGCATGCTGGGCTTTACCGGCATGGCGGGCACCGCCATCGGGATCGCCAAGATCCTGTTCTACGTGTTCGTGGTCCTGTTCCTGGTCTCGCTGGTCATGCACCTGCTGCGGGGACGACCGACCTGACGGATCGCTTCAGCAACGACCTGACGGCGCGACCACGGTCGCGCCGTTTTCGTTTCCGGTTCAGCCTGCGGAGCGACGCTCGAACGCCCAGCTGCGCCAGACCGCAAACGCGGTGCGTTCCAGCGCCATGGCGGTCACCCGGATATCGGCGCCGTCGATCTCGATGACGTTAAAGCTGGGTGGTACGCCGCGCTCGCGGACCGACAGGGTGCCCGATCCCACCGCCACCGTGCAGCCGTCGCCGAACGGATAGGGTGCCACAAACGGCGTGTGGATGTGGCCCGACAACACCAGATCAGCCCCCGCCTCGACCAGGGTCTCGGCCGCCAGGGTTCCGCCGCGCACCCGGGCGGTCATCGGCCCGCCCGTGATCTCGACCAGGGGATGGTGGCAGACGACGATGCGGACATCGCCGGGCGCGGCCGTGCCCAGCCGCCGCTTCAGCCGCCGCGACTGGCCGCTCGACACGGCACCCTTGGACCAGTTCCAGCGGATCTGGGCCCCGCGCGCGGTGTTGAGCGTGAAGGCCGACGCGCCCGGGCCGCGCCAGTCGACATCGTCGGCCGGGCCAAATCGGGTCTCGTAGCGCCGCCACGGATGCCGCAGCCGCTCGAACAGTTCCAGCGGCCCCAGATAGGGGGTGTCGTGATTGCCCGGCGCCACCAGCTGGGGGCGCGGGGCGCGGTCCAACCAGGCCTTGGCGGCGTCGAATTCGGGTACGGCGCCATCCCGGGTCAGGTCGCCGGCCGCGATCACCAGGTCGGGCTGCTCACGGTGAAAACACTCCAGCGCCGCCTCGGTGGCGAGGGCGTTCTCGCCCCCGAAGTGGATGTCGGAGACCTGGATGATCTTCAGGCGCCGGCTCATTCCGGCAGGGCCAGCGCGCGGAAGGCCTTGGGCCGGAAGCGGATTTGCACCTCGGGCTCCAGTCGCATGGGCTCGCCGTCGAGGATGGCGGGAATCCGCCCGCCGGCCCAGACCCGGCCCAGCCGGCAGCGACCCATGCTGACCGACGGGTCGTCGCGCCATGATCCGGTCAGGGCACTGACGCCCAGGCGGAAGACGTCAATGGCGTTGGCCGGGTCCAGGGCCGCCGCTTCCAGGGCGCGCTCGTCTTCATGCAGGGCGCCGGACACCAGCGGGCACATCAGGGTCAGGGCCTCGGTCTTCTGCCTGGGCCGGCCGTCCAGCGAGAACCGGAGACGACGGGAAAAGGCCTGACGGAAGGCGCGCCGGGCCCTCAGGAGGGTCAGCTCAAGCTTGCCGGCCCGGGCGGCTTCCCGCGCATCGGCCCACAGGGCGGGGCTGCCGAGTATGGCGGCGACGAAGAACAGCCTGCCCGAGATCTCGCCGCCGGAGACCATTCTGGGCTGGCCCTCTTCGAGACAGGCGGCCATGGCCTCGGGCCAGCTGCGCTCGCCGTAGAGGGCGCGGGGCAGCATGTTCATGGTCCCGCCCGGCAGAGGGGCGATGGGCGGGCCATCAGGCCCCGACATCTCGGCAGCGGCCCGGGCGGTGCCGTCACCGGCGATCACGAACACCGCGTCGGGATCCGTGTCGATGAGCGACCGCAGCGTCTTTTCCAGCTGACCGTCACCCGGCGTATGAACCGTCCCCGAAACCCCATGCTCGGCCAGAAGCCGCTCGGCGACAGCCGGGGCGTCGGGTCCGACCGAGCCCGAAGCGATGTTGGCAATGATCTCGACGCGCCGCACTGGCGTTTCCTTCCGTGTGGTCCCGACCAGCCAAACGGCGAAGCTTGGCGGGAGTTCCGCCTGGAACCTTGGTGAGATCCCACCCGTTAGTCGAGCGGGACATCGCGATGGGAAGACCACAATGAAAAAGATGATGATCGCCCTGGTGGGCGTGGGCCTGATGGCCTCGGCCTGCACGACCACAGGCAATGTCGAACGCAACGCCGCGGGGGGTGCAGCCCTGGGCGCCCTGGCCGGCGCGGTCATCGGCAACAATGTCGGCGACGGCGACGCGGGCACAGGCGCTGCGGTCGGTGCGGCCATCGGCGCTACAGCCGGTGCCGTGAAGGGCTGTCGTGAAGACGGCGGCTGTGGCGCAACAAGCGTCAATCGCCGCCAGTATTACGACGAACGCGCCGGTCGCTATTACTACTACGACGCCCAGAGCGGCCGCTACTTCTGGGAAGATGGCCGTCCGCGCTAGACCGCGCACAGACACCTGGACCCTGGGGCGGCCGGCCGATGTCGACCGCCCCGTCTCGACTCCGCGAAGCGACGAGGCCATGGCATGCGACGTTCGACCTGGGTAGCCGCGGGACTGATCGCACTGGGCCTGGCGGGTTGCACCTCCGTCCCGGGCCGCGGGCCGCACGGCTCCGCGACGGTGCCCCGCGCCTGTTCCGACTTCAAGGTGTCGATCTATTTCAACCTCCATGAAGACAGGTTGACCCGCGAAGCACAGGCGGTGCTCAGGAGCGCGGGAGCGATGTCGGAGGGCTGCGCGGTGCTCAAGGCCCGGGTCGTCGGCCTGGCCGACGCCGTGGGAGCCGCCGACGCCAGTCTGGATCTGTCCAGGCGACGCGCCGCCGTCGTCACCCGCGCGCTGGGCAAGGTGGGCTTCGAGCAGGTCGAGTTCGATGTGGCTGCGGTGGGCGAGGCGGGCTCGGTCAACCCCAAGGGCCAGGCTGCGCCGATGCGCCGGCGGGCCGACATCTTCCTGCACCTGACAACGCCCCGCGCCAGGCCCTGAAGCCCGCGCCCGCACGAAACGCTCGGCGAAACAGAAAGGGGCGGCCGTGGCCGGGCCGCCCGAAGGTCAGAAAGTAGGGGGGGTGCGGAGGCGGCAGGCTGGCTTGCGCCAGCCTCAAGTCGGGGGGCGTCGCCGCCTCCGCACTCAGTAAACGCGAACCCTGGAACCCGGTTCCCGGCCCGAAGCGATTTCTTGGCGAGAGTCTTCCAGGTTCCGAAATCGGGAACGCGCCCCCGCCGCAGACGTTGATCTGTGGACGGTCAGACCGGCCGTCTTCAACCGCGGGGACGGCGACATGGGCAAGACAGACCAGATCAGGCCGGGTCAGGCCCTGGCTACAGGCTCCAGCGCTTTCGGGGCCCGGAGCCGGCTCCTGGCCCTGATGGTGATAGCCGCGATCGCGGCGTCAGCCGGTGTTGTCCAGACCTTCCAGTCGCGACCGTCATCCCTGAGCGTCCTGACGTCGGGACCCCCCTGAAGGAGAGCACCATGCCCGCCGACATTCCTCACCCCCCGCAGCGCCTGAGCGCCACCCGCGCCCGCCAGGGGCGCTGGGGCCAGCATGTTTTCTGGATCCTGGTGGTCTCGACCGTTCTGGCCGCCCTCGCCCTGTTCGGCGCCTGGGGTTTTCGCGCCGACGACCTGGCGGCCGTCGAACACAACAATGGCGTCAAGACCCCTGCTGAGGCGGGTCGCTACGATACCCGGCAAACCCCCGTCCGCCAGACCGCGCCGCCGGCCAACTGAAGCGCCTGGCCCTGGGCCAAAGAAAAGGGCCGCCCTGGCATGGGCGGCCCCTGTCATCTTCATCCGGCTGTTTCTTTCAGGCAGCCTGGCGCGTGCGCCGGGGGTGGAAGAACAGCGCCTGTCCGATCGCCGCCTTGACCGTCTCCGGCTGGAAAGGCTTGGTGATCAGGAAGGTCGGCTCGGGACGCTCGCCAGTCAGCAGGCGCTCGGGGAAGGCGGTGATGAAGATCACCGGCACGTCGAGACGCGCCAGGATGTCCTTCACCGCGTCGATACCCGACGAGCCGTCGGCCAGCTGGATATCAGCCAGCACCAGGCCCGGCGTCCGGCGGGCCACGGCCTCAAGGGCCTCGCCGCGCGTGGCGGCGATGTCGGTAACCTCGTGACCCAGTTCGCGAACCAGCGCCTCGATGTCGGCCGCGATCACCGGTTCGTCCTCAATGATGAGCACGGTGGTGGCCAGTTCGGCGTCGATCTCGGTCTGGGCCCCGGAGATCAGGCGTTCGACGTCGCCGAACGCGCAATCCAGGATCTGCGCGGCCTCAGTGGGCGTGAACCCTTCCAGGGCGGTCAGCAGGAACGCCTGGCGCGAACGCGGGGCGATCCGCATCAGCCTTTGCGAAGCGTCATCAGCTGCGGTGATGCTGTCGTCGCGACGCGCTTCCAGCTGGGCACCCGAGGACAGCCAGATGGCGTGAAACACGCGATACAGCGCCACGCGCGGCGAAAGATCGGCGTCCAGCGATCGTTCGCCGGCGGCCAGGGCCTCCAGCGCCACGCGGACATAGTGGTCTCCGGTGTTCTGATCCCCGGTAAGGGCGCGGGCGTAGCGGCGAATATAGGGCAGATGCGGCGCCAGCCGGGCAAGAAGACTCATGACCCCTCCCGATGCGGTGTCTTCGTGAAAAGTACGCGATCCAACAGTCAAGCTAGGCTGTTCAACCAACGTCTTAAACGCTGCCTCACGAAGGCGGTTCCGTCGTTCGCAGAATTTTGCCATCCTAAGCTCAAGCTTCGGGAACCGGATACGGAAAACGGCGTTGTCGTCTGGCAGACAGAACATCGGCCAAAGGGGGCGGGCGTCGCGATTTATCGGCGTCGAGGACATGATCGAACACGTACCCATGGAAGATCACCGCAAGGGCACCGCAGCGCTCGACGAAGCCCGGCTGCGTCAGCAAGCCATCGGCGTGAAACTGCGCCAGATGTTCGACGAGGTCGTCAATGAGGCGGTCCCTGACGAATTCCTGGATATCCTGCGCAAGGCCGACCGGCCCGCGGGAGACAAATGAGCATGACGGAGACCCAGGTCGGCCGTTCGCCGTTCGACCCGCCCCGTGACAAGGCTTTCAAGCAGGAGCTGGTCACGCTGATTCCGCACCTGCGCGCCTTTGCCCGAACCCTGACCGGCGACGCCACGGCGGCCGACGATCTGGCCCAGGACGCGATGATGAAGGCCTGGGACGCCCGCGCCAGCTTTCAGCTCAGCACCAACATGAAGGCCTGGACCTTCATGATCCTGCGCAACCAGTTCTATTCCGAAAAACGCCGGTCCTGGCGTCAAAGCCAGCTTGACCAGGAGGCCGCCGAGCGGACCCTGGTCGCAGTCGACAATCCTGAAGCGCCGGTGGCGCTGGACGAACTTCGCCTCAGCCTTCGCATGTTGCCGGCCGAACAGCGCGAGGCCCTGATCCTGGTCGGCGCGGGCGGCTTTGCCTATGAAGAAGCCGCCGAGATCTGCGGCTGCGCCGTCGGCACCGTCAAAAGCCGGGTCAGCCGCGCCCGTTGTGCCCTTCAGGCCATTCTCGAGGCCGGCGCCTACGACCGGGACGGGGGCTCGGCCGGTGACGCCATGGGTTCGATCCTGGCCGACGCGGAGCGCCTGAGCTCACTGCGGTGAGACCATTTGCGGCCAGAAGCTCCGCCGTCGCCAATTCGATCCGCGTTCGCCTGGCAGCCGCCCTGTGCGTGGCGCTGCTGCCTGTGTTGGTCTTGGGCGTTCTGCAGTCGGTCTTCGCCTTCCGGGCCGAGGCGGACTCGCGCCGCCAGAGCCTGGAACTGGCGGCCGGCCGCAGCGCCGCCATCGCCCGGGCGCGGATCGAGGCGGCCGGTGTCCTGCTTCAGACCCTGGGTCCAGGCTCGGTGGGCCTGGAATGCGCCCAGCGTCTGAGCGACGTGCGCGAGCGCCTGCCCGGCTATGCCAATCTGATCCGCTTCGACGCGCGGGGACGGGTCTCCTGCGCCGCCGCCACCACGCCGGCCGACCCAGCCCGGGCCGGCCGCGCGTGGTTCCGTGAGCTGGCGGCCGGCCAGAGCCTTGTCGTGGCCAACACGCCGGGCGTGGTCTACGCCGACGAGCCGACCATCCTGGCCGCTGTGCGGGCCGAGGGGCCTAACCAGCGTTTCGCCGGCGCCATGGCCGCGGTCCTGACCCTGCGCAGTTTGCGGCTGGAGACCGCCAACCGTTTCATGCCCGAAGGGGCTGAAATCGCGCTCGCCGACTCGTTTGGAAAGGTGTTCGCCGCCACCGAACCCGGGGCCTTCGCCACCCCACCCGCCGGCTGGCGTGAACGGGCCAATGTCCGGGGGGCCGTGCTGTGGTCCGGAGAAGACAGCCTGAAGCGAAAGCGCGCCTATTCAGCCGCGCCCCTCGTCGATGACAGGGTGTTCCTGATCCTATCGGCCCCGGCCCCGGGCCTGATGTCCTGGGCCTGGATCAATCCGATTTCGCGCCTGGTGCTGCCGCTGCTGGCTTTTTGCCTGGCTCTGGCCGCAGTGCTTTACGCGGCCGAGCGGGCCGTGATCCGCTGGATCGTCTATCTGCAGCGGGTCGCGGCGATCTACGCCAGGGGTCGTTTCACCGTGCGGCCGCTGCAGGCCGAGCGGGCACCCCCGGAAATCCGCGAACTGGCCGCCACCCTCGACGACATGGCCGGCGCGATCGTGGCCCGCGACGCCTCGCTGATGGAATCCCTTGCGGAAAAGGACTCGCTGATGCGCGAGATCCATCACCGGGTGAAGAACAACCTGCAGATCATCACCTCGCTGATCAACATGCAGCAACGCGCCCTGACCGATCCAGCAGCCAAGGCGGCGATGAATGACACCCGCCAGCGCATCACCGCCCTGGCCCAGATCTATCGCGCTCTCTACCAGGGCCCCGACCTGAAACGGGTGGACCTGCGCCCCTTCCTGGAGGAGCTGACCGCCCTGTTGTTAGTCGGCGACATCTCGGGAAACAGCGCCGTGCGAACCGAGGTCCATGCCGACCCCCTGGTTATCGATCCTGACCGCCTTGCCCCCATCGCCCTGTTCGCCGTCGAGGCGATCACCAACGCCCAGAAGCACGCGTTCAGCGGCAAGGGCGGGGTATTGTCGGTCAATTTCTCGGTGCGTGGCGAGGAAGCCGAACTGTCGATCGGCGACGATGGCCCCGGCACCTCCGCCGGCCCCGGCGAGGGGGTGGGCCGCACCCTGATGAACGCCTTCGCCCGCCAGCTGCGCGGAAAGCTGTTTTTTGAAACGCCGCCCGCCGGCCACGGCCTTCTGGTGCGACTTGTGTTTCCAACCCCCCAGGTGCCCGGAACCTAGCTTCGCCGGAGGCGTTCTCCTCCCGCACGCCTTCATGCCCATTCGGGCAACCCTTCGGAGAACCTCACATGCGCAAGCTCATCGTCCTGGCCGTCCTGGCCGCCACCCTGTCCGTCGCCGCCTGCAACACCGTGGAAGGTGCCGGCAAGGACGTCTCTTCGGCCGGCAAGGCCGTCACCGACACGGCCAAGGACGCCAAGAACTAGGCTTCTGCGGCTCCAGACGGTTCAGCCCGCCGGCGCCTCGCCGGCGGGCTTTTTCGTGAGAAGGGCTTTAGGCGACGGCGCGCCGCAGTTCAGCGCTTGGGGCGAAAACGCCGGGTCGGCCGGCGACGGCGACCAGGGCGTCGGTCACGTCTTCGGGGCGGTCGCCAGGGCTCAGCACCAGCAGGCCATCGTCGAGCAGGCGCGCAGCCAGACTCTCGAGAATGCGGCCGTGCAGCGACGGATCCAGATCATCCAGAACGTGCCGCAGCAGGATCACGTCGAAGCGGCCCAGCGGCGACAGGTCGCTGAGCAGGTTGATCCGCTTCCAGCGCACGCTCTGGCGAATGCGCGGCGAGATTTCCCAGGTTTCGTCCTGGTTGGCGAAATGCTTGACCAGAAGCCGGATCGGCAGGCCGCGCTGGACTTCGAACTGGGTGTAGAGGCCGCTCTGGGCCTTTTCCAGACAACGCTCCGACAGGTCGGAGCCGAAGAACTCGAACCGCGTCCCCACCTCGATGTCTCGCCCCTCGGCAGCGGTCATGGCCAGGGAATAGACCTCCTGGCCGGTCGAGCAGGCGGCGCTCCAGATGCGCACGGGCTGGTCGCGGCGACGGCGTGAGACGTCCGGCAGGACCTGGTCGCGCAGGTGGGCGAACACCTCGCGGTCGCGGAAGAAGCGGGTCTCGCTGAAGGTCAGGGCCTCGACGACGGCCCAGATCAGCCGCTCCTCGCGCTTGGCGCGCAGAACCTCCAGCATGGCCTCGATCGACTCGAAGCCTTCGCGCCGGGCCAGAGGGCCAAGGCGGCTTTCGACCAGATAGGTTTTCTCGACCTCGACCCTGAGGCCGGCGCGGGAACGGGCGAGAGCCGCCAGCAGGTCCATGTCTTCGGGGGTCACAGCAGGCCCGCCTCGGCGAACTTCGCCGCGATGATCTCGCCGTCAAACGGCTTCATGATGTATTCGTCAGCGCCGGCGTCGAGCGCCAAGCGAATGCGGTCGATGCTGTTCTCGGCGGTGCAGAACACCACCACGGGCTCGCCGCCGCCGGGCTCGGTGCGCAGCTGGCGCAGGAACTCGATCCCGTCCATCACCGGCATGTTCCAGTCCAGCAGCACGGCGTCAGGCATGGCCGCACGACACCAGGCGAGCGCCTCCATGCCGTCACCGGCCTCGGCAATCTCGAACCCGATGTCTTCGAGGACACGGCGCGCGACCTTTCGGATCACCCGGCTGTCATCGACTACGAGGCAGGTCTTCACGGCACGCTCCCATCCAGGCCCCTATCGTCGGCCCCCGAGGTTAAGGAGCGATGACGTCGGGCGGCGAGGCGAGCCTTTTTAACCCGGATCGCGTCAGGCCGGAACCCAGACGGCCAGGCTGACCCGGTCTTCGACGATCTCAACACCCACCTGCCCGCCGGCGGCGCGCACCAGGGCGTGAAGATAGGCGGCCTGTACCCAAGGCCCGCCCAGGCCCTCGACCAGCGGTTCGCCCTTCAGTCCGGCCAGCACCTCGGGCCGCAGGCGGGCGCGGGGTCCCACCGCGTCGGCGGTGATGCAGAAGCGGCCATCCACCGTGACGCCCTTCAGCGTGGCGAGGCCGCCGGCCGGCAGGGCGCTGGCGGCCAGTTGGGCGATGTTGAGGATGGCCCGGGCCGAAGCCTTGTTCATGGCCTGGGACGGGATCTCCCAGACCATCTTGGGCCGAACGTGATCGAAAACGCCCTGGGCCAGCTTTTCCAGCTCGCGGGAGTCGAAGGATTCGGCCGAGGCCGAGGCCCCGAAGGCCACACGACAGAACTGCAGCAGATCGGCCAGCTTGCGCGCCGACGAGGCGATCAGGCCCATGGCGTCCTCGCGCATGTCCTGGGCGCCGGGGTCCTCCAGCAGGTCCAGGCCCGAGACGATGGCGCTGGCCGGACTGATGAAGTCATGACACAGGCGCGCGGCCAGCAGGGCGGCGAAGTCAGGCCCGTTGACGTCCACTGCGGAAGGGACGGAGGCGGCTGGAGCCGGGGCGGCGGAGGCGGTGGCGGAAACGTCGGTCTCGGTCATGAGCGAACTCTGGCGTGATTTGAGGCTTTGGCAAACTGAACGGTGCGCCTATCAGAAGCGGATTATGGATCCGTTTCTCGAGCCTGGCGTCCTGGTGCGCCATCCCGACCAGCCCGACTGGGGTCTGGGTCAGGTGCAGTCCGTGATCGGCCATCGCGTCACCGTCACTTTCGAGGACGCCGGCAAGCAGACCATCGACGCCCGGCGCGTGAGACTGGTCTTCATCGGCGACGATCCGAGGGGATCGTAGAATGGGGTTTCTGATGAGCGTTTCCGACCTGCCCGTGTCCGAATGGGGCCGCGCCCTGGCCGCGATCACCGAGGAGGCCGCCGTGGTCATCCTTCCGTTCTGGCGCACAGAACTGGACGTCACCCAGAAGGCCGACTCCAGCCCCGTCACCGAGGCCGACCGGGCCGGGGAGCGCCTGATCCTGCAGCGCCTGTCGGAGGTGTTTCCCAACGTCCCGACCGTCTCGGAGGAATATGCCAGCGAGTTTGGCGCGCCCGAGGATATCGGCTCGCGCTTCTTCTTGGTCGACCCGGTGGACGGCACCAAGGCCTTCGTGCGCGGCGATCCCAATTTCACGGTCAATATCGGCCTGATTGACAAGGGCGTTCCAGTGGCCGGGGCCATCTGCGCCCCCGCGACCGGGGAAGTCTGGTTCACCACCGCCGACGGCGTGCTCAAGCGTACCGGGCCGGAGGGCGCTGAAGCCCTGGTGACCGCGCGGGCCTGGCCCACGGGCGAGGCCGTCGCCCTGGTCAGCCACACGATGAAGGAAGAGCGGGCCATCGAGCTGGCGACCGAATACGGCTTTGACCTGCGCACCCCGATGGACAGCTCGATCAAGATGTGCCGGATCGCCGAAGGTTCGGCCGATATCTATCCGCGCCATGGCCCGACCATGGAATGGGACACCGCCGCCGGCCACGCCATCCTGATCGCCGCGGGGGGTCGCTTCACCCAGCCCGACGGCGGCGCCTTCACCTATGGCAAGGCCGACCAGGGGTTCCGCAACGGCTGGTTCGTGGCGCGGGGGGCCTGAAGCCCCGCTACTGGACGACCTCGCCCGCCGTCTCGGCCGGGGTCGTCAGGATCGTGCCCGCCGAAGCCGCGATGATGGCGGCGATGGCCAGCCATTGCAGCGGTGCCAGCCGCTCGCCCAGCATCAGCAGGCCCGCCAGCGCCCCGACGGCGGGTTCGGCGCTGAGCATCACCCCGAAACTGCGCTTGGGAATGCCCTTCAGGGCGATCATCTCCAGCGAATAGGGGATGGCGCTGGACAGCACCGCCACCACCAGGCCCAGGACCAGCAGCTTGGGCTGGAACAGGGCCGCCCCCGCCGACACCAGGCCAATCGGCACCACAATCACAGCGGCCACGCTCATGCCCAGCGCCACCGATCGGCCGGCGTGCATGTGTCCGGTCCGCTTGCCCAGAACGATGTAGAGCGCCCACAGCAGGGCGGCGACGCAAGCAAAGCCCACCCCGACCGGGTCAAGGGCGTTGGCACCGCCCCGCAGCGGCAACAACAGCACAAGCCCGAGCGCCGCCAGGCCGATCCAGACAAAATGGATCGGCTTGCGCGCATGGATCAGGGCCAGGCCCAGCGGTCCCATGAACTCGATGGCGATGGCCAGACCCAGAGGAATGGTCCGCAGGGACATGTAGAAGCACAGGTTCATCAGCCCCATGACCGCGCCGTAAAGGGCCACGGCGGTCAGGTCAGCGCGGCCCAGCCGATAGCGCCAGGGCCGCCAGACCAGCAGCAGCAGCAGGGCTGAAAATCCCACGCGATAGGCGGTCGTGCCCTGGGCACCGACCAGCGGAAACAGCTGCTTGGCGAAGGAC
>Ga0187843_10000981_pt1 | contig 18622 bp, 19 predicted proteins | sample SpaLakP09_SKY_43_FD_134516 | JGI IMG/M metagenome (GOLD analysis project Ga0187843, IMG submission 134516) | Oligotrophic lake water microbial communities from Sparkling Lake, Wisconsin, USA - SP09_SKY_43 | ecosystem: Environmental > Aquatic > Freshwater > Lake | place: USA: Sparkling Lake...
GAAAATAATGAAGTTATTGAAAACAATATGATTGTAGAATTTAAATACATCTTTGCAGACGACAAGAGATTTAGATGGGTGCCTCTAAGAGTTCGGTATGATAAAACGGCTGAACTGAGACAAACGGGTAAACAGTTCGGTAACGCGTTTAATGTAGCCAATAATAATTGGTATACCATTCACAATCCAATCACGAAAGAAATGTTAACCGATAAAGACCTTAAAATAGGATTTAACGAAATTGAGGATCAGTCCGTTTATTACAATAGAGTATCAGGAGATTCTCTTACCGTAAACTTGCGCAAGTTCCATAACATAAACGTAAAAATGGTTTTATATGATGGCGTGATGAGTAAAAATTGTCTACTGATTGATTATGCTGTTGGAAAAGGCGGAGACATATCTAAGTGGCTAAAGAACAATCCTAAGTTTGTATTGGGTATTGACATTTCAAAGGATAATATTCATAATGTAAAAGATGGAGCGTGTGTAAGATATTTGCAGAGAAAAAAGGAAAAAAGGAACATCTTTGATGCTCTGTTTATTTGCGGAGACACCAGTAAACTTATTTTAAAAGAGGACTTCGCTCAAACAGACGATCCGGAGGAAGAAGAAACTAGTAAATTTGTATTTCAACAAGTAATGGGTGTAAAAGCCAAGAGCGGTAAAAAGGGAGCCTATGTTGAAAAACTATACGGCGTTGGCGCGCAGTTATTTGATGTTGGAACCATACAGTTTGCGCTCCATTATATGTTCAAAGATAAGATAACCTTTCACAACTTTATGAAAAACTGTTCTGATACGATTAAAGAAGAGGGGTATTTGATCGGTACATGCTACGATGGTATAAAAATATTTAATCGGCTCTCAACAAAAGATTACAACGATAAAATAGAAATTTATAAATCTGAAAATGATGCAGATCCAAATGTGGAAAAGAAAAAGATATGGTCTATTACTAAAAAATACAATAACAGCGAGTTTAATGGCGACGTAGACTCTCTTGGATTAGCCATTTCAGTCTATCAAGAAACGATCAATAAGGAAGCAGAAGAGTATTTGGTTCACTTCCCGTATTTTATAGAAACGATGAAACAGTATGGGTTTGAAATGGAAAGTAAAATTCCAGGAATGGATGTTCAAGGTCACGGTGACTTTAGTGTTTTGTATGAGTACATGTTAAAAAATTCTCCGCCAGAATCTCAATTTATTATGGATGATAAAGAAAAGGAAATATCCTTCTTAAATAAGTATTTCGTATTCAAGAAAGTAAGAAGAGTTAATACGAACCTGGTCCACGACGGTTTTACGTTAGAGCATGAACAGCCTGCTCTAAATAGGATTGGGGCGCCTAGAAAATTAAATAGACTAATTGTTTTATCAAAATAGAGACATCAACATATATAGAATAATGAATAGTTACAGTGTCTCGGATACATTAAATATCATTGACGATAAATCAGTAAAAATTAGAGACGTGAATCGTGTGTATTACAATGAAACTCTGCGTAGTTACATTCATAAACTTAAAACAGAAATAGATTTTTTTATTGTAGAATGGGAGAAAAATAAAAAGTATCTAAACCCATACGAGTTTGTAAATACTCCCTTTGATACTTTTACGCCTAGCGTTTGTTTATATAAACCGATATCTCGTGCATTTTTTAAACTTACCGAGATTCTAAATACATTTCCCTTTAATTTTCCAAAAAATATGACAAGCTTTCATTTGGCTGAAGGACCAGGTGGGTTTATTGAGGCGATCCAAAATTTACGTAAAAACAAGGAAGATATCTATTATGGAATGACGTTGTTGAACGATGATAAAGATGTACCTATTTGGAATAAATGCGAGAAATATTTAATGAAAAATTCAGAAAATATAATTTTAGAGACGGGAGATGGTACAGGAAATTTGTTTCATTTAGAGAATTTATTATACGTAAAGAATAAATTTTCCGAAAAAATGGATTTTATAACGGGTGATGGCGGGTTTGATTTTAGCGTAGACTTTAATAATCAAGAGGAAAATTCTATCAACCTAATCTTCGCGGAAATATGTTTTGCGATTGTGATGCAGAAAAAAGGCGGATCATTCGTATTAAAAGTATTTGATACATTCAGTTCTACTACAAATGAACTGATCTATTTACTTACTTATTTGTACGAAGATGTTATTATTACAAAGCCGGTAATGAGTAGACCAGCTAACTCCGAGAAATATATTGTTTGTTTGAAATTTAAAAAGGTTCATAATCTTTCTGCGATTATTGATAATTTGATATCTATCTTTCCAACGATTAAGGACACTCCAATTTTATCATTTCTTGAGTTGGAAATGTCAAATATTTTTATTTCTAAGATGAAAGAGATCAACTCAATCTTCGGTCAATCTCAACTTACCAATATTTTAGCAACTCTTACTTACATAAGCGACGAAAATAAATTTGAAAAAATAGAACAAATAAAAAGGTCTCATATTAACAAATGCATAAAATGGTGTAAAAAAAACAACATGTTAATCAATGATAAATACTATTAAGATTAGACAAACACGCATAATAGGTTTGTAGTATCAATAATGATTGAAATGCAAACTCGGTCATTTTATCAAACGGTTTCACGATTAATACGATTATTAATAAAGCATTTACCAATAAAAACGGGGTTGCAATAGGAGTTGGAGAGTTCATAAATATTAGGAGACAATCACACGCAACCGGAACACCCAAAATTATTTTATGACAATCCAAAAATACGTCCATTTGCGATTCGTCTAGAAATATATGGATTACATTAATATTTTCAAGAAAAAAAGAATACAGGTGAAAAATACCAGATACAATTAAAATATAAATGGATGTATTTACATGATAATAGTTTGTTAAAATACTTAAGTAACTCCTCAAATGAATAAATAAACATTCTTTCAAAAGGAGTTGTATATTATTGGTGTCTAGTACTACAGTATACTCGTCGTTATTTTTTAAAATTCTATTATAAACATTATAATGATAGTCATACGTTGAGATAGATAATAGAGTTATACCTATCATATCGTAAATATACCTTTTAGATGGACGATAAGAGTACATAAAAAGAGATAGAGGTATATTTAAAAAATGAAGATAGGTGCAAATACTACAGTTTATTAGATATGTATTTATCATTTTTATTTTATGAAAGACCTTATTATTCATCTTGACAAAACAATATAAATTAATAATATACAATACATAAAGACCTACTATACAAATACTTGTTCCAGTATTAAGGATTTCGTAAAAATCATAGATTCTAAACTTGAAAAAGGTCAAATAAAATAAAATATAATTTACGTCATACAAAAGTGTATATTTAGGTATAAATTTCTTTAATGTATAAAAAATGTTGGGGATTTCTGTATTTAACAAAGTACACGAAAAACTAAATAAATCGTTTCTTGAAAAACTATATGCACAAAACCCGCTCATACAAATACGATAAATAATTGTATCGTATTTTTTAGATGTAAATAATTCCATCAATGAATGTTTCAAAACATACTGATTCAGGGTTTTTAAAAGATAAATATAAGTAGTTTGTTCTTTCAAACAATATAGGTATGTAAATAATGAATAATTTCCAATCATAAAACAAGAAAGTTGATGCTTATTATTAATTAAGAAATCCAACATTTTTAATAATACATTCAAATATATATTTAAGTCGCTTTATTACATGTTGTAGCCGCCCTATTTTCTACTACCTTAAAGCATTGGTTATTTTTGTATATTTTTAATCCAATATTTTTTTGATCCGTTTGCTTTTCTTGATTCAGTGCATTATACTTTAATAAACTTGTTCGCGAGGAGGCCGAAACCCCGCCCTGAACCTTGAAATTCTTATTTGATGGTTTATATTGTATTACATTACAGTCTCCTGTTACATTTCCGCTGTAAGAACAAGTTCCGCTTTTGAACGTGGTTCCTGATATACGTGTACCAACCGTTTGATTCTGATCGTAGGTTTTGCATCTTTTTTGTAAATATTCGCGTGTAGTAGTACAGTATTGTTTATCTAAATTTGTAGTGGCGGTTCTTCTTATAGCATTTGTTCCTCCAATACAACCCTTTTCGGTTTGAAATCCATCACACTTTGTGATTGGGTGCATAACATCCGTATATAATACATTTGTCTTTGCTTGGCAAGTAGATTGAATTACTGTACCTGGTGCATTAATTTGATCAATCGTCGGTTTTAAACTACTGGAAGATTCAAACTGTTTGAATAGTTGTTTTCTCCACACTTTCACTGGACGCGGATACTTTTTATAACACGTTGGAATACTTGTTCCAACATTCGTACAAGTTATATTCCCAAAGGTTAAGGACGGATATCTTATTCCAGTAATTGGGTCTCTAATTAAAATACCAACCTTAGTTGTAGTGACAGGCGCGCTTTGTGCTCTTGGTGCAGGATATGGACCTACTATATTCGCTATTTCAGGATCTACATTTTTATACGGACGACTATTTGAAGGAAATACATTTTGGGTTGCAGTCGGTTTCCATCTTTGATTTCCAAGTTGTGTATCAGACCCCCTCCATTTTTGATTTCCAAGTGTAAAATTCATATTAATATATATATATGCTAATATATTTATTAATTCTAGTTGTCTTAGTGGTTCTTTATAGGTTTAAAGAAGGGTTTAATAACCCGTTTGGAGAAATGGAATCATCTTGTCTTTATGAAACAGATAATAAACCACCAGTTAAACATATATACAATCGGCTATCCGTTTATACAAATGAAAATGATTTTATGAATTATAACTATTACGCCATTTTAAATAAGGCAGATTCAAATGTTTATTTATCACAAAATATGCCTCCAAAATGTAGAATATAAATATCTTAATAATATAATGCGCGAAAATGAAGATTATGAAGTTAAAAAAACATTAAGCGAAACAGACAAATTATATCTTGGAGCTTGTGCCATATTTGCGGTAGGATTAATTTTTATGGCCTCTGCTAAATTTAGATAATAGAATTTAATTTATTTAATGTTAATTTTCTTTGTTCTGTATCTAGTTTTCCAATTTTTATCTTGAATTGTTTTTTTATTTCTTCATAAATTCCATATTCACATATTAATTGTTTAAATAGTAAAATTGGCTCTTCTAAATTTTTTTGAATGGAACTAGTATCTCCGCTATATCTCATCGTCTCTATATGATCTAAACCTATAACAGGCTTTTCAGATCCAACGGTCTTTTTTAAAAGTGTAAATAACAAATCAATAATAACATATAAATTGTTATTTTTACCTCTAAAAGTGTTTAATAAAATACGAGCATAAGAATGATAAATAGACCTCATGTTATCAAATAAGGTACAATTTGGACATTCAGTTTTACAGTTATCATGAAGAAAACAAACATCCATTTTGAACCGAGAACTAGTCATATCTCTTCTACGATAAGGATTTGATACCACAACCATATCCTTATTTATCTTTACTGGTTTATTCTCGGTTGTTTCCGTGCAATCATAAATAAGTGTTTGGCATACAACAATAGCTTTAAATAATATTTCGGTTTTTAGATTTTTTATATTTTTTTTTAGTTCCGGTTTTCTATCCGTAAACGTTTCCTTGATTGAATCAACCTCAAACTCCAATTCTTTTAGTTTATGTAAAATTTGGTCATTTTGATAGGCAACATTTTTAGCAATTTCTTCTTTGTATTTTTCAAATCCCATTTCTCCTAATGCACCTTTAATACCATTAAATTGTTTAAACCCCATAATCTCGTCAAATGTTTTAAACGTGTTCAAGTAGCCACCTCTTTGTACTCCTCCACCGTTTTGTACCGTTTCATTCTTTTTACAATTATCACACTTTACAACAATATTTTTTTTAACAGTTAATCCTTCAGGAACATCAAAATCATCTCTATGCTCTCCTATTCTTTTAACTAGCCCTTCGTCGGTCGGTTCACGTTTGTAGCCTTCAAACATGTATTTATATAGTTGTATCCCAATTGCGTTTGAATGATCCTCGTCAATTCGCTTTCCAGTTAAATTATGTATCGTATTCAATGGCATATTTGCTAACACAGTAGCAATATATAAAGGGGACATTATGATTGCACCTAAACTAAACTTTAAAACTTGCATTACGTCATTTAAATCGGTACCGGTTTTCACTCTCTCTCCTTTTTCATTTATAATAGGAATTTTTGTAGAGCGAAGACCCGGAATTCTTTGTGCTGCTGAACTCGCAACCGATGCCGCACCCGACGCAGCCTTTAAAGCACCCGAACCAATCACTTTTCCCAATCCTGCTGCCAAAAATGCTCCACCCTTTATTTTATATCTTCGTGATTTACTCTTACTAGTCTTACGAGATTTACGCGCCTTACGTGTCATATAATATTCTTATATTTAATTCCTTCTTACTCTCATTAAAAACTCGTAACTTCCATTATGAGCATCTCCGCCAAAAGACAAGTCATTGTAATTTTGATTGGTCGCACTTAAGTTTTTGAAACGTGTGTAGAGGGAACTGTCGGATACATATTTATTATTTCCATAGTAAAGTGGTATATCTTTTGGCGTTACACCGTTTGTTACTGTATTACAATTATTACTACTGAGCCCATCCGCCATACGAGGTCTTAATACTTTAGAGTTTACATCATTGACCTGATTGGAACCTCCGCAAGTCTGGCCAACCCGATTTAAAAAATCTCCTTGGCTTAACGCCGTTCTAAAGGGACCGGCGGTTGAGACAATCGTAGTATTGTTTACAACTACCTTATTTGGCTTTAAAACCTTTCTTAATATTTTACGTTTCATGGCATCCTCCGCTCCAAAAGTAGTGTTGCAAAAGCCTATGCCGGGTCTAGAACCTTGAATACCACCACCTAAACTAGACATTATATATACATAACTATAAAAAATTATATATTTATGTCATAATGCGTGGAACAATATTCATAGCAATTAATTCTTGAAAGAGAAGTTTACAACTAAAAGGTATTTCTACATAAGAGAATTCGGTCTTGTTTTCACAAATTTTACAAAGATGAATATGCTTTTTATCATTATAAATTGCAATAAGCCCGCATTTTTTACACACATGAACTGAGTATTTATCAGATACATCATACATCCTTTCCTTTGTAAATCTTGAAGCACCGTGAGAGATCATACAGTCGCGCTCCATTTCTCCGAAACGCAATCCACCGTCCCTACTACGCCCCTCTGCAGGCTGCCGTGTTAAATTTACCATCGGACCAATGCACCGACTGTGTTGCTTATCATTTACCATGTGTTTCAGCCTCTGGTAATACACCGGACCAATAAAGATAGATGTCTCAATCTGTTCTCCGGTTTTTCCGTCGTATAGAAGTTCGTTTCCCTTTGATTCATAATTATACTTCTTTAGTTCCTTGAAAATAGTCTCTAAATTCAACTCGCCGAAACTGGTACCATCTCCAAACAATCCTAGTTCTAAAAGAAGTTTTCCTAATACGGTTTCCTTGATTTGTGCAATCGTCATTCGCGATGGAATTGCGTGCGGATTGATAATTAAATCCGGTCTTAATCCGTTCTTTGTAAAAGGCATATCTTCTTCATTAATAATGTTTCCAATCGTACCCTTTTGTCCGTGTCTGCTTGAAAACTTGTCGCCAATATTAGGTTTCCTCAAGGTTCTAATGCGCACTTTACAAAAGTTATATCCTTCGCCGTTTCTATCAATATAATTTTTATCTACGTAGCATTCCTCATCAGTTCTGTAAGACCTGCTTTGGTCCTCGTACTTGATCAGTTTTGTGTTATCATTTTTATTTTCCTTAATGGCTACTACCTTTGCAATAATAATATCTTTATCTTCAATTAGTTCATTCTCGTCAATGACTCCGTTCTTATTTATTTTTTCATAGTTTCCGAACTTCATATTTTTCGTATTTAATTTATTTGGTTTTATGTGCAACTCTTCCTCGCCATTTGTCTTTTTGTCTTCATCCTTCTCAGTATGATAAATCGTCGCATGAAATAGTCCTCTGTCAATGCTTCCTTTATTGAACAAGATGCTATCCTCCTGATTGTATCCGCTATGAGTCATAATTGCTACAATCACTTGATTTCCGGAAGGAAGTCTGTTCAATTTAAGCATATTCATTATTCTAGTTTCAACCAAAGGTCTCATCGTATAATTCAACACGTAGGCAGTCTTGTCCATACGACTGTTTATGTTTGAAACATACACTCCCATAGCCTGTTTACCCATCGCAGACTGGTATGTATTACGAGGCGACTGATTGTGTTCTGGAAAAGGAATACATGACGCGATTACTCCAAATATAGTACTTGGATGAATTTCGCAGTGCGTGTAATGAAACCCCTTTTGAATATTGATTGGCTTGATTGCGATCATACAAGCAGACTGCTCAAAGGGATCTACATATTCAATTACAGATTCCTCTATTTTTATACTAACCAACAAATCATCCCACACCAATTCACCTGTCTCTATTTTATGAATCATCTCTTTGGTTATAAGCAGTTTGTTATCGCGAACTTTAAAGAGCGGACGCAACAACCTACCGTACTCATTCGTAATAAAGATCTCTTTTGTCTTGTAGTTTAGTACAATGGAGGTATAAATATTAATAATTCCCTTTGACTTTTTTAGTTTCAAATCGTTAAATAACTCAATCGGTGTGTCCGTTACTCCAATCCAGCGACCATTTACAAATACTTTTACTTTGTTAAACAAAACGCTTGATGTAATATCTTTGTTTAATAAAGTAATCTTTTCTTTTAAATACTCATAAATAGGCGCGCTGTCCGAATAACCCGACACAATCGTCATATAACTCAAATTTTTTACGACCCCGATAGACTGGCCCTCTGGTGTCTCAGCAGGACAAAGGAATCCCCACGAAGACCCGTGCAACTTACGAGGTTCAATCAGCTTTCCGCTTTTATCAATCGGCATGTTGATTCTTCGCAAATGACTCAGCGTAGAGGCATACGTTAGACGGTTTAGAACCTGTGCTACTCCAACCTTGTTTGAATTAAGATGTTTAATACCGAAATCGCCAGTAGATAGAGCGCGTTTCAAACCATTCTCAATCGTAGAAGACTTTACAATTTTATAAATATTTGTAAGAGTAATGATGCTTGTATAATCTTCGGTAGATTTCCAAGAACCATTATTGATTTCGCGAATCACCCTTTTTTGAATGTCCTTTACAACCTTATTGAAATAATTACGAAAGAGATTGTTCATAAGTGTACCGGTCAGTTCAATCCTTTTGTTATTGTAACAATCCCTATCATCGCTTGGAATATGACCCAGAGCGCATTTAATGATGCGATTTGTCATGTATCCGAGCAAGTATATTTTTTCCGTATCCGTCACACAGTTTGGAAAGAGATCATTTGTAAGAACGTCAAGAGCAAACTCGCGTTTCTTTTTTTGTCCCTCATCCTTATCCATATTGAGAGGAGTATAAATAACAGAGTTGATAACATATTTCAAACAATCTTCGTAGGTTACACAATCAGAAGTTTGCAAAATAGAAGCCTTTAGATAGTTTAAAATATCCGCGTTTTCTGGATTGTTAATATCCAAACAAATAATATTGCAGATTTCCTTGTCGCTCTTTAGTCCAAGCGCACGAAATAGAATAAACAAGGGAATCTGTCTTTTAAGACGAGGAATTTGAACAAGAATCTCATTTCCACACGAGATAAGTTTAGAGGAAATCATCATATAAATTTGTTTAGGTGAGATACATTTCCAGTCAGGTACCGAGCGAATCTCAGACGTCCAGATCCATTTATGGCCGGGCTTTTGCTTGTAACAAAAGATGATATTGTCTGCTGGCTTTTCTTGTCCAATACACGTTTTCTCCGAACCGTTAATGATAAAATATCCTCCTGGATCCATTTTACATTCTTCCATTACATCCGGACTAATGTAATTATATTGGTTCAAGATGCAAACACAAGACTTTAACATAATAGGTATTTTTCCAAACTGAATCTTGGACAACTTAACATTCTTAATTTCTTCATTCTCTAACTGCTCACCACTTCTGATAATGTATTTGATATTTAGATCAAGAGTAATGTTTGAAGTATAGGTAAAATTGCGCAACCTTGCATTATTAGGAAACATTAGTTTTGTAGCACCGTTATTCTCATGAATCTCCGGTCTGTACACACATAAGTTCTCAAACTCAATGACAATCTCCAGCCTGTATTTTCTAAACTCTTTTATGTAATCGTGAGGCGACCTGATATTTATAGGGTTAAACATCTCAACCGTCTTTTTGATTTGATTCTGGATAAAATCATTATAGGATTCTATTTGATGTTTTACAAGTTGAAGTAAATGTTTGTTTTGGAAGTAACTTTCAATTACTTTCCAGCAGTCGGTCATTTTATATTCTTCTGTCTTGGAATCAGTCATTTTACGAATACTATCTGTTATTAGTTCTAAATCAATTTTTTAATATGTTAAAGATATTCATTTTTTTTGTATAATATCTTATATGAGTTTGAAAACAATAAATATAGAACCCGAACATTTAAAGGTTTCTAGTAGAAAAAGTAAAAGGAAGGTACCTGTTTTATCTATAAATGAACCTAATCTTAGACAGGTTTTACTAAATAAACTTATACAACGACGAAAAACCCAAAAAAAGGCTTTGGTTCTTCCTGTAAGTGAAGGAGGATTTGATGATGTAGATAAACCTGTATCAGCGCAAGCACAAGTACCTATACAGCCTGACGTATGTCCAGTAGTAAATCCCGATAAACCTTATGGTGTATTAAAAAATGGTACAAAGCCAACGTTTAAAGAATGGTCGTTAAATAAATCTTTGGTACCTTTGGTTGAAACGCCTTGTACTTCAGTAATTGAAATACCTTTGGTAAATGAAATACATTCAGTAATTGAAACACCTTCTACTTCGGTAATTGAAACACCCTCTCTTTCAGTTCAAACGCCTTCACCCGTGGTTGAAACGGAACCTACGATAACAAAAAAAATAAAGGTTGGAAAAAATAAAAGGACAAAGTCAGTAGATGTATTGATTGAGAATATACATACCCGCAAACTTAATAAGGATAAACTTCAGTTATTAAAAAAAACAAACATCACAACTATTAAAAATTATCTTAAAAATCGTCAGTTTATAAAGGTTGGAAGTAATGCACCAAACTCTTTAATAAGATACATGTACGAAAACATAAAGGAATGCGGAGATGTAGTAAATGAAAATAAATCAAATTTAATACATAATTTTACAAAGGATACCAGTAATAGTACTAGTTTCTAGATCATTCAAGGTTAATCCTGCAACAAGGGCAAGTATTGTTATTTTCTATCCAAGTTTGAAATGCCGCCTTTTTAAAGATATGTCTACACTCACGAATCATAATAACTACATCAGTATCTAAAAAGTCCTCGCGTGTGATAGGGCAACTAGTAGATAATGGTGTATTAATATCAGAATACGTCGTTTCCAAATAAATATTATTATTCATGGATATGTCTGTATGGTTTCTATTATTTAACCTCAAATTTTCATTCGTAATCACCACGTTGAACAAATCAACAATGTGTGTATCAGTTGCGGCCCTAGCCCGCGTGATTCTTGAGATGGTTTCTTCGTGAATTTTCAAAAGTTTAATCATCTCTGTTAAATTATTACTACTTTTTAGTAATAGTTGTTGCTCCATATATTAATAGGTAAAATATTATTTAAATTAAAACACTCATAAATAATAATGAATGGGTGTGGTCTTGTTAATATGGGTAATTATTGTTATTTAAATTCTGTATTACAAGTGTTATACCATACACCAGAGTTAAATGAGTATTTAAAAAACGTACGAAAAATAAATAATATTCCGGAATCATTTCTTAGTTTGGAATTAATAAAATTAAATAAAACGATGAATGAAAGTAATCGCGTTTCTCCAAGAGAATTCATTATTAAAATGATTGATGTTTCAAGAAAAAAAGGACGCGATGAGTTCTGTTTCGGAGATCAAAATGATGCAAATGAATTTTTTTATTTTATCATTGAAAATATACACAATTCATTTAATAACATAGACCAAATAGAGTTAACAAAAACATCGTATTCTATTATTAATAATTACCTTATCAATATTGAAAAAAAGGAATCTTCTATCATTAATAAACTATTTATGTCTTGTATTTTATATAATTACGTAAACATAAAAACTCAAAAAAGGGAGTTTTATAAAATAGAACATGGTAGTACGATAGAATTAACAATTCCAAATACAAACATTATTACTTTAGATATGTGTTTTTTAGAGACGTTTAAAGAAGATAAAATGGTAGATGATAATGCGTGGTATGATGAAAATACAAATACTAAAAAGGGTGTCATTAAAAAGAGTTTTATTTGTTATTTTCCTCAAATATTAGTGATTCAATTAAAACGATGGAAGAGTGATCTATATAAAAATTCCAGCCTTGTTATTTCTCCCTTTATATTTGATTTACAACCTTACACTATTTATGAAAAACATAATAGTTGTAAATATGAGTTATTTGGTATTATTAATCATGTTGGTTCTGTAAAAGGAGGACATTATTATATTTATATCAAAAAAAATGGGTGGTTTATTATTGATGATGAAACAATACAACCCATTCAGGAAAATAAAATTATAAATGAAAGAAACTATTGTCTATTTTATAGAAAATTAAAATAATAAAACATTATAAAGATGGGTAGAGATATTTCTTCTAATAAAGTAAAATCTACTGATAACAAAAGTTCATTTACTCGCAATAGTCACGTTGATTATAATGAAAAGGAGAATGAAAGAGAACGAAGCGACGACTTTTTTAATGTATACCGTATTAAAAGCATTATTTTGCTAGTATTTGTTATTATTTTGTACGTTATTTTTTTTAGTATATTGAATAGTGAAAGTTTAAATACTCCAGATACTAAACCATGGATACTTATTATTGAAGTATTTTTATGGGTTGTATTGATCGTAGTTCTTGTCATGAATGTACGATATTTTAATGATAAGGATTTTAATTTCAATAATACCTTTAAACATCTATTTGATGACGATAAAAAGCCTGAGTTAGAGGTTCACGTTGAAAAAGAGATGGAAGTAAAACCACGTATATGCAAAGACGATGAGGGTGAAGTCTTTCATGTAGGTAGAAATCACTATACCTATGAAACTGCTAGAGAAGTATGCGATTCCTATGGTTCTAGATTGGCCTCTTACGACGAAGTTGAAAAGGCTTATATGAATGGTGCAAACTGGTGTAGTTATGGTTGGTCTGATGGACAAATGGCATTATTTCCTATACAAAAGGCGGTTTTCAATGAACTAAAACAAGTACCTGGTCGCCAGCATGATTGCGGAAGACCTGGAGTAAATGGTGGATATATAAAAAATAAGAATACTAAGTTTGGTGTGAACTGTTACGGTAAAAAACCGTATGCAACAGATAAAGATGTTCAGTATTTCAAAAAGCATCAATATTTACCTATTACTAGCGATGAGATTCAAAAGGAAAAGGATAAAAAGGTAGGTAAGTTTTTAGTATCTCCTTTCAATAAAGAAAAATGGTCTGAATCACTTTAATTTTTTAGACATATTTTTAGGTTGTCTTCTTTTTTTGGACTGCGCCTTTATACTTTTTATACCAAAAACCATATTAAAAATTTCTTTTTCATTTTCTAAATTAAAGGGTTCAATGTAACAAAGATTTTTTTGTTTTTTCTCAAAAAAATCAAGTTGTAAGCCTATAGGAAACATATAGTATTAATCTATACTTTAATTGCGTCATTTTTATTTTATTTTATTAGTATTCTATGTATAATGAATGTTATAGATCATTACGATAGTAGTAAAATAAATATTGGAAATGCAGTTGAATTAGATGACGATAATTACTTTTGTAAATTGACATATAATAATTCTCCTCTTGTTATAAAAACAAATAGACTTTGTTACTATAGAAAAAGACCCGGTCTGTATAAATCAAGCGATGACTATATTCATGTTTCTATTACAAGTAAGGATTATTTAGTATGGTTTGAACAGTTTTATCACGATTCCATAAATATTTTTCAAAAAGCGTCTGTAGACTGGTTTGAAGACCCTTTAACGATTACTGATATTGAGTGCTGTTTTATAAATCCATTGAAAAGTAATATTAAAAATAATTGTTTTGATGTGTTGTGTTCTATTGATGAATCAAGACTCATTATTGTAGATTCTAACGAAAATATGAAAAATTTAGAAGGATTAGAGGATTGTAATATTATCCCCACTTTTCATATTAAAGGGATTAAATTTAATAGCAAGCACTTCCTATTTGACATTGAGTTGAATAACTTATACATAGTTTCTGATACTGAATTAAATTCCGACACCTTAGAGGAACCTGAAATAAAAGAACCCGAACCCGAACCCGAAATACAAAAACCAGAAATTAAGCAAGAGATTAAGGAATTAAATGAAGAATTAAGAGATAATGAGGATTTAAATGAATATGAAATGAAGATTGATAATTTAGAAGAAACCGACCTACAATTAGAAGAATTAGGTATTTATGAAGTATACGAATTAATAAATACAAAAATAAAGGAAAATATGATGCAAAATATTAGAAATATTTTAATATCTAAAAAAATAAAAACAAAATTGGATTTGGCTGAAATGGTAGACGACGAAGAAGAATAATTTTAATACTTATGATAAAAAATATTTTATATTCTACTCTATATAATGAAACTCGGTAAAATGTTTAACAAACCAAGTCAAAATTTTTTCGGTGTAATTTTAGCCCTATTAGTTGTTGTTTTTATTGCCGTTTTATTTAGATATAATGGAGCAAAATCTGTTTCTATAGATAAAATGACTAACTACAGTGGATCTTCTTACCCTCAATCACAAGGCGGAGTTGATTCGTCTATGAATCCTGTATCGGCCTCTATGATGCAAGAGTCTAACTACCTTCAGGTAGGGTGCAATAGTTCTGCACCCGAGACAAATGGTGTAAAAATGAACCCTCATGATTTGCTACCAAAAGATAGAAACAGTGAGTGGGCTTCTGTTAATCCTGCGTCCCAAGATTTAACGGGTTTAAGCCTTTTAAACGCGAATGAAGCCATTGGTATTAATACTGTAGGTAGTTCGCTTAGAAACGCAAATCTTCAAATTAGATCCGAGCCTATTATACCAAAGACAAATATAGGTCCTTGGAATAACAGTACTATAGAGGCGGACTTGTACCACAGACCGTTAGAAATCGGACAGGGTGTACTTTAGATTTAAGAGTTAAAGAATAAATTTATTTTTTAATTATTTTTTAAATAAATTTATTATATAATGGACGCGTATGTTTTTTTAGCATTGGTTATCATAATTTTACTTCTAGGATTACTCATATTCGTTGTGTATAAAGAGTCCGGATGGAAATTTGTCAAGGAGGACGAACGTCGTGAACATCGCGGAAGGTATTCAGAAAGTGAAAGACATCGGTGGTACCATGAACGCAATAAACCACACAATCATTATTAAAATAAATACATTTTATAATGGACAAAGATGATTTTTTAGCATTAGTTATGGTCGGATTAATACTTTTTGTCGCTTATAAAATGTATAAAGATTCAGATCTTTTTCAGTTGAAATGTATTGTCTCCACCGTGGATGGAGATAAATACTGTGTAAGAGAAAGAAAGAATATACAAGAAGCGTCCGATCTTTTAGCAAAAACCGCAAAAAAGATGGATAAACTTGTAGAGTATTTGAATGGAGAGCATCCTGATGATAAACGAGTAAAGAGATTGGTAAAGAATTTCAATTCTTCTAAGATCGTGGAAACATTGCCTACCAGCGAGTTTACAGCGTATAGTGAAAACAAAGGAAGAAAAATTGCATTATGTCTCAACAAAAAAAAGGAGAATGATAACAACTTAATAGATGAAAACACCCTTATGTTTGTAGCCATACATGAAATGGGACATATTACAACAGAGAGTATCGGACATGATAAAGCCTTTTGGGATAATTTTAAATTTTTATTACAAGAGGCAGTAAAGGCCAAACTATATATTCCTATAGACTACAAAAAGGAAAAAACGGATTATTGTGGAATGACTATTTCTGACAATCCATATTTTAAATAGATATATTATATGTATGTATTAATAGCAATTTTTATACTATATCTATCTTTATTTATTAAAGAGGGGTTCAATCCATACAAAGAATCGCGATTAGAGTACTACCCAGACCAAAGTAAAACTCCCAATTTAATCTACGCCCAAAAATGTATTCAAGATATTATAGATTCTGGGGTAAGTCAGAAAAATGGTGAATATTTAGAAGATTTATTAAATCTATTACAATTTATATGAAAATACTTATTTTGCTATTTTTACTATGTTTGCTACTTACCCAATATAAACCAAGAGATGGCTTTAATAATCCAGAAGACTCTTTTAACCAGGCAACTGCCTATATAAATGCTGAAATAAATGAAACAACTGATCCCGAACGGAGACAAAAGTTGGTGAACGCCAATAATTATATCGCCTTTATAAAAACATTGATTAAATAATTTATATTATAATTTTAATGGATTATGTAATGATAACTGCTATATTAACCTTTTTTGTTTTATTCTTTTTTTTGAAGAACAAAGAGGGTTATACAGACGCTTATATTAATGGTGCAATTGAAAGTTTGAAAAAAACAAGTGGGAACATTGAGAAAACAGTTCTTAATGTTAAGGACCTTACAAACACAAATAATTCAGGGAGTTCTCCTCTTAAAATAGATGTTTTAGAAGCAATAGAACAAGTTAGTGAATCTTTGAAAACAAACAAGGAAATGGATCCGGACATATCAACAAATATTGAATTGCAAAAACAGAAATTGAATGAGATACAAAATAATATTATTAAAATTAATAACAAATTAAAGGAAGTTTTAGATCCTGTTTTTGTATCAGTTATAAGAATGAATGAAACAAAACCCGTATCAGTACCATTATTAACAGCATTAAATTTTGTTTCTACTGATATAACAACTATAAATAATTATTTGCAGGCAATACCAGATAAAAAACCAGATAAAAAATCAGATAAAAAATAGTCATATATAATAATGTCCAACATTGAGTTTGTAATATTAAAGGGAAATTCACAAATAGAAACACATACTATTTCTATTTACGAAGATGATACAATAGAAAATGTTAAAAATAAACTGTCCTTGAATATTGCTGTAAAAAATGTAGAACATTATTATCTATTTTATAAAAAGAAGGAAATACTGAATCCGTATGATATTTATAAAAAATTAACTCATAATAACACCAGGAGTATAAACTACAAAACGTTTCATTCCTTTTGTCTCAACCACGGAATACAAAACGATGAGAAGAAGGACGTCTATGAACTAGAAGATTTATTGAAATTAAATTTGGAAGGCGAGACAAATGTTCCGATAGGTATTGAAAACAATTCTCCTTTTGTTGTAAATCCATATGATAATCCCTTTAATAATATAGAGGATTCAAGTACAGAATCAAACTCCTTGTGGATGTCATACTCTGACCTGAAAGATAGAGTTTTTGTCTGTTTGGCAAAAGATGTATTTGACTCTGTAAAAGAGAAGGATCTTGAAGTAAATCAAACTCTTAATGTTTATTTTCCTTATCTATGTAGTCAAGGAAAAATGAAGGAGCTAAACCCTGACATTGATAACAGTTCTAAATATGATAACTACAACAATTTAATTGACTTTCATCATAAGATTTATGAAAAGGCCGATATAAACCAAGGTATCACAAGCATATTTTTTGTATTGTACACGTTACAGCCTTTTAAGTTTCCTGTAGAAATATTTTTTAAATTAATCCAAACCAGATTGGAATATCCTTTTATTAAATTAAATGGAACAAAAAAACAGGACAATATTTATAGATTGTATTGTGATAAATACAGTGAAAATGGTAATAAAATACCCATTTTGAAGAAAAAAACAATTTTAAAGTATGGAAATGAACAAAAGACTCCAAATAGTATTACCTATTTATTTTATAATGAAAATCCGCTTGTCATGACAATTGATAAAAACGGACATATTTACTTTAAATTGGAAAAACTTAATATGTTTACAGTAGAAGATGTTGAAAAACTTATAAAATCCACGACAACTATGGTTTTAAATAAACTGATAGAATACTTTGATCCGTCGGAAAAAATATTCTCGCATTTTATGAGTCTTCAACACGACAATATTGATATTATTGATTTAAATTACAAACTAGTCTTTAAAAAGGCTGGAAAACTTGATATAAAAAATAAGATAGAATGTTTTTCTCCTATTTTCAATTATATTGATGATAAAGGTCCTACCTTGAGATACAAACGCGTGTCTAACTTTAATACCCTAGAAAGCATGGATTCCTATATAACAGAGGCCATTAATCATCTTGTTCCCTTTAATGAAATGGTTCATATTTTTTCTGTTAACTTTATGAAAAATGACACGGATAAAGCAACCGAATACATACATAGTTTTTTGGA
>Ga0187843_10000983_pt1 | contig 18606 bp, 7 predicted proteins | sample SpaLakP09_SKY_43_FD_134516 | JGI IMG/M metagenome (GOLD analysis project Ga0187843, IMG submission 134516) | Oligotrophic lake water microbial communities from Sparkling Lake, Wisconsin, USA - SP09_SKY_43 | ecosystem: Environmental > Aquatic > Freshwater > Lake | place: USA: Sparkling Lake...
AGGCGGAATTGCAGGCTGGCGCACTGATGGCGCTGGTCCACGCTGCCGCGCAGATTTTTTACCAGGATCAGATGGTCATGGCCGAGTCGCGCCAGCAGACCGCCGCGCCGCACGATGATGGTGATTTGCGAGGCGGCGTCGTCCAGCGGAAGGGGGCTCGCTGCATCATTCTGCTGTATGGCAGCACTAGCGGAGGGCTGCGCTGCCGGGGCGGGGGCAATGCTCGCCTTGTCCGGAGCAGTGGCGGGCGCTGGCGGCAGGGGCGAGCTGCAGGCGCCAAGCATGACAGCCAGAGCCAGCATAGCTGCGCGGCCGCGGGAGCAGCAGGGTAAAGTAGGGGGGTAATGTTCTTTTGTCATCGATGGCAGCGTCACGGCGGCGTCACAAAGTTTGATTATGATGCGTTTCGCTGAATCCAGCATGCCCCAGCTGGTCGCTGCATCCAAGCCGGTGCGGGAATCCACGGGGTATGACTCGGCAGGCTGGCCGGTGGCCTGAAACACCGGCACCACGCCTTGGTGGCCCGATCGCCGGCCATATTCAACTACCTTAATCATCCCCTAAGCCTAGCGACCCGATTCGCTGGCAAAGTTATACCTGTAGCGCGCGGCATGAGCCCTGCGCCCGGTTGCCGGACCCGCAAAGCCCGGCACAAACATTGTCCAGGCGGCACGCTAGCCGCCAGACGCGGAACATCCCCACGCCTTCGAGCGTTTTACAACCAGCATCATCACGCGATGACGCTGGTTTTTTTTTGCCCGGGCAGGACATGTTACTGGTGTTTGGCCAGCCAAGCGTCGATTTCAGGTATGCGCGTAGTGCGCACGTTGATGCGGTACTGGATGGCGGCGATGGCCATGTTGGTATCGCCCTGCGCTTGCGGCGACAGATACTTGCCGGCATAGGCACGCAGTTTGTCGACCATGGCCGGATCGGCCGAACGGCCGCCAAGGCGGGCGAAATAGCGGCTGCGGGCACTGGCATCGACTTTCTTTTCGAACTCGGCATAGTGGGCCAGCGCGTAGTCGTAAGCCATGTCGGGGTGGTTGCCTGCAACGTGGCCGACAATGGCAGCACTGGTGGTGACGCCGCCTTCGTCCGCCAGCGCCAGTTCCAGTGCGCGCTGGGCCAGTGCCGCGTCCTTGGCCATGCCCAGCAGGTCATACAGCTCGGCCTTGATCATCGGGGTCGGCTCTTCCATCGCAGCCTTGTGCAGCTGATCCCAGGTGGCGGCATCGGCATTTTCCGCCAGCACGGCCAGGATTGGGCGGCGCAGTTCGGCCGGCAGGGCACGCGCGTCGTGGCCTGCCGCGGCAAAGCGGCGCTGTGCTTCGGCGATCACCGCCTGGTCTCCCATGGCGCCCAGTGCCGTCACCAGCGCTTCGCGCAGATTGGCAACTGCCGGGCTTTCGCCGCGCTGCGCCTGCCAGCCGATGCGCGCCAGCACTGGCGCCAGCCGCTGCCGGCCATAGCGTTCGAGGACGGCGCGCTGTTCCAGTTTGCCCTGATAGAGCCCATGCAGGTCGAGCAGGGTGCCGATGATGCGGCCCCAGACTTGCGGCGCCGCGTCGAGCGCGGCGCTGCGGGAGAGCTCCAGCGCACTGCTGGCGGGCATCAGGCCTACCAAACCGAGCGCACGGCTATCGCCCAGCAGGCCTAGCTGATCGATGGTGGCCAGCTGGCCGAACTGGCCGGACAATTTGGCGAAGGTGTCGGGCGCGTACAGCGTGCGGTAGTAGCCGGTCTGGCCGGCGTTGACCAGCACTGCGCCGCAGCCGGGCAGGGTGATGCTGGCTTTGCCGCCGCTTACCAGCGCACGTACGGGCGCACCGCCCACAGTCTGGGCGATCACGGGTACGCGCCAGCTGAGCGGCTTTTTATCGGGCTGGTTTTTGCTGAACTGCTCCTGCGTCAGCGTTACGCGGGTCTGGCCCTTGCTGCAGCTGGCTGCGGCGACGCGAATCATGGGCACGCCGGGCTGCAGGGTGAAATCGTGCGCAATCGCGGTGACCGGCTTGTGTGCCGCGGCTTCCACCGCACGCCACAGATCGTCGGAAACCGTGTTGCTGTATTTGTGCTTGGCCATGTAGCGGCGTACGCCAGCGCGCCACGCCTGTTCACCCACATAATCCTCCAGCATGCGAATGACTGCTTCACCTTTTTGGTAGGTGATGCTGTCGAAGGCCTGGCTGGCCTGTTCCACCGTGGCGATTTTTTGCACCACAGGGTGGGTGGTAGCCAGCGCATCCTGGCCCATGGCCTGTTCACGTGTGTCGACTGCACGCAGATTCCACTGCCATTCCGGATGCAGGCGGTGGGTGGTGCGCGATTCCATCCACGAGGCGAAGCCTTCGTTCAGCCACAGGTCGTCCCACCATGCCATGGTGACCAGATCGCCGAACCACTGGTGTGCCATCTCATGCGCGGCGACGAGGAAGGAGGTTTGCTCGTCATTCTGGGTAGCGATGCGCGGATCGAGCAGGATCGCGTTCTCGAAAGTGAAAATGGCGCCCCAGTTTTCCATTGCGCTGAAGGACTGGCTGCTGCCTGGTGCGGCGATGTCATCCAGCTTGGGCAGCGGGTAGCGCACGCCGAAGTAGTCGTTGTATTCCTTTAGCACGGCTACCGACGAATCCAGCGCGAACTGCCCCTGTCCGGCCATACCCTTCTGGGTGATGATGCCCAGTTCCGTGCCTTGCGCTAGCGTGCTGGCGCGGTCGAATTCGCCCATGGCGAAGAACAGCAGATAGGTGGACATTTTGGGCGAGGTGGCAAAGCGCACCAGCTGGCGGCCGTCGGCCAGTGTGCTGGTGCTGCTGACCGGCATATTCGACACGGCCAGCTGGCCGGCCGGTATGGTGGCTTCCAGCGCGAAGGTGGCTTTGTAGCTGGGTTCGTCCCACGATGGAATCATGGCGCGCGCATCGGAATTCTCGAACTGGGTGTACAGCGCGCGTTTTTTTGCGCCGGCGTTTTCGTAATCGAGCGCAAACAGGCCGCTGGCCTGGGTGCTGATCTTGCCGTCGTAGTCCAGTTTGAGCTGGTAGCCGCCCTTGGCCAGCGTGCGCGGGAAGTGCAGGGTAACCGTCTGTTTATCGGCATCGATGCTGATGTTGTCGGCGGCCAGTACCGGCTGGCCGGGCCCGGCGCTGATGGCCGCGCTACGGAAGCTGAGCTCTGCGGCATGCAGGGTCAGGCTATCGCTGGCCTGCACTAGGTCCAATGCAATGACGACGCTGGCACTGAAGCTGCGCTGCGCGGCATCGGGCACCAGCGACACGGCATAGTGGCTAGGTACGGCGTTGCGCGGAAGCTGGCTGGTGACGGTGGCTGGCAGTGGAGCGACTGCTTTGGCAGGTGCTGCCAGCGTGGTGGCAGGCAGCGTGGCGCTCAGGCCCAGTGCCAGCGTAACGGCCAGCGAAATCAGTGTGCGTTGCATGAATATCCTTGTAGAGGGTGAGCCGGTAGGCTGACGAACGGCGGGCGGCTTGGTGAGCCAAGGCTGGAATCTAAGTGGATCTGGTCATAATGTCAATCTTCTTGCTGAAGCGCTGCACCCGCGCCGACATCGTTGGACTAATCCGGCGTATGATGCGCTACGCAGCGCCATGCCTATGGTTGCTGGCATTTTGATAGTCTTCAGCATTGCAGCGGCGGGAGCAGGCCCGCAGAGCAGGGTGTAATCCGAACCAGGGGAGTGTTAGATGAAACTGTATTCCGCGCCACGCGCGCCCAATCCGCGCCGGGTAGTCATGTTCATGGCTGAAAAAGGCATTAGCGGTGTCGACATGGTTTCCTTCGATCTGCTGCAGGGACTGCAGCGCGGCAGCGACTTCCTGCAGAAGAATCCGTTCGGGCGGGTGCCTGCGCTGGAACTCGATGATGGCCGCATATTGACGGAAACCCGCGCCATCTGCAGCTGGCTGGAAGGGCTGGTGCCGGAGCCGAATCTGATGGGGGAGGGCTATGACGAACGCGCCTTTATTGAGATGGCCGACCGGCGGATGGAGCTGCATCTGCTGAGCGGCATTGCGGACTGCGCACGTCATACCCATCCGGCGCTGGCGCCGCTGGAGCAGCCGCAGTTTCCTGAGTATGGTGCCGCGCAGGGCGAAAAAATGCGCACCACCGCACGCTGGCTAGACCAGCAGCTGGCGCTGCAGCCGTTTATCGCCGGGCAGCGCTTTACCATCGCCGATATCACGGCTTTCTGCGCGCTGGAATTTGGCCGCGGTCTGCTCAAATTCCGTCCCGGCGACGAGGGCATGCCGCATTTGCAGGCTTGGCGTGACCGTATTGCGGCGCGCCCTAGCGCACAGGCGCAGTACTGAGCGCCGGACCGGGTAGCTAGCCGTGTTCAAGGACGCCAATGCCAGCAGGCTGAGGCCTGGCCAGCGTGCGTTGATCTGGCTGGGCGGCCTGGCGCTGGCTAGCCTGATCGGTGCTGCGCTGTATGGTTCGGCGGCCACCACGGTCGAGGCCAATGCGGCACTGCGCTTCGATAATCTGGCGCGCAATACCCAATATGGCATTGCGTCGCGCATCAAATCGTATTCCGATATCACGCGCGGACTGGTGTCCTTGTTTCAGACCGGGCCGCAGATCAGCCGCTTGCAGTTCCATCAGTATGTGGCCAATCTGGATATCCCGCGCTATTTCCCGGCCATCGAAACGCTCAACTGGGCACCGCAGATCAGCGCCGCGCAGCGTGCCGCTTTCGTGGCGGCAGTGCGGGCCGATACCAGTCTGGATGTGCGCGGCTATCCGGAATTCGATATCCGGCCCGCCGGCAAGCGTGAACTCTATATGCCGCTGACCTATCTGGAACCGGCCCTGATCCTGCGCGAGAAGCTGGGGGTGGATGTGATTGCCGACCCGGCCGTGGCGCGGGTGGTAATGGCTGCGCGGGATGGTGGACAGGTGATGGCATCGGGCCAGCCGGTGATGGTGCAGCGCCCGCTGCCGCATATCGGCATGGGCATACGGCTGCCGGTGTACCGGCCCGGCATGCCCTTGGCCGACGTGGCGCAGCGCCGCGCAGCCTATCTGGGTTCGGTCGGCGTAGGCTTTAGCGTACCGCGCCTGCTGCAGGGCGCCATCGATGAGATGGCAGTGCGCCAGTTGCATCTGGTGCTGTATGCCGATGCCAGCCGCGAGCCCGAGCTGCGCCGGCTGACGCTGGAGGCGGCCGATCACGTGCTGTTTAACGATGATGGCAGCTTGCGGCCGCGGCGCGATTTGGTGAACCGGCATGACGAGCATTTTGTCACGGTGCTGCCGATAGATTTTCACGGCAGCCTGTGGAAAGCCCAGTTCTTCGTGCGCAAGGATATGCTGCTGACGCCATTTGACCGGGCCGTGCCGTGGGTGGCAGGCGTGACGGGTTTTTCCGGCACAGCGCTGCTGTACAGCTACGTGCTGGTGCTGTATTCGTCGCGCCGCCGCGCCATCAAGCAGCGCCTGCTGCTCGATACGGTGCTCGATAACGTCGACGCCCATGTGTATATGAAGGATGTCCGGCGCCGCTTCATTTACGTGAATGCGCGCATGGCCGAAGCGATGGGCATGACGGCCGACCAGATGATAGGCAAGGCCGACCGCGAGCTGATGCCGCCCAGCGTGGCAGATGAGGCCTGGGATCAGGAGCGGCTGGTTTTTGTCGACCGGAATACCCGCAGCGGCGAAGTGCATCAGGTCGATGCCGACGGCGGCGCCCACTACCGCTGGACCATCAAGGCGCCGGTAGTAATAGACCGCAGCGTGACGGCAGTGATCGGCCTGTCGACCGATGTAACGGAGCTGCATGATCTGAAAGAGCGGGCTGATACGGCTAATCAGGCCAAGAGCGAGTTCCTGTCGAATATGAGCCACGAAATCCGCACGCCGATGAACAGTATCATCGGCATGGCCCATTTGGCGTTGAAATCGGTGAACGATCCCAAACAGCGCGACTATCTGGAAAAGATTTTTCACTCGGGTCGCCATCTGCTGGGCATCATCAATGACATTCTCGATTTTTCCAAGATCGAGGCCGGCAAGATGGAGCTGGAGGTCCTGGACTTCTCTCTCGACGCACTGTTCGACAACGTGGTCAGCCAGCTGGGCGAAAGCGCGGCGGCACGCGGGCTGGTGCTGGAAGTGGTGGTGGCCGAAGGCATGCCGTGCCAGTTGCGCGGCGATCCGCTGCGGCTGGAACAGGTGCTGCTGAACTTTACCAGCAATGCCATCAAGTTTTCCGAACAGGGTACGGTGCAGATCCGGGCCAGCCTGCAGGGCAGCTGCGAGGATGGTCTGGAAGTGCGTTTCGCAGTGTCCGATCAGGGCATAGGCATGACGCCGGACCAGCTGGAGCAGCTCTTCCAGTCCTTCCATCAGGCCGACACCTCGACCACGCGGCGCTACGGCGGCACGGGGCTGGGGCTGGTAATCAGCAAGCAGCTGGCCGAACTGATGGGCGGCACCGTGGGCGTCGACAGCCGCGCTGGAGCCGGCAGTACCTTCTGGTTTACCGCGCGGCTGGCCTGTGCCAGCAGCCTGCTACAGCATCGCGATGACATGGTACAGGCCGAAGTGCTCGACAGCATACGGGGCAGCGCCATCCTGCTGGTGGAGGACAACGTCTTCAGTCAGCAGGTGGGGCGCGAACTGCTGGAGGATGCGGGCGCCACCGTATGTGTGGCCAACAATGGCAAGGAAGCCATCGATCTGCTGTTGAAGGAGTATTTCGACTGCGTACTGATGGACGTGCAAATGCCGGTGATGGATGGCTACGAAGCAAGCCGATTGATCCGTGCTCATCCCAAACTGGCCGAAACGCTGATTATCGCCATGACCGCCAACGCCGGTATCGCCGATCAGGGGCGCTGTCTGGCAGCGGGCATGGATGAATTCATTTCCAAACCGGTGGCACCTACGCTGCTGTTCAATATGCTCGCACGCTGGATGCGTGAGCGCCCGGCGGGCAGCAAGGCCGTGCCGGTTCCGTCCTACTACGCGCTGCCAACCGGTGTGGCCATGCCCAGTACCGTGCTGGTTGAAGATGCGCTGGTCCAGCCCATGTTTGATCTGGCCGTGCTGGCGCAGACTTTCGGCCACCGCGCCGACAAGATGCACAAATTTGCGCTGTTATTTCTTGGCGCGGCACGCGATGGCCTGAGTGAAATCGATGCTGCGCTGGCGCAGAACGATAGCGTCCAGCTGGCGGAACTGGGACACCGCATCAAATCGTCGGCACGGGCAGTCGGTGCCTTGCGTTTCGGTGCGCTCTGCCTTGGGCTGGAGCAGTTGCGTCATGAGGCCGATCTCGCCATGGCGCGCCAGCTAGTTCAGCAGATGCATACCATGCTGGCGCAGCTGGAAACCCTGATGACGCAGGAACTGCTGGCTTACTCGGAAGGCTAGAGCGATAATACAGGCTCCTTCTCCCAGATGAGCCCTATGGACGCAAGCCTAAGCCCCGGACTGATAGTTTTGCACGGTAACCAGCTGGAAATGCTGCGCAGCGCCGTGTTCCAGTGGCTGCGGGACCACCCGCTCGGTGCGCTGGAAAGCGAAGTGTTTCTGGTGCAGTCCAACGGCGTGGCGGAATGGCTGAAAATCGCGCTGGCGGAAGAACTGGGCGTCTGCGCTGCCACACGGGTGGCGCTGCCGGCGCGTTTTCTGTGGGAGACCTACCGCGGCATGCTGGGACACGAACAGGTGCCGACCATTTCCGCCTTCGATAAAGGCCCGCTGACGTGGCGGCTGATGCGCCTGCTGCCTACCTTGCTGGCAGATCCCGTATTCGCTCCACTGCGCCATTTTCTGGCTGATGGCGCGCCCGAGCGCCGCTTGCAGCTGGCCGAACGGCTGGCCGACCTGTACGACCAGTATCAAGTCTACCGCGCCGACTGGCTCGACGATTGGGCCCATGGACGCGACCAGTTGCGCAAGGCCAGCGGCGAAGCGCTGGCGCTGAACGGCGAGCAGCTTTGGCAGGCGCAGTTATGGCGCGCCGTGATTGCCGATGTGGACCCGGAACAGCGCGAGCTGGGCCGCGCCACCATCCACACCGAATTCGTGCGCGCCGCGGCAGCGGGCGAGGCGCCGCTGGGGCAGCTGCCGCGCCGCATCGTCATTTTCGGTGTGTCGGCCCTGCCATTCCAGACCCTGCAGGCACTGGCGGCATTGTCCGGCTATACCCAGGTGCTGCTGGCCGTGCCGAATCCTTGCCAGTTTTACTGGGGCGACATCATCGAAGGGCGCGAGCTGCTGCGCGCTGCGCATAAACGCCAGCCGCCGCGCAACGGCCACGATCTGGGCGCGCTGCCGCTGGAGCAGCTGCATGCGCACAGCCATCCGCTGCTGGCAAGCTGGGGACGACAGGGGCGCGATTTCATCCGCCTGCTCGACGAATTCGACACGGCCAGTGCCAGCCTGAAGGATGGCGCTGGTCAGGCCCTGCGCGTCGATCTGTTCAGCGATGGCGCTGGCCGCACCCTGCTGGAACAGATACAGGCCGCCGTGCGCGATCTGCTGCCGCTGGCCGAACACCCGGGCGTACCGCCGCCGGCCAGCGACCGCTCCGTCGAGTTCCATGTGGCCCACAGCGTTCAGCGTGAAGTGGAGGTGCTGCACGACCAGTTGCTGGCCATGCTGGCGGCCGATCGCAGCCTGCGTCCGCGCGACGTAGTGGTGATGGTGCCCGATATCGACACCTTCACGGCCGCCATCCATGCCGTGTTCGCGCAGTACCGGCGCAGCGATGCGCGCTATATTCCGTTTGAAATCGGCGACGTCAACGACCGCAGCGTCAATCCGCTATTGGTGGCGCTGGAATGGCTGCTGCGGCAGGCGCAGCAGCGCTGCCGCCAGAGCGAGGTGCGTGATCTGCTCGACGTGCCGGCGCTGGCCAGCCGGTTCGGCCTCGATGGCGATGATATGGCTACGCTGGGCCTGTGGATAGAGGGTGTGGGGGTGCGCTGGGGACTGGACCCTGCCCATCGGAGCGGACTGGGACTGGGTGCAGCAGGCGAACAGAATTCCTGGCTGTTCGGTGTGCGCCGCATGCTGCTGGGCTATGCCAGCGGCGCAGGCGCAGCGTTCGGCGGCATCGAACCTTATGGCGAAGTGGGCGGGCTCGATGCGGCGCTGGCCGGTTCGCTGGCCCAACTGGTGGCGGCACTGCTGCACTGGCGCGCAGTGCTGGCGCAGGAACGCACGCCAGCCGAGTGGGGGGGGCAGGCGCGGGCACTGCTGGCCGCTTTCTTCGACGGCAGCGAAGAGGGCGACCGCCTGACGCTGGCCCAGCTGGATGAAGCGCTGGGGCGCTGGCTCGACACCTGCGACAACGCCGGTTTCGTTGAAGCCGTGCCGCTGGCCGTGCTGCGCGAGGCCTGGCTTAGCCTGCTCGATGAACCGACCCTGAACCACCAGTTCGTCTCCGGTGGCGTGACTTTCTGCACGCTGATGCCGATGCGTGCCGTGCCGTTCCGCGTGGTCTGCCTGCTGGGCATGAACGATGGCGACTTCCCGCGTCGCGCGCCGCGGCCGACTTCGATTTGCTGGCACTGGCAGGCATGGCACGCCCCGGTGACCGCTCGCGCCGCGACGACGACCGCTACCTGATGCTGGAAGCGGTGCTGGCCGCGCGCGACAAGCTGTACATCAGCTGGGTGGGGCGTAATGTGCGCGACAACTCGGCCCAGCCGCCGTCCGTGCTGGTGGCGCAATTGTGCGACTACCTGCGCGCCGGCTGGCAGATCGAGCTGGACCAGCTGACCACCGAACATGCGCTGCAGCCGTTCAGCCGGCGCTATTTTGAAGCCGATGGCCTGCTCACCTATGCCCGCGAATGGCGCGAGGCGCACGGCGAGCAGGAGTTTGCGGCAGCGGCGCAATTGCCGCCTTACGAAATCGACCCCGGCTACCGGCTGAAGCTGGCCGATCTGGTCAACTTCATGCGCCAGCCGGCGCGCTATTTCTTCCGCCAGCGGCTGGGCGTGGTGTTTGGCGATGCGGCGCAGGTGGGCGAGGATGAAGAGCCGTTCGCGCTGGATGGCCTGGAGCGCTACCAGCTGGAAGAGCAGTTGCTGGAAGATGCGGGCGAAGATGAAATGCTGGAACAGGTAGCCGGCCAGCTGACCCGGCGTGCGGCAAGACTGGCACGCGAAGGGCGCTTGCCGATAGGGCTGATCGGCCAGCAGTACCAGCAGCAGCTGGTGGCGGGGCTGGTGCCGGTACGTAGCGCCTGGCTGCAGTTGCGCCAGCATTATCCGCGTCCCGCTGCCAAAGTGGCGGTAACCCTCAAGCTGGCAGGGCTGCAGCTGGAAGACTGGGTAGACCAACTGCGCAGCGATGGCGTCAGCACCGTGTGGCTGGGACAGATTTCCTCCAAGGTGCTGAACAAGCAGGGCGACGTCAGAGCGGAAAAGCTGATGGAAATCTGGCTGCGCCAGCTGGCGCTGGCGGCTAGCGGCACGCTGGTCACAGCGCATCTGATCGCGCGCGACGTGCACGTGCAGATGCAGCCCATGGAGCAGGACCTGGCCCGCGCCGCACTGGAACAGCTGGTGGCGCTGTGGCGCGAGAATATGAACCAGCCTTTGCCTACTGCCTGCAAGACGGCGCTGGCCATGCTGCAGGATGGCGATCCGCGCGCCACATACGACGGTGGCTACGAACTGCAGGGCGAAGCCGATGATCTGTGTTTGGCTCGTTTGTGGCCCGAGTATGCCTTGCTGGAAGCGCAGCCCGGCTTTGCCGACATCGCCGAACGGCTGTATGCGCCGCTGCTCAAGTGGCTGGGCGAGGCGGTCAGTTTTAATTATCTGGATCAGGAAGGTACAGCATGAGTAGCAGCGCACTGCCATCCATTCCATTGCGGGCACTGACATTCCCGCTGCATGGCTCGCGTCTGATCGAAGCCAGTGCCGGTACCGGTAAAACCTGGACCATCGCCGCGCTGTACGTGCGGCTGGTGCTGGGCCACGGCGGCGAGCATGGCTACCAGCGTCCCCTGCTGCCGGCAGAAATTCTGGTGATGACCTTCACCCGCGCGGCCACGCGCGAGCTCGCCAACCGCGTGCGCGAACGGCTGGTGGAAGCGGCGGCGTATTTCCGTGCCTATGCCGGCATGGGGCTGGGCTGCAAACGCGACGAGTATCTGGACGAAATCCTGCTGTCCTATCCGGACACCACTGCCCAGCAGCAGGCGGCGCACCGGCTGATGCTGGCGGCGGAAACCATGGACGAAGCGGCCATTTTCACCATCGATGCATGGTGCCAGCGCATGCTGCGCGAACACGCGTTCGATAGCGGCAGCCTGTTCGATGAAGAGCTGCTCAGCGATGAACAGACGCTGTACGAGGATGCCGCCCACGATTACTGGCGCCAGCAGGTGTATCCGCTAAATGCCGCCGGTCTGCAGCCTTTGCTGCAATGCTGGCCCAATGTGGGGGCGCTGAAAAGCAGCGTGCGCGAACTGACGCGGCGTGCCGACCTGATAGGCGCCAGCCGTGCCGCCGGCTGCAGCGATGCCCCGCTCGGAACGCTGATCGCGCAGCTGCAGAAACAGCAGCAGGACGCTGTGAACCAGCTCAAACAGGGCTGGGGCGAACGGATCGCCGCCATGGAGCAATGGATCAACCAGCAGCGCGCGGCTTCGCCCAAGTGCTTCAATGGCACCAAGATGAAGCCGGAGAGCGTGGCGGGCTGGTTCGAAAGCCTGCGCTTGTGGGTGGCTGATCCGCTGGCCACCCATCCTGATCTCAAGGATACGGCGTGGCGCCGCCTGACGCCCGATGGCATTAGCGACGCCTTTGCCAAAGGTTACAGCGCCGAAGTACCGCAGCACTTTGATGCGGTGGCTCCCCTGAAAGCGGCATTGGACCAGCTGGAGCCGCTGGCGTTTGCGCTGTACCGCCATGCGGTAGGCATGATCGCGGGCCGCATGGCAGAACTCAAGCAGCGCAACCGCCAGTTCGGCTTTGCCGATATGCTGGACCGTCTGAATGCGGCGCTGCAGGGCGAGAACGGCGCGGCGCTGCGTCAGCGCATCATCAGCCAGTATCCGGTTGCACTAGTAGACGAGTTTCAGGATACGGCGCCCAACCAGTACCAGATTTTCAACCAGCTGTACCGCGTGGCCGATAACGATCCGGCTACCGGTCTGTTCCTGATCGGCGACCCCAAGCAGTCGATTTACGGCTTCCGTGGCGCCGACATCCACAGCTATCTGTCGGCACGCGCTGCCACGCAAGGGCGGCATTACCAGCTCGGCACCAACTATCGCTCCACCGAGGCAGTGGTGGCAGCGGTCAATCATTTGTTCCTGTATGCGGAACAGACGGCAGGCGGCAGCGGTTTTGCCCGTGGCGCTTTCCGCTTCCGTGATCCGGCCAGCCGCGACAATCCGCTGCCGTTCGAGGCGGTGGGTGCGCGCGGGCGTGACGAGCGGCTGTGCAACGGCGAGGGGGCGCTGCCGGCACTGGTGCTGGCTTGCAGCCCCAGCCCCCTGAAAGCCGAAGCCTACCGCGAATTCTTCGCGGCGCAGTGCGCCGAGCGGATAGTCAGCCAGCTTAACGATGAAGCCACCGGCTTTGCCGGACAGCAGGGCCTGCAGCGTTTGCAGCCAGCCGATATTGCGGTGCTGGTGCGTGACCGGCGCGAAGCCGCGGCCATCCGTACGGCCCTGCAGCGGCGCGGCGTGGCCAGCGTGTATTTGTCTGACAAGGATGCCGTGACGGACAGCGAAGAAGCCGCCGATGTACTGCGCTGGCTGTCCGCCGTGGCCAGTCCGCTCGATGGTGCGCTGGCGCGCGCCGCCTTCGCTAGCCCTACTTGCGGCCTGTCGCTGGCCGAACTGGCAAGGCTGTCGTCCGACGAACTGGCGTGGGAAAGCCGGGTGGAACAGCTGAAAGGCTGGCATACCGTGTGGCAGCGGCAGGGCGTACTGGCCATGCTGCGCCGGTTCATCCACGATCTCAACCTGCCCGCTACGCTGATCAATCAGCCGGGTGGCGAGCGCCGTCTGACCAATCTGCTGCATCTGGCCGAACTGCTGCAAACGGCCAGCCGCCAGCTCGATGGCGAACAGGCGCTGATCCGCTGGCTGGCCGAGCAGATCGAAGGTGGCGAGGCAGGCGGCGACGAGCGTGTGCTGCGGCTGGAAAGCGATGCGGAACTGGTGAAAGTGATCACCGTGCACAAGTCCAAAGGCCTCGAATATCCGCTGGTGTATTTGCCCTTCGCGGTCACGGCGCGCAAGGTGGAGCGGCGCAACCGCAGCTTCTTCGAATACAGCGACGGGCAGGGCGGGCGCCATATCGACATGGCGCTGACCGACGAAGCGCTGGCGCTGATGGAACAGGCGCGCATACAGGAAGACCTGCGCCTGATGTATGTGGCGCTGACCCGTGCGCGCCATTACCTGTGGCTGGGTGTGACGGCGCTGGCCACGCGCAAGGAAGGCGAGAATACGCTGCATGAATCGGCGCTCGGTTATCTGCTGACGGGCGGCGAACCGCTGCCGTCCGATCTGATGATGGAACGCTGGCAGCACGCCATCCGGGGCTGCGGCGCCATCAGCCTGCAGACCTTGCATAGTGCCGGAGGCAAGGGCGACGCCGGCCTCACGCGCTTGCAGCGCGTCGAGCACCGCGCCGCGCTGCTGGAACCGCAGGGCTATGTGGCGGACTTCGAGCGCGACTGGTCGGTGGGCAGTTTCAGTTCGCTGGCGCGGCGCACCGGCCCCACGGCCAGCATAGGCGCAACCTTGCCCGTACCGCGCGACAGTGCACAGCAGGATTTGCTGCAGGCGGAGGAGGCCGTGGCCACTACCGGTCTGGCGCAGAAGGTCGATGATGTGGCGTGGCACCGCTTCCCGCGCGGCTCCGTGCCGGGCAACTTCCTGCACGAACAGCTGGAGTGGCTGGGCAAGGAAGGCTTTGCCACGGTAGCGCAGGACAGCTTTGCCGGCAGGCTGGCACGACGTGTGGAACGTGCGGGCTGGAGCAACCGGCTGGAGGATACCGAACTGTGGTTGCGCCAGATCGTCAGCACGCCGCTGCCGTATCTGCAGGCGCCGCTCGCTGCCATCCGTCAGCCCTTGCCCGAGATGGAGTTCTGGTTCCCAAGCGAGCGGCTCAATACGACGGCGCTCGATCGCCTGTGCGTGCAGCATTTGCTGGGTGGCGTGGCGCGTCCGGCGCTGCCCGAGCGCGAACTGCACGGCATGCTCAAAGGCTTTGCCGATCTGGTGTTCGAGCATGAAGGGCGCTATTGGGTGCTGGACTATAAATCAAATGCGCTGGGCGGCAGCGATGCGGCCTATCACACGCCAGCGCTGGTGGCAGCCATGGCCGACCACCGCTACGACATACAGGGCGCGATCTATATGCTGGCGCTGCACCGTCTGCTGCAAAGCCGTCTGGGACTGCGTTACGATCCGGCGCGCCAGCTGGGCGGGGCCGTGTTCATGTTCCTGCGCGGGATCGCCAACGAACAGACGCGCGGCTGCTATCTGATACCCCCCGATCCTGATCTGCTCGATAGTCTGGATCAGTTGCTGCAAGCGCCAGCCATGGCGCAGGATGAGGAACACCATGCGTAATACTGGCTGCGAAGCGCTGTTAGCCCAGCTCGATGTGCTGACGGAAGCGGGCCATCTGCGCCGTCTGAGCACGGCGTTTGCCCGCTTTATCGGCAGTCTGGGCGTGGAATCGCCTGCGCTGATGGCGGCCTGTGTGCTGCTGTCCGAACTGGAAGGGCGCGGCCATAGCTGCATGAAGCTGGCCGACCTGTCCGGCGCGGTGGGCACCCAGCTAAGCTGGCAGCCGGAATGGTGGCGCGCTCTGCGCGATAGCACGGGCGGCTGGCCGCAGGATGTTGCAGCATGGTGCAAGCTGCTGGCCGCCAGCGAACAGGTGTGGGCCGTGGGCGATCTGGATTTCGACCAGCCGCTGGTGCTAGATGGCGAGCGCCTGTACCTGCGCCGCTACTGGCGCGATGAAAAACTGGTGGCCCATGCGGTGCGCCAGCGCGCACTGGGCGAAGTGCTGGCCGGCGATGCCAGCGCCAGTATCGCCAATATCCGCCACTGGCTGGACCAGCTGTTCTCCCACGCCAGCCGCGGCGGCGGGCCGGACTGGCAGAAGGTGGCGTGCGCGGTGGCGGTACGCGGCAAGCTGGGCATCATTACCGGTGGCCCCGGTACCGGCAAAACCTATACCGTGGCACGGCTGCTGGCACTGCTGTTTGCCAGCGCCGGCAGCCGGCGTGACAACCTGCGCGTAGCGCTGGCCGCGCCGACCGGCAAGGCCGCGGCACGGCTCAAACAGTCGATCGACTCGGCACTGGAAGAACTGGATGGCAAAGTGGGCGAGGAACTGCCGCTGCGCGCACTGGCCAGCCGCATGGGGGCGGCGCGCACCCTGCATAGCCTGCTCGGTGCCCGCCCTGATACGCGCGCCTTCCGTCACCATGCCGGCAATCAGCTGGAAGTCGATGTGCTGATCGTGGACGAAGCGTCGATGATCCACCTTGAAATGATGGCGGCGCTGCTGGCAGCCCTGCCAGCCCACGCCACCCTGATCCTGTTGGGCGACAAAGACCAGCTGGCCTCGGTGGAGGCGGGGGCTGTGCTGGGCGATCTGTGCTTCGATGCCGAAGCCGGCGGCTACCATGCCGAGACGCTGAACTATGTGCTCGATGCCAGCGGCATCAGCATCCCCGCCGAGTATGCGGGCAAGGCTGGCCCCATCGCCCAGCAGACCGTGATGTTGCGCGAAAGCCGCCGCTTCGGCGGACCTATCGGTGCGCTGGCACTGGCCGTCAACCGTGGCGATGCCGTTGCGACGGTGCAGGTGCTGCGCGCGCCATCCGAAGGAAAGCTGGCGTGGACCGATCCGGCTCTGCCTGGCGATGCGCTGCAGCTGGCGCTGACAGGGCGCGAGGGCGCGCCCGGTGGCTACAGCAGCTATTTGCATCTGCTTAAGGCGGGTGCGCCGGCAGACCAGGGCGAGGCTTATCTGGACTGGGTCAAAACGCTGATCGGCGCGTTCGAGCGCTTCCGCATTCTGTGCGCGGTGCGCGATGGCGAATGGGGCGTGCATGGCCTGAACGAAGCAATCGAACAGCGCCTGCAAAGTGCCGGACTGCTGCGCCGGAATAGCGAGTGGTATGCGGGCCGCCCTGTAATGGTGACGCGTAATGATTACGCCACCGGCGTGTTCAATGGCGACATCGGCCTGACCCTGCCAGATCCGGCCAGGCCGGGTGCCATGCGCGTGTACTTCTCTGATGGCGACGCAGTGCGCAGCGTGCTGGCGACGCGGCTGCGCAACGTCGAAACGGCGTTTGCCATGACGGTGCACAAGTCGCAGGGATCGGAATTCGAACACACGGTGCTGGCGCTGCCGCGCGAGAGCAACGGCACGCTGGCGCGTGAACTGGTCTACACCGGCATCACGCGCGCACGCGAGTACTTCACCATGCTGACGCCTAACCAGCAGGTGTTGCTGGACGCAATAGCCCAGCGCACCCAGCGCGCCAGTGGCCTGCGCGCGCTGCTACAGGATTGATCAGGCTGCGCGGCGGCGGTGTTTGCTGTTCTTGACAGCTTTGCGGCTGGTTTTGGCCGACACTTTCATCACTTTAGGCTCGCCCTCCGGGCCGGCGATGAAGCGGCGGATATTCAGCGCGTCCATCATGCGGGCCGAGCTGGCTTTGGCATTGAGCAGCACCAGCGTGGCGTTCTTGCCGGCTGATTTGAAGCGCATGATCAGGCAGCGGCCGGCTTCTTCCGTGTAGCCGGTTTTGGACAGTCCTACATCCCAGCCCTTGGCGCCCACCAGCCGGTTGGTGTTGTGGTATTCCACCTCACGGCCTTTGATCTTGATGACGTCCTTGGTATCGGTGGTGATGCGGCGGATTTCCGGATAGGCCGAAGCGGCGCTGGCCATGCGTACCAGATCGGTAGCGGTGGAGCGATTGTTGGGCGACAGGCCGGTCGGTTCTTCGATCACGGTCTGATGCATGCCGAGCGCGCGGATCTTGGCGTTCACTGCGGCCTTGAAGGCATCCGGACCGCCGGGGAAGGTGCGGGCCAGCGAAGCGGCAGCGCGGTTATCGGACGACATCAGCGCCAGTTGCAGCACATCGCGGCGCGACAGTTCGGCACCGACCGGCACGCGCGAGGTGCTGTGCTTGAGGGTGTCCACGTCGATCTTTTCGATGCTGATAGGCGCGTCCAGGTCGGCCTTGGAATCGAGCACCACCATCGCCGTCATCAGCTTGGTGAGCGAAGCGATAGGCACTTGCACGGTGGAGTTTTTTTCCAGCAGCACTTTGCCGGTGTCATCTTCCACCACCAGCACGGACTGCGAGCCCAGCGGCACAGCCAGCGCGGCAGCCGTCACGGAACTCAGTAATACAGCGACAATTTTTTTGAGCATAGTTTCAATATTCGGTTAAATCAGGCGAAATTCGGCGGAGCAGGCGTTTGACGCCACGGATTGCCTCTATCTGTACGGCAATACTCTCTCATGCTGGAAGATAACATTAAAGTGCTTTCTCGTCTATTGATTGTAACTGCCGGATTCCACACGGCTTATTGGCAAATTTGAATAGTTGCGCGGTAATCCGGTCAGGCAGGCACCCGTCTAGGCCAGTTGAAGGCGCCCATACAGGCGAAAAAAGCCCCGCGACGGTGGCGGGGCCTCTATGGCAGAGGGAGATTGTCCCTCTGCAGGTTCACTCGCAAGCAGCGCAGGCTTACTTACTCGGTAATCGGCGCAATTACTTGCTCTGATAGATGCGGTCGAACTCGGCGCCATCATCAAAGTGTTTCTTTTGCGCAGCTTTCCAGCCGCCAAATACGTCGTCCACCGTGAACAGGCTGATCTGGCGGCAGTTGGCGTTGTATTTTTTGAACGCAGCTTCCGAGCGGGGGCGGAAGTAGTGCTTGGCGATCACTTCCTGTGCCTGTTCGGTGTACAGGAAATTCAGGTAGCCGGTAGCCTGCTTGCGCAGATTACGCCGGTCCACCACTTTGTCCACCACGGCGACGGGCGATTCGGCCAGTATCGAGATGGAGGGATAGACCACCTCGAAGTTGTCGCCGAATTCGGCACGCACCAGATTCACTTCGTTCTCGAACGTTACCAGCACGTCACCGATGCTGCGCTGGGTGAAGGTGGTGGTGGCGCCGCGGCCACCGGCGTCGAGCACAGGCACATTTTTGAAGATTTTGCCGACCAGATCGCGCGCCTGCGCTTCATTGCCGCCTTTTTTCAGCACTGAGCCCCATGCCGCCAGATAGGTGTAGCGTCCGTTACCAGCCGTTTTAGGGTTGGGAATAATCACTTTCACGCCCGGCTTGGCCAGATCGCCCCAGTCCTTGATATGTTGCGGATTGCCTTTACGCACCAGGAAGACCATGGTGGAGTAGAACGGCGCCGCATTGTTGGGGAATTTCTTGGCCCAGTCCTGCACCACCAGTCCCCGTTCGGCCAGCATGTCGATGTCGTTGGCCTGATTCATGGTGACTACGGCCGCTTCCATGCCGTCGGCCACGGAGCGGGCCTGTTTGGACGAGCCGCCGTGCGACTGGTTGACGTTGATGGTTTC
>Ga0187843_10000984_pt1 | contig 18594 bp, 19 predicted proteins | sample SpaLakP09_SKY_43_FD_134516 | JGI IMG/M metagenome (GOLD analysis project Ga0187843, IMG submission 134516) | Oligotrophic lake water microbial communities from Sparkling Lake, Wisconsin, USA - SP09_SKY_43 | ecosystem: Environmental > Aquatic > Freshwater > Lake | place: USA: Sparkling Lake...
GATATGTCCTTCCTGGAAAAACACATAGACAAACTTAACGCCGAATGCTGGAGTGAGTTGTCCAAACGTGCTGTCGCAGTTCCTCTTCTGGAAAAATATCCAGAACATATTGATTGGATCCGTTTGTCTAGTAATGCCGGCGCCATTCATTTACTTGAACAATACCCTGAGAAGATAGATTGGGGCTTCTTGTCCGCCAATCGAAATGGGAGTCATCTCTTGTTTCGTCTGGATCATGTGCAGATGCGAGAAGACAACGAAGCCTTTAAAGCCGAACTCGGGGCCTACGTGTTTGACCCAGACCGACTCATGCGTCTGTCTGACAAGTATTCGGTGGACTTTCGAACCTATCTATCCCTGTATTCTTAAACTCTTATAAAAATTCTAACCTTTTTTTTCTCCGACCTTATAAATGGTAAAATGTTACGAGGGTCCTCTAACAGGTAATATAAAATGTATTGTCATCTCTATTTTTTGTGCTTTATTTTATTGGTATATGCCCGCTAAAAATAAATGGGTTCTTGTAGGAATATTGTATTTTACCTATTTGGCAATCGCTTGGTATGACGAATATTTATGTAGCAGAACATTGACACCTTCTTATTTACGTCACTTTTATGAATGGGCTAAACCGGCTAATTCCATGCAGTCAATTCAATACAAAAATCTATGTCCGAACCAGGCCCGTGAAATACTTATGGTTGATATTACTATTTTATTAATATTAATTGCATCGGTTCCGTATTTTTTGAGGTGGAACCCGACATAGGTTATCACTTGTAATTAAACCGTCGATGATAGATGTTTTGTGTCTCAATACAAACACCCTTCTCTTGAGTGCAATAATCTCATATATTAGTTTCACTTGCTCGAACAACATTCTGGGATGAATTGAAGACGTACGTATATTTTTACAGGTCGTTCATAATCATGACCGTATACCATTCAGATTACACAGAAAAAATACTTCAGCCAGATTACTCAGTAACTAAATGAATATAATCTTCTGGATAGGGTGTGTCCTCATAGTATCCTTCGCCGCCATCGTCCGAGGAGTCCATCCACGCGTCTTCCATATCATCGTCTAGTCGGTGACAGAATTCGTCATACGTGGGAGTAGCGTATTTAAAGTCGTATAACAACTTATCCAAATTGGCTATTGTCATAGAGAACAACCAATTGGCATGTCTGACTACTTCTAAACTTGACGGATTGTCGTATTTTTTTCTATATTCAATGCTTGCAACCCAACATCCTTTTGCCTCTACACACCGTTTCAACTGTTCTCTGACGGTTGGGTCGCCTATTTTTTCCTTGAGTTTTTCTGGATGGCCTGTTTGTATCCGATCCCCCAACATAGTTATTGCCTCATTGTATTCCTTGAAATAGTTTAACCATGAGTTGGAGTTTTCAAGAACGAGTTCTGGAGAGAGTGTCATTTGAATATTAAAAACAAGAATAATAGATCTTCAATTTTTCCGATTTATTTTAAAGTTAGACTTGGACTTCCATATTCTCCCTTTTCGAATTCATATTATGCATCATTATTCGAAGTTTACGCCGAATTTCTAACAGTTGAATGCATTGCGTATAGATGTAAAGTAATGTGGAAGTGACGAGAAATCCAAAAAGGAAGAAGATACAGCCTAATTGCATCTCCGGACTCATGTTGTCGTATGCAGACAAGATGAAACGTATTCAATTTTTAAGGTCCAAGACAAACGTCGCCTGAAAGTCTACTTCTGCATTCTCGTCTGGATAACCAATCGGATTACACAGGAAAGGAATATTCTGTATCGTCCTCTTGGAGGGCATGTGGGTATGCCCATAAAACCAGGCCTTGATATTGGGTGTAAAGAAAGCATCCATGTCACATGCAAACCATTGATGGTAAGGCATCATCTTTGGTTCCAAATACTTTGGATTAATCAGCGAAGTCGAAGGCATATGATGCGTAATGACCACGCAATTCTCATGGGTTAATGCCTCTTTTAAAAAATCAATACTTTTACGGTGCAGTCGATTACATACCCTGTAATCAAACCGAGGAATGCTATAAACGTCGTTGATGCTGTACTTTGGGTCGATGATGTTGGTCCACAAGGTAGTCCCCACAAAACAATATCCCCCATAGATTTCGTAACTATTATTCAAGAAAGAAATGTTCTCGAACTGTTTAAAATACTTATGCATATGTACGTTGGTCTCTTCCATGGGTCTACCGTAGTATTCGTGATTACCTGCAATGACAAAGGCTTTCATGAAGTGTTGACTGATAAACTTCATGAAACTATCATAATTGGCCTGGTATGGATTGCCAATGTCTCCCGCCAAGATACAGACCTCATCGCGCCCGGGAGGGATCTGTTGAAGAAAGGGATCCATCTGGGTCGGTTTCATCATTTCCAAATGGAGATCGGACATGTACCGAAGATTCATCTTATCTATATAGATTTTTACTCTTATATAAGATTACTATATTGTGATCCGAAAAGTCGAATAGAAAAACAAAAGATAATCACTTCAGGAACATGTGAAACCCACCCTAGAAAAGGTATTGAGACCGTCTTTAAGATACCATCGCGTTCAAATACTTACCATCGTTCCAGGGCATCGGCATAGTCGTCTTGAACCAGCATCTTCCATAATTCGTCGGGGTGATACTTTCGCTTGGCCAGGATCTCGCGTGCCCTCCACATCCATGCCATCATACATTCTTTTATTTTCAACCCATAATAATTTTCTCTAAACCTACCTTCAATCATCTGAATGATTTCAAATGCAAGTCTAACCATGTCAGGATTTAGGATAGGTGTCGGAGTCTCGGTTTGTAACACAGATTTCATCTTTGTATAGAGAGGCGTACCAAAGAAATAGATGCCGCCAAGGGGTGCATAAAAGTTAAAACAACTTTCGATGTTTGTGTGGTTCAAGTTTAAAAAGGTAATACCTTTATGCAGGGTAGGAGCAAAGGCCAATGGATTGCCGGATAGGTTGACACGGACCAATGATTTGGGTAACGTGATGGAGGTGAGCTCATTGTAACTTGCACACAATTCACGTAACTGTGAGGGCAACTGCAAAGAGGTGAGTTGGTTATCTACACAATCAAGAACATGTAATGTTTCGGGTAGAACTAATTGTTTTATCTGGTTATGGTCACAGTATAATTCTTTTAATCCAAGGGGAAGAATCAAGGATTGTAATTCATTGTAAGAGCAGTAGACGATTTCAATTTGAGAGGGGAGTATCAATGTACGAAGGTGGTTGTTACAACAATGCAATTCTATCAAGGTATTGGGAAGGGTGGATATTTGTAGATAAGGATTAAAGGAACAATAGAGTTTGACCAAGGTATCGGGTGGATGAAGATGTTGGATAGAATTTTCCGTAATGTCGAGTATGGTCAGTTCCGGTAAACGGGGTAGATGGGTCAGTCGATTGTGCGGACAGTTTAGTCTAGACAGAGAGTGAGGTAACTCTGGCAACTGAGTCAATCGATTGTATCCGCAATACAGATCCTCTAGACCGGATGGTAGAGAAGTTAAGGAACCTAGATTGTTCAGGTCTATCTTCATCATTTTCTCCATGGCTTATACCTTGTCATAAGTTTAAACTTTTTTTAAATGGTTCTCTGTATACTATCTTTTCGAGAACAACGAAGTCGACGGGCACCCTTATGACAATGTGTGCAAATCCTATCCAAAACACAAGAAAGTGAGATTAATATTAAAAAATACTGCATGGAAGAACTAGGATATTCAACGACAGCATTGATCCCTTAACACAAGGGGCTCCGGCAGCAGGGGCATATTTTTTTAGGTAATTTTTGTAAACAATCCATACAGAAGGGCTGTTTGCAAGAAGTGCATGTGTAATGAAGCACGACCTCTTCCAGGAAACAAATGTCACATGTTCCTTGCATCGTATTATGCGGCGGATCCGGCTTAGAATTAGTCTTGTACTTTGATTTAACCTTATCAGTAGGGGAAGAAACGCGTCTAATAGCGTATCCTTTTCCACCGCAACACACATGACTGATGACAATATGCGGATTATTGCGTAAATAAATAACACGCTCGTCAACGCTTGTAAAGTGAATATAGTCGTGTCGCTCTTCCATTTTCGATACCTTCGATTATACCTATTTTGTATGTATCAATTTTTAAACTATCCACGCATAAAAGGCATTTGTTCTTCTGTTACACTTCCGCAAAGACAAATACACAATAACTTGTAGAACAACTTGCAAAATTTCATCTTAGATTAAATTAATATCTTTTATTCGGCTAATGCATTTTCAAATACGTCTTCGACCCCCGACACAGTTGGATACAATAATTCTTTAACATCCAACTTTAGTTTTTGTCCAATCTGGTTGAGTGTTTTCGCAAAATCGCCTTTAGAAAATTCACCTTCAAATTCTAATTTTGTATAAGGTACATAATAAGCATCCACCATTGTTTTAGGGTCAGGTCCTAGTTTTGATCGAATGCCTTCGTATTCTGCCTTTGTTAAAACTGTATCCATTTGTACCTCTTTATCCAACATTTTGCTTATGATACTCAGAGATAGGGAGTTTGATGTTTTTAATCCATTATCATCATCACCAAAGATAAGAAACATGTTGTAACTTAACGTTTTAACATAAACATATTTCTCTAGATTGAAACGTGTCTCCCATGGAACTGCACATATATTTGCAAAAAAATTATATACCTCTGCATTCGTTCCAGCCTGACGATAAGTACCTTCTTGTAAGGCGAGAAGCATATTTTTAACAAATAGGGCAGTCTTTTGATTACGAATATCACATTCGAATACACGCGATACACGGGATCGCCCTCTTCCTTCAACGGGTCGAAAGGATATTCCCGATGGCCCACTCGCATTACGTATTGGACTACGACCTCTAGACCTTACCGAGTCTTCCACCTCCGAATTTGAACCAGATGTACCCAAGAGATAGGCGGATACAGGGTGAGAAGTATCGTTCACCGCAATGGCTAAACTTGTTATCATTTCTCCTATTTGTGGTTTAATGTTCCGAATAAAAAATAATATCTTATCACATCCCGCATAGACGGCCATTTCAAACATCGCATACAGCATACGTGTATCCCTTCCAATCTCTGTCATAAGGATAATCGGCAATTGTTCCCGTGTACCATTTCCTATTTTTATGATGATTTCTCTCATTTTTATGATGATATCGATTTGTTGGGCATTTGGAATAGAAGTTAACCTAAAAAAAAACTTTAGGTATTGGTCGCTTGCCTTACCTTTTGTTTGTGATATCTTATACAATGTATCCATAATAGAATACCCTAAACTCTCCATGAGTGTACCATATTGGCGACTAGAACGAGCATAAAAAAAACTATCAGAAAGTAATCGCACATTTTCTATACTCGCATCTTTTACAAACATGGAAGATAAGGCTTCACTATCTTTCTTACCGTGGAGTTTTTGTGCCAAACTTCTTATGATATCTTTTTTTTCTGTTTTTGATAATTCTATCAAAGAAAACTGTCGAAGACATCGAAAAGTCGCATTACCCGCAGCCGCGAGTGCAGCACTCTCTTTTAATACGTGTTCAATTGTTTCCATATTGTCTGGCATAAAAAACTTCAACCCACTTCTCTCGATCATGCATAAAGAAATGTAATAGGATAACTGTGCTTCCCAATATCGTTCAGCTGTTCTCGTTTGTGGATCATCTCGAATATTATTGGGGTTTAACGTGGAAGCCGAAAAAATACCCACGCCGACTTTTTTTAAAGTGGTTTTGGCAAAACACCATAAAAACTTGCTCTTTCGCTGGATTAACAATATTTCCAAAAATATCTCAAAGGGTATGGCACCGGCGAGCTGACAGATGTGTGCAAGTACATCTGAACTCAATTTTGAAGTTAACACTAATCCGCCAGGTCGATTGATACATACTCTACCTGGACCTGATCCTATACTAGTAATCAATCCTTCTGAAATGGCAGTTTCATTCCATTTCCTACCATCCAAATATTCAAACCGTTTCTTTACCTCATCGTATTGTTCTTCGCCTTGTACGTGTTGACGGTCTAGGGTTTGACCATTTGGAGCTTTAAATGGATTAAACTTACTGATAAATAACATGGTTAGTTCCACTTTAAGGGTTGTATCAGGAAAAAATAATGGAAATGGATCACGTGAAAGTTTGGCATGAACCTTTCTGCAAAATAATTCTATCTCGAGTTTATTAAATCTTTGCATTCGATAGTCCCAAGACCAGTCCACTTTTTTTGTTAGGTCTATGGCTGACTGGGTTGGTCGAGATACCGAAACAGGCATTGTCATAGCAGGAACAGAAACAACTGGCGTTGCCATAGGAGGCATAGGTGGAAATGGTTGTGCCGTAGCAGGGACAGGTGTAAATGGTTGTGCCATAGCAGGGACAGGTGTAAATGGTTGTGCCATAGGAGGCATAGGTGGAAATGGTTGTGCCGTAGCAGGGACAGGTGGTAAAGGTTGTGCCGTAGCAGGCATAGGTGTAAATGGTTGTGCCATAGCAGGGACAGGTGGTAAAGGTTGTGCCGTAGCAGGCATAGGTAAAGGTTGTGCCGTAGCAGGCATAGGTAAAGGTTGTGCCGTAGCAGGCATAGGTAAAGGTTTTGCCATAGCAGGCATAGGTGTAAATGGTTGTACAATTGGTGTTGCTGGTTTTGTATTTGTGTTTAACATTCCTCTTGGGGATTGTAATGGTTCTGTAGTTACCTTTTTTGTTTTAGGTTTACTCTCAGTATTTGAGTTGGAATTAGAGTTCACCCTACCTCTTTTTTTAGTTTTACGTGTATTAATTGGACTATTATTCGAATTCATTATATAGTCAAAATATTTAAGGTATGTACAATTGAGGTTATATCAACTTCCTCATATAGGATCTAATTTTTTATGGACGTATAGTAATGATGGAGGCCGTGATCGTAGAGTTTATGGGAACCCTGGTGTTTTTGTACGTAATTTTGGCGACGGGTAATTTCGCGGCGATCGGTGCAACCTTGGCATTGATGATTTATTTAGGAGGCCCCATTTCGGGTGGCAATTTCAACCCGGCGGTGACCGTGATGTTGGTGATGGCAAAGAAACAAAAGATGGATACTTTGTTGCCTTACATTGTTGCACAGGTGGCCGGCGGAATTGTCGCACTGCAGTTGTTTAATGTGATGAAATAAAATCAGCGTGAAATAAAACCAGCGTGAAATAAAATCAGCGTGAAATAAAACCAGCGTGAAATAAAATCAGCATGAAATAAAACCAGCGTGAAAATAAATAAGCGTGAAATAAGTATGAAATATATGCGTAGTATATAATGGCCGCAGAAGAACCAAGCTCGTCGCTTAGATCAGGTCGTCTGTTTTGTACAATTGGACGAATGAATCCACCAACCGCCGGACATATGAGTCTAATCGAGCGTTTGTTTGAAAAAGCCTCGAAAGTGGGAGGGAACGTAGTCATCTTTATATCAGATTCATCTGGTGGTGATAAAGGTAAAGAAAATCCACTATTGTGTCCAAATAAAAAGATTGTATTGGAAAAAATGATTGCGAAAATGATTGCACGTAATCCACTTTTTAAGGACGTACCCTTTGAAGTGAATTGTGGAAACCCCGTTCTTTCAATATTCGGATATGTCGCAAAGAATAGACCGGCTGAAGTATTCATCCTTCTTGGTAATGAACCTGAAAAGGTAGAAATGGGCGAGTCAATTAGGAGTGGTTTTTTTGATGCATATGTACCTAAATTCAAGGAAGGATCCGATCAAGATACGATTGATGCTGCCATACAATTGGCTAGAGAGAAAACCGAAAAAAGACGTCAGACCTATGGAGGGATTACTCTTCAACTACAATTTATGGATAGACCACCTGGAAGCATTTCGGCTACAATGGTTAGACAATACGTTACATCTGAAAATAAACCTCAATTTAAAGCCCTCTATAATGGTTATCTTGAAGATATAAATCAAAATAGTTTGTTTACAAATATAACAAAGGGATTGAACCGTATTAAACAAAACGCAACCTCCAAGGTCAAATCTAAGCGCCCATCCAAAACATCTAAAACGAATGCCAACAATAACAGACCTAAAAAGCGGCAAACTAAAAATTCGCGATAAGTATTTCAATTTTTAACGTGAAATAAAACATTGATTAATTCAATGGAATGGCGCCCCATGACCCCAAAGGACATTCCATGTGTGTACAGTGTATCCCTTCTGGTACATTCCTTGTACGAAGACCCAGAAATATTTCAGGAACGTAGGTCGTTGTCCCGTGGCAGCTACGTTCTACTTCATGAAGACCTTGTGGTCGGTTATCTGATTTCGCATCCGTATCGGAGAAACACCTACCCTCCGCTCAATACATTGATTTATAAAATACCAGATGCACCTGATACATGGTACATACACGACCTCGCTATTCTACCCGAGTTCCGCGGTCGAGGCATGGTTCGCCCGATCCTGGCCGAGGTAAAAGCACTGGCCTTGATTCATGGGATCAATGAATTATCTCTGGTTTCTATCTATGGAAAAGAAGTGTTTTGGAGGAAGATGGGCTTTCGACTTGGAACGGGTGCAAAGTATGGGATGCTCATGAACCTTATCATTTGATTTAAAATGTTTAAATTCATATATATGGGTAATGCAACGTCCAATCGAAGGACCAAAAAAAATTTAAGCCCTTTAGACCCTTATAGTATTAAAGAATTTAATCGTGCGTTTGATTTTACACATTCTTACAGTGACCCGTATATACCTTTGATACTGATACAAGCCCATTCAACCGAACCAAATGGTATGATTGATATGACAAAAGGAATGCATTTATTTCATTACTGTAAAAAGGGTTGTATTCTAAGAACAACCCAATTAAAAGGCAATACCGATAGAAGTATTAGCATGGAATATGCTTGTTTAAAAAAATTAGATATTTATGATCTACATGAAAATAAATGTCCAAATTATAATTTTTTTATAGATGAAGCCAATAAAGAAGAAGGAGGTATATACATTTGTTTAGAGAACGAAATACGTAAACTATTTGAATTTAAACCAGGCCATCTTTATTCTATTGGAAGGATTATTCAGTTTATAGAAAAAAATGTAAACACTGGAAAAATACACATTGGGGTTTTATCTTGTAGAACGACAAAAGCATGTTCAGAGGTTATTCATGCATTACCGGGCAGTCATTCTCAACAAGCAAACATGATAAATAAATATAAAATACATAAACAGTTCAATCGTACGATGAACAATAATGTGGGAAAAAGAAAAAATATGCATCAAGCGTTTGCACTTGAGATGAATACAACAAGGAAAAGGAAAAGGAAAGGTAACGGTAATTCACGTAATAGGTTATCCAATAAAAATCCACCCAATGTATAATTGATCTACATGTTTCCTAGTAAGTTCCGTGTCTTTGTATGCATGATAGATCTCTTTTACGTGATAGAACCTGGCCAGATAACCAAACAGCATCACGGTAGTTAAAAAGATCAACAATCGCTGATTTATTTTAACCGACAATAGACCTCCCGTAAAAATAAACCATACCACATTTGTAAACACGACATAGACTATGGTGTGAAATACAACCGAGAGGAATATTGGACCACTGTTCTGGGAAATAAAATCCGTAAGAGATAATTCAGGATTTGTACTCGATAAATATAACTTTGTGAACATATCATAAGGTTATATATTCTTATGACCCTATTCGACCAAACACCCGACCTGACCAAGGCTTTCCTCTATTTTGAAACACAGCTTAAGCCACTCACATATATGAATCCACGTCTGGATCAAAGGTCTATCCTTGACCTGGTCGAGACATGCAAAGGACGCCCCTGTTTGATACGGACCACATCTCTCTGTCAAAATACATATACGTATTACTTCTTTGAAACGTGTCTGATTCAAGAAATTAAAGTACATTTGGAACTCGTGTTTCTGATCCTGAAACATACCTTATCGCCGGATACATTGAAAGACATTGAGTTACCTGCTCGGATCATAACAAGTGAATTCTTTCGGAACTCACATTAAACGCTGTTTTTGAGGACCAGCTTCTGGTGGCTATTGTAAATCATCATTTTGATTTCTTCCTTGATACGGTTCAAACATTCATCGTTGTCTTTGTTGTCTAGGTATTTCATGAACTTTTGCTTGAGTTCTTCTTCAGGGTTAGAGTCCAGCCACTCCTCCAGCATCATCTCTTTCTCTTCATATAAACGGTCTAATTCATCTTTCTTGTTTGCAACATTCCAGTTCTGGCCATCGTATAGCATGATGTATTTGTCCTTGATGTTGGAGATATAGATGTTCCTATTCTCAGGTTTTAAAGGGTTAAAGTGAACCTTCTCGATCATACTCTTCACGCAATGATTCACTCTCTTGATGCAATACATGTAATCTTGGTCAGTGAGATGAGAGATGTCTGTTTCTCTGTAAGGCAAAAGAGTAAAATGATTGATCGTATTATTGGTTGTATTAAACGAACCACTGATCTCTAGTTTACCCATCAGCTTTTCGATTTGTTTGGATTGGGTTTCGATCGTCTTGGTTAGTTCTTGTCTCTGTTGTTCCATTTGAATATTCATCAGACGAACCAACTCTTTCAGATCTTCATCCTTGTTTTTGGTACAAGTATATTTGATGTGTCTATTCATAGATTGTCTAAAAGAGAAATCCTTTTCGCAATATTTACAAGTGAACATGGTGACTATTTCAGATGTGGATGTTTTGTTTTCGGATTGTTGCTTATTTGTTGCTTTTTTGTTTTCGGATTGTTGCTTATTTGTTGCTTTTTGTTGTTTTAGGTTTTCAGTTAGGAACAATATATGTTTTGTACTAGTCATATGTTTTTCATAATTGAACCTTCGAACCGTGACATAATTACAGCATTTACAAGAATATGCCATATAATAGAATAATATAATAAATTTTATATAGTTTTGCTACATATGTGCTTAAAATGTAGTAATTTATATACATTATAGATTGGTTATATTAATAAGTTTGTAGCAAAAAACACACCATCTGCTACTTTTGATGACAACACTAAATTTTCACTTTTTGCGGGAGAGAGCGAGGGAGAGTCGAGCAGAAAGAAATCCTGGATCCATGTTTTTAAAAATTCTCTCCTCTGTTCCTTTTTCCTTCCGTGCATACTATTTTAATTGTTGTCGTAATGTTGTCGAGTTGTTGTCGTAATGTTGTCATGAAAAGTAGCATAAGGTACATTTTTTATAATTCTTTAAAATAATTGAAACATTCATCGTCATATAATAATTCTGCTACTTACAATATTAAAAGTAGCAAACTATATACATAATAGATTGTAAAATATTTAAAAAAGGTAGCAAAAATACACCATGTGCTACTTTTCATGACAACACTAAAAATCAATTTTTTTCGGGAGAGAGAAAACTAGGTCCGACCCGGAAAGAAATCCTGGATCCGCGTTTTTAAAAACGTCCTTCGAAATTCATTTTTAAGATTTTAAGAATTATTTTTTTGAAGGGATCCAATTTTTTAAAATATGCAACTATCCTAATGGATCAACCCATCGATACGACCCAAGCTACGCAAGCAAACCAAGACCAAGTATTTGATTTTGAATTTGACTTCGCCATGTGCCATGGGTCGTACGAGTTTCATAGGTCGTATTGGTATCGATGATACAGAGACAAAAAAGGTCAGCCTTAAAGATACGATTCAAAAAAATAATCCTCGTTTTACTCTGACCAAGAGAGAAGCCAAGTGGTTTGATAAGTAATTATTCATCACTTTCCTCACTATCGTCATCGCTTAGGTTCGGATCGGATACAGGTAGTCCGAATACACGCTTGTAACCGTCCTCCCATCGAAATTTCGCCCACGCACGTGCACTTGACATATTATTATGTATCTTCTTCTTTAAAACAGACTTTAAAGTTCGGGTAGGGTTCTGATTGATAGTGCGTCGAACTTCTGACATATATTCGATCCATTTGGATTTGATAAGGTCCCACTCTTCTGGCTTGTCTCGTAATGAGTTTGGTTCATAAAACCCATCTTCGTATTCCTCCTTCTTTTCAAGATTGGCTTGTGTTTTCTCATGTAGTTCACGCACTCCAGCGGAGAGGCTGTATGCGATATAGCCCGTGTAAGTGCCTGGGTCCCAGTGGTATTTCAACCATTTCGCGGGTCTCGTTACAGGAACCGTAGCATTGACCGTCTCATAGATCTCAAGGATCCGCACGAGATCCTTTTCCACGGCCTTCTTCTTTTCAGGAGTGATTTCCATCGTAATAAACCCGCGATCAGGTTCGTATTTCTTTGACATGTTTGCAGGTCCGTAGAGTAATCCAAGAACAAGAGCCGTTGCATCAAGAAGCCATTTACGACGACTGTCTTTGGATACAAAGTCCTCGGGTACAACCACGGGATCACCACGGACACCCCAGATGGCCACAGCACGGTCATGATAACCTGTCCCAGGTGTCATCAACAGTTTTTTTACGAACGAGACAAGCGGCGATGCATGCTGTGCATGGTATCTCTCACCCACTGAGAGAGGAGCTCCATTCTGATGCCAGTCAAAGATTTCGATACGGTCCGTCGCGGTTGCATTCGAGAATTTCCATACGAGAATAACCGTGTGATCAAAGGTCGCTTGATCTTCAATCGTCAGTTCAGAGTACTTGCGGAATAATTCTGTATTGGGTGGCCACTGTATCGGAAAGAGATCATTTCGAAAATGAGAGAGGGTAGTAATACGCTGACGACCGTCCTCGATATAAAGGGTATGATCTACAAGCGTTTCTTGGCTCATCAACATGGACGGAATTGGATATCCTTTGAGAATACTCCAAATGAACTTTCGCTGACGTCCAAGTTCCCAACGAAACTCACGCTGATGCGGAGGGATGCTAAGACGTTTCTGGTCTAGGTCATCCACCAGGTCTCGGACTGAAATAGGCTCGTGTGATTTACGAATGCGAGTAGATTGATTTGCCCTCATTGTAAGTATTTGTACAGGTGTGTCTTTCTTTTATGGGTCATCAATTTTAAAATAACTAAATCAGGAATTCTGCAATGTTCTCTCTAAGCGTATTGTTTAATTCGTACAGGAAAATATTATCCAGGTCATCGTTGGGTATTCTACCACGTTTACTATCGTGTTTCATATTTGTCATAAAATCATCTATGTATCGAGGACATTTACTTTCCGTATCTGTTTTTATTTTATCCCATTGAACAAGAAATGTTTTGTAGTCCATCTTCTTTCTGTATTGTAAATAAAAGTAATACAGTTCATGATTGTATAAAACATAATTGTCATAAATGGCATCTGCAATGACCGGTGTAGGATCTTTCTCATTCAACGAGACAACGTAGGGTTCGGAAAGATTGGTTGCAATAATATAGGATTTGATGGTTTTATTTTTGTATTTCTCATAATTAAGAGTATTTTCCGTTGTATTTTTGATGAGGAAATTGTCCAACAAACAACTCGTTTTAATCTCATTAAAATTTAAGGCGTTTAATTCAGGTTTTATATACAACAATACCACTTCTGTTTCATTGTAACCAATAAAAATACATTTACTTGTCAATATAAAGGTGTTACTTGTATCGGTGAAGGTTAAAGGATGTTCTATATTCCAGGACGTTTTCGGGTGAGCTTTGACAACTAGATCGACAAGTAAATTCACATGCGTCATTTGTTGATAATGTGTGATTAAATAATCAGTGAGGGTATTCCCATTCGTATTATCCACGAAGAGGGCTTTACAGCAACACGTATGATGACCCCTCAAATGATGCTGATATGAATTCTCATAGATATGTAAAATAGTATACAATTCTATGATAGTTATTCCAGTTTTATAATGGTGTTGTGTGATTTGAACCATGTAATAAAAAACAATGAGTTCCAACGGACATAGTTCTTTATTTCCATTGAGGTTATACTTAATTTTTTCTATGATAGTTATTATTTTCTTGTTATATCTATCATATTGTTCGTTTGTATATAACAACGGAATGGTAACATCCTTTTTATGTATCTTTTTTTTATTCAGGAGAAGATGTTTATTGTAGTCTTTCCAGTTATAACATTTGGAGATAGGTCTATTGTACGCGATAGAGTGTTGTGTCGCAATCTGTCTTTTATCATACATCTCATTTTTGAGTAAATCAAATATCTTCATCACTAAAATTCCATATCGAATATTATGATGTCCCATATCAATCAATTCCTTGTTACCCGTTTCTTCGTCAAAGGTTTGGTCATTCAATTGGTTTAATGCATCGCCCTTTAGACGTAGAATATCCCTCACGGAAACTACATTTGAAATACTTATATTCTCTATTTCAAATACTTCTCCTGTTCGACGAAGCCATTCTTTGATTTTTCTTCCGATTTCATCTTCGCCATAGACAATATATAACGTACGTTTCATTCGTGTAATCGACACATGGAGTAGACTATCATAGATAAGGGTGTCTTTGATACCACTATATCTTTTTAATGCATGCTCGTCTATTCCAACCACAAAAACCACTTCACGACCATCTCCTTTCGACGCATGGATGGAGACAATACGCGTCGACCTTGCTGACTCATCTAAATTAATAGAACTTCCTTCTTCTGACTTATGAAAGATCGAATACCGATAATATGTAGTTGGGTTATGGTTCCTCCAATAATCATCGTTTAATGATGCAATGTAGTCTGGTGTTAATTTAGTATTCCAATAATGATTAATGGCAACATCCAGAATATTGGCGAATGGATTGGTTGAAACAAATGGAACCACCACCAGGAAATTCTCTGGCATATATCCATGTTGTTCAACTTGCTTGTTGTATTCAAACATGATTTTATCTACCCTATCTTCAATTTCATCAGTATTTCCTTTTGATTTCGCAAGGATAGGGATAACAGAAGGAGTGGTTGACCTGGGTATAACCTTGTAAGGAGAAACAGGATGTAAGTTATGTTTTTCAAAAGGAACCATGTGATTTACAAAATCCACCAAGTCCGGATCTATAAAACGACGACATATATTGGAAGGTTCTTCCACGATTGCATACGGTGAGGTTTGAAATACAGAAAAAGCATTGATTTCATTTGAAATACTTTGAAGTTTGTCTCCTACCACGTAGACATCCATATTTGTTTTCTTCATCACTTCCAACATGGCTTCTGCATAACAACTTTTCAAGTCTTGTGCCTCATCTATGATGTATAAGGTTTCCGCGTTTAGTTTTGGATTTATGGATGCATATTGAATGGTTCCACGCACATCTTTGACCTCGAGATGTCCCTCAACAATAGATTGTACAATCCCTGTAAACTTGTCAAATGCTGTCACCTGTTTGTCTCCGATAGAATACATAAAGGAGTCAATGGTGGCAATCACAATTGTACAATCCTGTTGTACATGATTTTTATAATGAATGATAAATTTCTTTTTGTCCTCCTTTATTTCACTGACATCAGAGAACCCGAGTGAAGATTGCTGTGTTCTAAATTCTTCTTTGATAATCACCCTAGCAGAATGTTGTTTGGTAACATAAATAAAATGTTTATAATGGATAAAATCTTCTCTCGCTAACATTTGAATAATACCCCACGTTTTACCATTACCTGCACCTTGTTGTTTTACAAAAAGCTTTGATTGGCAAGGAACAACCCATTTATCCACTGTACCCGTTTTAATAGAGTGGATAAAATCGTCTTTAAAAATTGGAGATACATGAACGGTGAGTGATTTTATCATTTGTGGAATGACTTTATAGAGAATGGTTCCTATATTGATATAAATAAAGTCACAATGAATAAAAGAAGAAAATTTCCAAATACTATCAATCGTCAATACATCGCCATTTAGTTGAATAGTTGAACCGTCTACAACCCATAGGACATTCTTGTGATGAAGAGAATAATCAAAGTTTCGTTGGTCCACCTCTTCTCGGGTAATCGAACTATGTTGTATTTCAACCACGTAGTTTCCCTCGACGATATCCGCTCGTCTTGACTTTGTCTGTCCCTCGAGTTTATTGAACCCGACCTCAATCTCTTGAAAATGACGCTGCCATTCTTTGTGCCATTCGGTGAGCTCACCCCTCACATCACTTGTATGTTTATGTCTGAAATGCCATTCATTATGATGACCTTTTACACCAATCAATTCATGTTCATTGATACAATAAGGTGTACCCTCTTGATAATCTTGTATTGAAATTCGTTCGCCACCCACAACTGCATATTTTGTCTCAGGATGGAAACACTTCATACTAGTTTAGTTACAACATCTCTAAATCAAAATAGAGATCAATCAGGACCTATCGATTATTCTTCGCCGTACGCTTGAAACGGGATACTTTGGTTCTCTTTCGGTCCGTTTTACGGATTGTAACAGGCTTGGTACTTTTTGATTTGAACCATCCTTTCGCTTTACTTTTACCTTTTGTCATTTTAGGTGTTTCCACATAGTTTGCATTATAGTCTGGTGTAGGAGGCGTAACAACTGTCGGAATAGGGGTAACAGCTTTCGGAATGGGGGGCGTAACAGGTTTTGGAATAGGGGTAACAGGTTTATCTGCAAGATCCGTTAATTCTTTCAATACATACAATGTACCCTTACCACCATAGGCATCAAAAAAGTCTCTCGGGTGCATCACAGTTTTCAGTGTAATCAATTCTTTGTCAAAGAATGTATCGCCATATTTGGCAATCGCCCTGAGGGATGGGTCAAAGTGATAGACCGTTTCAATGTCCTTGTAGAGTATCTTTCTATCCCGGATAAACTGTACTAGCGTGGCGACTGAAATAAATGGTAAGAAGTTTCGTGAAAACTCGAGAATAATCATGTAACTAGACAAGCGAAAATAGGGAACCATTTCAGGCTGTATTCTATAAAAACTTTGGGGGTCTGTATCCACGATACAAATCTTGCCGTTTCGTACTCCCAAGTTGGCTGGTTTCATATCTAAATAGACCCATCCTTTTTGCAAGACCATATCTAGAATATGGACCATCTGATGAAAAAGCACATCGGATACCTCAACAGGAGTGCATAATTGTTTTGCATAACGAAACCGGTTGTCTTTAAAAGGATTGTCTTTAAACAAAAAAACTTCTGGTATCAACTCGCCAAATATCGTACGTAAGTAGGCGGTGAAGTTATATTCTATTTTGATTTCGGTGTTGTTATAATTAATCTTTTCTTCCAGGGTCCAATATTTGGGTAGACCCTCTGTTCTCTGGTCGTCGAATGCATTGATAACAGCATAATCATCTGCAGGGTCTATCGTCCAAACCATTTTACTTGTACCGACCCCTAAAATACGTGCGTCTCTCACTTTCTGTTTAATCGGGGGTTTAAAGATCGGGTCCATCTTATAGATAACGAAATATTTATTCTAAATATTCTAAGTATCGGAATAATATTGAACCTCTAAATAAGTTACAATATGATGCAATATGAATACCTTTGCACGTCTCGGTCTTAGAGTAATCGTCATACCCTATCCTTCTCCAGAAGAACACGACCATACCATCTATCGGGTTGTAAGGGAAAAACAAACCTCTAAGCATGCAAACGAATATGGAACACTCACTACAACGGTCTATGACAACCTTCTTTATATTCGAACACTGGATGTACCCGTGCGACATCGAGGCAAAGGGATAGCCCTAGCCTTGATGCAGTATGGACTGTTAGACCAGATGGAGAAAAACCCTCAACTCACAGTGTCTGAATTAGACGACCACAGCGACCGACCATGGGATGGACCGGGTAATCTCTACTATAAATTGGGATACCGTTTCAAGCCTGGCAACTCGGAAGAAAAAACACTGAATTTAGTTAATTTAGTTGAATTTAAACGTATTTAATCATTTTTATTGAGAACCCTATACCATTCTGGCATCGGTCGCTTCTTCCACGAAGCCAGCCTTTGTTTCTCCGGAGACTGGTAGTATTGACGGTAGGCAACAATCGGGTCCTCGTGCTTGTATTCATCTGGCATGGCCTGGGCAAAAGGCGTCAACCCAGTCATCGGAAACTTGTCTGCAGTCGGTGCATAGTCGCGCAAGTACGGCATCAACTTGTAGGATGCATGTACCTTGTCTTCCGGATGACCGTACCGATACTTCCATTCTGTATGCATCGCATCGACCAGGTCCAGGGTCCACATGTAATTCTCCAGCGAGGTTCGCATCCACACCGTGACTGGATGGTTTTTGTGTGCTATCCGATACAACTTGACCTTGGTATGAATGTCTCCATCTGGATCTATCAAACGTAATGCCGTGCACAACATCTGGATCGCTTCCAGGATGATTTTCGCGATATGCTTGTCGAACATCGCTTCGACGCATTCCTGCAGGTTACGAGAAAGAATAAAGAGGTTCATCTTTTTATGTTTTGTGGGTTAAAATACTTATACAAGATCGGATCAATTTTATGTCTCATATATTTGGAGAAAGAAATAGTCAAGGAATTATGTATGGTCGACAGTCCAAACCCAGTTGACCCACTAACCCCGCCCGTCAC
>Ga0187843_10000985_pt1 | contig 18590 bp, 19 predicted proteins | sample SpaLakP09_SKY_43_FD_134516 | JGI IMG/M metagenome (GOLD analysis project Ga0187843, IMG submission 134516) | Oligotrophic lake water microbial communities from Sparkling Lake, Wisconsin, USA - SP09_SKY_43 | ecosystem: Environmental > Aquatic > Freshwater > Lake | place: USA: Sparkling Lake...
CAGCCCGGCTCCGACGTATTGGCGCAACCCCGCTTCAATGGAGCCATTTCGATCGATGGCTTCACGCAGGACTTGTGCGCCGACGTGCAAATTGGTCGCCGGATCAAAAGCCGCAAAATCACCGCCGAAATCATCGTACTTCTCGGTGTGGATGCTGGTGCGCACTTGCATCAGCCCTTGCGCTCCCATCGGGCTTTGTGCGAACGGGTTGAAACTGGACTCGACTGCCATCACCGCCAACAAAAGCGTGGGGTCCAGTTTGAATTGAGGGCCAATGTCATAAGCCTCGGCCACCAATGCACTCAGAGGCTCAGGGGCGATGCGGTATTTGCGACTCAGCCAGAAAACGACGTTGGCTTGGTCTTTGGGCAAGTCATCGGGGCTGGCCGCCGTAGCGCGGTCGATGGCGTCGGTGCTGTTGCTGAAATTGAAATCCAGGCCATGCCGTGATTGAAGCCAGTCAATCAGCCGCACTTCCGCATTGGAACGCAAATCGGGCTTGTTGCTGAAGATGAGGGCAAAACAAAACACGCCCAAGCCCAGCAAAGCCAGCCCACTGTGGGTGATAAGGAAAAAACCTTGTGCCACATCCATGGCAAAAACCCGCAGGCTTTGCAAGATGATTTGTAAAACTTTCATTCTTGTATTTTAAACTGTACCTCCAGCTGCCCTGTCACAATAGACATCTTTGCCCCCTGTTGGGCACCAACATTTGATTTGAGACGACGTGAATACCCCTTCTTCCAGCGCACTTGATTTATCTTCCTTGGATACCCTCACCGGTGGCGCATTGACCGCCCCCACCTCTGGTGAGCGCGCTGCCCGATTGCGCGAATGGTTGGCCACAGAGCCCAGCGCCGATCTGCTGCAACAAGTGTTTAAAGAACTCAGCACCCGCGACAAGGGCGCAGCCAAGTTGCTGCGCGAAAAACTTGATGAATTGCGCCGCGCCAAAGGGCAGGATGCCTTGGGCGAAGAATGGGCTGCCAAAGCCCAACAACTGCTTGACCTGCCGCGCCTGAACTTGGCCGACGCCATGGCTTGGCCGCGTGACGCTGCCAAGGCCGGGGCTCCACTGTCGCGTGAACCCTTAGCGAGCATGCGATTGGCCTTGGCGGATCGGGTCAAGCACATTGAAGACTTGGAGCACCGGGCCCAGGTGTTGCGTGAATCGGCCATGTTGATGGTGCAACGCATCGAGGTGTTGTCCACCAAAGCCTGGACCGAGGCGGTGGACTTGCAAGCCCATTTGTCTTCAGACTTGCATCGTTTGCAAGCAGAATTGTCCGCACTTGGCCAAGATCCCCATTGGGTCAGTGTGGATCCGAAATATCCCAACAGCGTGCAAGAAAGCAGCAAGCATGTTCAGTTGGTTTGGGATGCCTTCACAGGGGCCCTGTTGCAAACCCAGGCTGCAGCGATGGACGCAAGCTTGGCTTTGCCCGCAGTACCCGCTTGGGCCGATCAGTTGCGGGTGTTGCGCGGTGAAGTTAGCGCCATGATTGCGCCCAAACCCGCGGTTGATGCCGCCCTGCAGGCTGAAAACAAACAAGCCCAAGCCGCCAGCAAAGCCGCTGCCAGTTTGCAAAAGCAACAAGCGGATGCAGTGCGTACAGATTTGGTGACCAAAGCCGAAGCCCTGATGAAGCCTGTTAAACCCGAAGGCGAAACGGTGGTCGAAGGCCAAGAAGTCACTGAATGGCAACCCGCCATTACCGGACGTAAATTGCAAGACAGTCTGCGCCAATTGCGCGAAGCGTGGAAAAAAGCCGACCAAGGCGGACAGCCCAACCATGCTTTGTGGAAGCGCTTTGACCAAGCCTGCAACCGGGCCTATCCGTTTGTGCAAGCTTGGCTGGAAAAAGCCAAAGCGGAATCCGCCGCGCACCGCGAGCAACGCGTCGCTTTGCTGGCAGAGGTGGCCGCTTGGACGCAAGCCCATGCAGGCAACACGGATTGGAAGCTCCAAGCACGCGAATTGCATGCGTTCACAGAACGCTGGCGCAACAGTGGCCATCTGAGCGAAAAACAGTTTGCCGATATGCAGGCACAGTGGAAAACCGCCATGCAAGCAGCCCATGCAGGTTTGGACAGAGCACAAGCTGACAGCGTGGCTCTGCGACGTGTCATGGTGGAAGAAGCCAAGCAATTGGGTGCAGCAGCCACCTTGCGCATTGATGCGGTGAAAGCCTTGCAGCAACGCTGGCAAACAGAGTCTCAAGCTGTGCCCGTCGACCGCAAGCTTGCACAAAAACTGTGGGACGCCTTTCGACAGCCCTTGGATGACGCGTTTCAGCGCAAAACTGCCAGCCGCAGCAGCCAAACCCAGCAACCCTTGTCTGCGCATGACCAAGCTGTTCTGGAGGCTTCGCAAGTCTTGGAAAAAGCCATTGCCGCAGGCGATGCCGGTGCGATTCGCCAAGCCATGAAGCATTTGAATGACGTGTCCTTGGGTCTCGCGCCTGCTGAGGCGGTGTTGACCGTGGCCCCATCAGAAACGGCGGTCGCCAACCCAGAAACCGCTGCTGTAGAAGTGACGACGGAAGTTGCTGCAGAAGTGACCACGGAAGTTGCTGAAGAAGTGACTACTGAAGTTGCTGCAGAAGTTGCCCCCGAACCAGCACCTGCGGAGAAAGCGCCTGCACCCCCGAAAAAGGTGGTCGCTGTGCGCGGCGACGATCGGCCCGGCCAAAAGAAAACCGAGCCTGCATCAACAGGACGTTTTGGCGACAAGCCCGGCGCACGTCGCTCGGATGGCCCACCCGGGCGTCGCGGCGCGGACGCTGCAGGTCCTCGCCGTGGTGCTGACGCCCCGCGTGGTCGCGAAACGTTTGAGCCGCGCGGTCCTCGTTTGGGTGACGCCGCTTTTCGCGCCCAACGACATGCCCTTGAGCAGGCCGACAACGCCTTGCGCCGTTTGGCCATGCAAGCCCATGGTGAGACCTTGGTGCATCTGTTGGCTGCGTGGGAGCAGCGTCAAGCCGACCAATTACCGCCCGCCAAAGAACTGGGCAACCGGGTTTCCGCGGCCCAACGCCAAGCTTGGAGCCAAGCGTTGCAATCGGCACCCCAAGGTGCTGCCGACAACGCATTGTTGCGTTTGGAAATGGCCGCAGAAGTGACCACACCGGCATCGCACGTCGATGCGCGTCGCGCTTTGCAACTGCATTTGCTGACCAAGCGTCACGAAGCTCCACCTGCGCAATCTTGGGCGCAAGACATGGCGACGGTGTTGGCCGCACCCTTTGATGCGGATGCTGCCCGGCGCGTGCAAGCGGCGTTGAAAGTTTTGCTCAAACGCTGAAGGTGGTGTGGTGCCTGTTTAACGTGACAGAGTCAAATAGCCTATCAAGCCGCCAGTTGCACCACATTGAAGCCAGAATCCGCCTGCCATTGCAATACTTGCAAGCGGGGCGGTTGAGCGCTGGCCTCCCAATCGCTCAAAACCCATCGTTCACCCTCAGGCAAATCATGCCGTGCGGCCTGGTGGGTATGGCCATGGACCAGGGTTTTGCATTGGTGCCGTGTCAACCAAGCCTGTGCCAGAGCGCTGTCCACATCGACGAAGCGGCTTTGCGTTGCTTTGAGCGCCTCGCTTTGCTGGCGCAGACCACGCGCCATCTGCACCCGCTCTGTCAATGGCTTCTTCAAAAAATCAAGCTGCCAATCAGCTGAACGCACCTGACGTCGAAATACTTGGTAGTTCACATCGTCGGTGCAGAGTTCATCACCGTGGCTAAGCAGACAGCGTTGCGCTGGCAAGTGGAGCACACAGGGATCTTGCAAAGGCTGGATGCCGGCGCTGGCCCAGGACTGTGCCCCCATTAAAAAATCACGATTGCCAACCAAGCCATACACCGGCAGACGCAATGTAGTGCGGCGAATGATTTGAAGGCATTCGCGCTCGAAATTGCCTTCGGGAAGATTCAGATGGTCGTCACCAACCCATACTTCAAACAAGTCGCCAAGGATGAATAACGCGTCCGCTTGGACGTTTTGCATGTAACTGGACCAGGCTTGGTATGTCGCGTCTTCGCTGCGTTGCAAATGCACATCCGAAATGAATTCGATGCGCGACCAACCACGCCCGTCCACCTCATTGGCATGAACGGGCTGTGACGCCATCGGCGCAACCATGCGGGTAATTAAACCAAGACTGCTTTGCTGATCACAACATCTTCTTTGGGCACATCGTCGTGAAAACCTTTGCGGCCCGTGGGCACCTTGCAAATTTGGTCGACCACGTCAGTGCCCGACACCACTTTCCCAAAAACGGCATAGCCCCAACCAGAGGCGGTGGGTGCTGTGTGGTTTAAGAAGCCGTTGTCTTTCACGTTGATGAAGAACTGGGCGGTGGCCGAATGTGGATCGTTGGTGCGGGCCATGGCCACGGTGTAGCAATCGTTCTTCAGGCCGTTGTTGGCTTCGTTGTCAATTTTGCTGTCGACTTTTTTCTCTTTCATGCCTGGACTCATGCCGCCGCCTTGCACCATGAAGCCAGGAATGACCCGGTGAAAAATGGTGTCGTCATAGTGCCCGTTCTCGACATAGTGCAGAAAATTAGCGACGGTTTTGGGTGCTTTTTCAGCATCGAGTTCGAGCGTGATGATGCCCTGATCTTGGATGTGAAGTTCGACTTGAGGGTTGGACATGGTTATTTCACCAAAGTTGCAGATTGAATAACCACCTGTGTTTGCGGCACATCGGTGGGGAAGGGGCCACCGTGACCGGTGGGCAGTTGTTTGATCTTGGTGATGACGTCCATGCCCGACACCACTTTGCCAAAAGCCACATAGCCCCAGCCTTGGCCTTGCGGTGCTTGGTGGTCCAGGAAATCGTTGTCTTTCACGTTGATGAAGAACTGGGCTGATGCGGAATGCGGGTTGTTGGTGCGTGCCATGGCCAAGGTGCCGGTGGTGTTGCGCGGACCACCTTTGGCTTTGACTTCAGCGCCTTCGTGCTTGATCGGCGCTTTGGTGGTTTTTTCTTGGTACTTGGTGTCATAGCCGCCACCTTGGACCATGAAGTTGTTGATGACCCGGTGAAAAATGGTGCCATTGTAGTGACCATCGCGCACATAGCTCAAGAAATTTTCGACAGTGACCGGCGCTTTATCGGCGGCCAGTTCCACCACAAATTCACCGGCGCTGGTGACAAATTTCACTTGAGGATTGGCGGATTGGGCTTGGGCGCTCAAAACCGTGAACAAGGCCAAAAACGTGGCAAAACAATAGCGTCGGGTGGTGTTGATCATGGTGGGCTCAGGGTGGATTGAAGAAGGGGTTGAAGGGATTGAATTTTGTTGTTCAAGCTGCGGCTTGCGCCACCCAGGGATTGGGCTTTTTGCAGCGAACGCAGGGCCAGATGCAGTTGCACATCACCCAGGTTTTCGTAAGCCGTTGCGTAATTCGGGTTGTTCAACAAGGCGTGTTCAAAAGCCGCTTTGGCTTCATCAATTTTGCCCAAGGCCGCCAGCATGACGCCCAGGTTGTTTTGCACCTCGGGTAGTTCGGGATAGTCTTGGGCGAGTTGGATGTAGATGTCCAAGGCCTCGTCTGGCCTTTGCATTTGTTGCATCAACCGTGCTCGCCAAAAACGCATTTGCGGGTCACGGGGTTGGTTTAACAAGAAGGTGTCAATTTGATTCAATGCTTCAGGCCAATTGCGTTGGGCCATGCTTTTTTGCACCTCGTCGTGGGGCGTGCCTTTGTATGTTTGCAGGCTGGAGGTTTGTGCTTGCACCACCCCACTGCAGAACCACAAACTCGCTGACAAACAGGCGGTTGTCAACAGTCGTTTGTTCATCACAAAAAGAAAGGGCAAGCGATAGGGATGCAAAGTAATGGGGGCTCGATATACTGCGGGCATTGTAGTAGAGAGACCTTACGCGCCCTGTTGCGCATTTCACGGCTAAGCTCACACCATGTCCCTTCGGATTCACAACACGCTTGCGCGTGAATTGCAAGCTTTTGCGCCCTTGCATGCAGGGCATGTGCGCATGTATGTCTGCGGAATGACCGTCTATGACTTTTGCCACATTGGACACGCCCGCTCCATGGTGGCATTCGATGTGGTGCAGCGCTGGCTCAAGCAGACGGGGTACCAAGTTACCTATGTGCGCAACATCACCGACATTGACGACAAGATCATCCGCCGAGCCACAGAAAATGGTGAAACCATTCGGGCGCTGACCGACCGAATGATTACCGCGTTGCATGAAGACGCTGATGCATTGGGCATTGAGCGCCCCACAGCCGAACCCCGTGCCACCGACCATGTGCCCGGCATGTTGAACATCATTGGCAAGTTGGAAAACCAAGGCTTGGCCTACCGTGTGCCCAGTGGCGACGTGAATTTCGCGGTGCGAAAGTTCGTTGGCTACGGCAAGTTGTCAGGTAAGTCGTTGGATGAACTGCATGCGGGTGAACGCGTGGCCGTCCTTGAAGGTAAAGAAGATCCGCTTGATTTCGTGTTGTGGAAGTCGGCCAAACCCGATGAGCCCGCCGACGTGAAATGGGCCAGTCCTTATGGCGCGGGCCGCCCTGGTTGGCACATCGAATGTTCGGCCATGGCCTGTGAATTGTTGGGCGAGTCGTTTGACATCCATGGCGGCGGCGCTGATTTGCAGTTTCCGCATCACGAGAATGAAATCGCGCAAAGTGAAGGTGCGCATGGTGTGCCCATGGCCTCGTTTTGGATGCACAACGGCTTCATCAATGTGGACAACGTCAAGATGTCCAAGAGCCTTGGTAACTTTTTCACCATCCGCGATGTGTTTAAGACTTACGAACCCGAAGTGGTGCGTTTCTTTGTGGTCCGCAGTCATTACCGCAGCCCCTTGAATTTCAGTGATGTGCATTTGGATGACGCGCGCGCCTCCCTCAAGCGTCTTTACACCGCGTTGCATGCGGTTAAGCCCGACGCTGTGGTCATTGATTGGACCCAAGCGCATGCGGCGCGTTTCAAAGCGGCCATGGACGAAGACTTTGGCACGCCCGAAGCGGTGGCCGTGTTGTTCGAGTTGGCGGCTGAAGTCAATCGAAGCGCATCCAGCGCATTGAGTGGTTTGCTGAAAAATTTGGCCGGCGTGTTGGGTTTGTTGCAACAGTCACCGCAAGCCTTTTTACAAGGCACGTCGCGCCATGCCCCTGCCGATGACATGCATTCTGACGACTTCACAAGTCGTATCGAAACTTTGATTGCGCAGCGTGCCCAAGCGAAAGCTGCCAAAAACTTTGCCTTGGCAGACCAAATTCGCCAAGACTTGTTGGCACAAGGCATTGTGCTTAAAGACTCGCCGCAAGGCACCCAGTGGGAGCGCGCCTGATGGCCATCCGACCTTTATACGTCAAGCGCATCAAACCCATTTACTGGGAAGAGGCATGTAAACACCTGGCCAAAAAAGACCGGGTGATGCGCCGCATCATCCCGCAGTTTGGCGACGTGTGTTTAGAGTCACGCGGTGACGCTTTCATCACCTTGGCACGCAGTATCGTTGGCCAACAAATTTCGGTAAAAGCCGCACAGTCGGTTTGGGACAGGTTTGCGGCGCTCAGCAAAAACCTGACTCCTGCCAATGTGCTCAAGCTTAAAGTGGACGACATGCGTGCCGCAGGTCTGTCGGCGCGCAAGGTCGAATATCTGGTGGATTTGGCTTTGCATTTCGCCAATGGCATGGTGCACACCCGCAATTGGGCAGACATGGATGACGAAGCCATCATCGAGGAATTGGTGGCCATCCGCGGCATCGGGCGCTGGACGGCTGAGATGTTTCTCATTTTTTACTTGCTTCGCCCCAATGTGCTCCCGCTCGACGATGTCGGCCTGATCAACGGCATCAGCCACAACTATTTTTCAGGTGAAGCCGTGAGTCGCAGTGATGCCCGCGAAGTAGCGTCGGCCTGGGCGCCGTATTGCAGTGTGGCGACTTGGTATATTTGGCGCTCGCTGGACCCGCAGCCCGTGTCTTACTGAGACGGGCACAAGGCCTGGTGACAAAGGAGATCCGATTGGCGAAAAAAACTTTCCTCGACTTCGAGCAACCGATTGCCGAACTCGAATCGAAAATCGAAGAGTTGCGATATGTACAGGTCGAGTCTGCGGTGGACATCTCGGAAGAGATTGACCAGTTGTCGAAAAAAAGCTTGCAGCTCACCAAAGACATTTATAGCGACCTGACGCCTTGGCAAATCACCAAGATCGCCCGTCACCCCGAGCGCCCCTATACGCTGGATTACGTCGCCGACATCTTCACGGACTTTGTCGAAATGCACGGTGACCGCCATTTTGCTGACGACCTGAGCATTGTTGGTGGCCTGGCCCGTTTCAATGGCAACGCCTGCATGGTTATCGGACAACAAAAAGGCCGCGACACCAAAGAGCGCACGGCCCGCAATTTCGGCATGACCCGCCCTGAGGGTTACCGTAAAGCCTTGCGCTTAATGAAGACCGCCGAGAAATTCAAGTTGCCGGTTTTCACATTTGTTGATACGCCCGGCGCATTTCCCGGCATCGATGCAGAAGAGCGCAGCCAATCAGAAGCCATTGGCCGCAATATTTTTGAGATGGCGCAGTTGCAAGTACCGATCATCACCACCATCATTGGCGAAGGAGGTTCTGGCGGTGCCTTGGCCATCAGCGTGGCCGATCAACTGCTGATGTTGCAATACGCCATCTACTCGGTCATCAGCCCTGAAGGCTGTGCGTCCATCTTGTGGAAAACCTCGGACCGCGCTTCCGACGCCGCCGAAGCCTTGGGCATCACTGCGCACCGATTGAAAGCCTTGGGACTGGTCGACAAGATCGTCAACGAACCGGTCGGCGGCGCCCACCGTGACACCAAGCAAATGTGCGCCCAACTTAAGCGCGGTTTGAACGATGCGTGGCGTCAACTCAGTGATTTGAAAGTCAAAGAACTGCTGGATCGTCGCTACGAACGGCTTCAAAGCTATGGCCGATTCAACGACACCAAAGCCGACGCTCGTTGATGTTTTAAGTCAAGCCGCATTGCCTGCGGCTTTGTCACTCAAGCATTTCTATCCCTCACTGCCTTTGGCCGTGGCTTTCAGCGGCGGTGCGGATTCGAGCGCTTTGTTGTTGGCCTGTGCCAAGCAATGGCCCGGGCAGGTGCGCGCGGTGCATGTGCATCATGGATTGCAAAGTGCGGCAGACCAGTTCGCGGCGCATTGCCAACAATGGTGTGATGAACTGGCCATTCCGCTGGTGGTGCAACACGTCAACGCCCAGCACGCACTTGGGGACAGCCCCGAAGAGGCGGCGCGGCAAGCCCGCTATGCCGCTTTGGCGCAGGCCTTGCATGCGAACTGGAACGGCGAAGTCAAAGACTTGTGTTTGGCCCAACATGCGGATGACCAAGTTGAAACCTTGTTGCTGGCGCTGTCGCGCGGCGCAGGTTTACCGGGTTTGTCGGCCATGCCCGAGCTGGCGGAGCGACATGGTTTGGTGTTGCATCGGCCCTTCTTGGCTGTGCCAGGGGCGGCTTTGCGTGACTGGCTGAAGGCATTGAATGTGTCTTGGATTGAAGACCCCAGCAACACCAATACCCGCTTCACCCGCAACAAAATTCGCCATCAGTTGATGCCAGCCTTGCAAGCCACTTTCCCCTCGTTTCGTCAAACCTTTGCAAGAAGCGCACGTCATGCGGCGCAAGCGCAGAGCTTATTGATTGAATTGGCCGAGCAAGATTTGCTGCAAACGGGCAACCCTCCGCGCATCAAAGTCTTGCAAACCTTCAGCGCTGCGCGGCAAACGAATCTGTTGCGACATTGGTTGCGCGTCAGCGGGGCCCGCAGCAGCGCCAGTCAGTTGCAAGCGCTGTTGGTTCAGGTCAAGGCGTGCCAAACCCGCGGCCATCAGATCGACATCAAAGTGGGCGGGGGCTTTGTGCGGCGCGACGGCCCCGTGCTCGGTTGGTACAATTTATAGCTTTTCTAGACGAAAACCTCTACAAGATGGCTCTCATCGTTCACAAATACGGCGGCACCTCCATGGGCTCGACCGAGCGCATCCAAAACGTGGCCAAGCGCGTGGCCAAATGGGCCAGGGCAGGGCACCAGATGGTGGTTGTCCCCTCCGCCATGAGCGGCGAAACCAACCGCTTGCTGGGCCTGGCCAAAGATTTGGCGGGCAGTGCACACACCGATACCCATCTGCGCGAACTCGATGCTTTGGCTGCTACTGGCGAGCAGGCTTCATCGGCCTTGTTGGCCATCGCTTTGCAAGCCGAAGGCGTGCCCGCTGTCAGCTACGCCGGTTGGCAGGTACCGATTCACACCAACAGTGCCTACACCAAAGCGCGCATTGAATCGATTGATGACAAACGCGTTCGTCATGATTTGAACGAAGGCAAAGTCGTCATCATCACCGGCTTCCAAGGCATGGACCCGCTCGGGCACATCACCACCTTGGGACGTGGAGGCTCGGACACCTCAGCCGTGGCCGTCGCGGCGGCCATGAAAGCCGCAGAATGCTTGATTTACACCGATGTCGATGGCGTCTACACCACCGACCCGCGCGTGGTGCCGGAAGCACGACGCTTACACACGGTGAGTTTTGAAGAGATGCTGGAAATGGCGTCGCTGGGCAGCAAGGTGTTGCAAATTCGATCGGTCGAATTTGCCGGCAAGTACAAGGTACCGCTGCGCGTGCTCTCGAGCTTCACCCCCTGGGACATCGACATCAATGAGGAAGCCAAATCGGGCACCTTGATCACTTTTGAGGAAGACGAACAAATGGAACAAGCCATCGTATCTGGCATTGCCTTTACCCGCGACGAAGCCAAAATTTCCATCTTGGGTGTGCCTGATAAACCCGGTATCGCTTACAAAATTTTGGGTACGGTGGCCGACGCCAATATTGAAGTGGACATGATCATTCAAAACATCAGCAAAGGTGGTTTGACTGACTTCAGTTTCACGGTTAATCGAAACGACCATGCGCGCGCCATGGATCTGCTGAAAACCAAAGTGTTGCCTGAGTTGGGTGCGTCCGAAGTGCTGGGGGACGCCAAGATTTGCAAGGTGTCCATCGTTGGCATTGGCATGCGCAGTCACGTGGGCATTGCCAGCAAAATGTTTGCCTGCCTGAGTGCCGAGGGCATTAATATTCAGATGATTTCCACCAGCGAAATCAAAACCTCGGTGGTGATTGACGAGAAGTATTTGGAACTCGCTGTGCGCGCTTTGCACAAAGCCTTTGACTTGGAGCAGAATCAGGCATAATTTGTATCAGCTGGAAACGTGACCGAGTGGCCGAAGGTGCTCCCCTGCTAAGGGAGTATGGGGTGTTGAGCCTCATCAAGGGTTCGAATCCCTTCGTTTCCGCCAGCAAAATTGAAAACCCCGATGCACCTAGTGAGTCGGGGTTTTTTCTTAAAGAAAGCATACCCCTCTGGGGCGCTTGAATTTACTGAGTTTTTCCTGCTTTGTTGGCTCTAAAGCTGACTCTTGGCAGTCCTTCACTTACTTACTGGGCTTGACTTCATCCCCCATGCGTTTTGCTTGGGGAGCGTTGTTCCGTCTTCTTGGGTGCGCATGCGTGTCCATGAAGCCGGGTTTCATGTGGGTAACAGAAGGGGTAAAAGCGGTCGATACCCGCAGTGCTCTTCGCTGTTACCCGCAATCAGGGGTAAATATGCTGACAGACGTCCAATCCAAGAAGGCTCAGCCTTCTACAAGCCACTACAAGTTACCAGACGAACGTGGTCTTCACCTGCTTGTGAAGACTAACGGCTCCAAGCTTTGGCAGCTTCGTTACAGGTACCAAGGTAAAGAAAAAACGGCTTCATTGGGCCAGTACCCAGATGTCAGCCTTGCTGAGGCGCGTGAAAAGCGTGAAGCACTCAGAAAGCTCATAGCTAAGGGGATTGATCCAGTATTGGCCAAGCAGGCTGATAAGGAAGCACAGAGGGTGGCAAACCTGAGCACCTTTGAAGTCGTTGCACGACAGTGGTACCCGCACTGGAGTGCAAATAAGCATGAGCGGCATGCTGGATATGTCCTGGCTCGGCTTGAGGCTGATGTCTTTCCGGCGCTTGGCCATCGACCTATTGCTCAGATTCAGGCCCCTGAGTTAGTGGCCATGGTCAAAAAGATTGAGGCTCGCGGAGCCCTTGACATTGCTAAGCGATCGCTACAGACAACTGGGCAGGTATTTAGGTATGCAATCGCGCATGGTTTGGGCGGTGCAACGCGAAATCCAGCAACAGACATCAAACCGCTAGATGTGCTTACCCCGCGGCGCAAACAAAACTACGCGCGGCTTGATCCAAAAGAGTTCCCAGCCTTGCTAAGAAAAATTGAAGCATATAACGGGTCACCAATTACGCGATTGGCTATGAAGCTGATGTCACTGACCTTTGTGCGTACGGGGGAGCTGATCAATGCCAAGTGGTCAGAGTTTGACCTGGAAGGGCAGCGTTGGGATATCCCAGCCGCGCGTATGAAGATGCGCACTGCTCATATCGTTCCCCTCTCAAACCAAGCGGTACAGGTGCTAATGGTTCTTAAGGAAATATCGGGTCATCGTGACTTTTTGTTTACTAGCGAACGTGACTACTCCAAACCAATGAGTAACAACACTATTTTGGGTGCGCTCAAACGTATGGGTTACGCAGGGCAGATGACTGGGCATGGTTTTCGTGGGCTGGCATCAACGCTTTTGCACGAGCAGGGATACGACCATCAGCACATTGAGTTGCAACTGGCTCATCAGGAACGAAATTCTGTTTCTGCTGCCTACAACCACGCGACTTATTTGGCTCAAAGAACACGCATGATGCAAGACTGGGGTGATTTTCTTGAACAACAAGCTAGAGGTAACGTTCACCAACTCCAAAGGGGTGCAGCATGAATCGCGCGGAAATGTACAAAAAGATTTTGGAAATGGTTAAAGCTGGTTTTCGCCAGGGGGCAAGCAAATGTGGCCGCAAAACCGATGATTTGGAACGTAATGAGTTTCTGCGAGAAATGCGCATCTTTAAAGATGCTTTGGAGAAATTTTCACCTGCTGATCGAAAGCTGTGGCGAGAGCAAGTGGAGGCATTCAACGAAGACCTCATTGCTTTGTCTAAGCGCGAATCGATAGCAACTCGAGCTGCTTCTTGGAGAAAAACCTGTGCAGGGCGTGTGCCAAATCGTCAAATCCAACAGGCGGCGGAAAAACGCAAACGCTTAGATGCAATCAGGAAAATCGTCGACGAACTCACTGCTAAGTCCGATAGGGCTACCGCAAAAGTAGTTAATAAAAAATTGAGGGAAAGCTATAAGCACCTAGCACCAGTGGAGACGGACACTGTTCGAAAAGAATTACGTTCCTTAAAAGCGGCACGCCAGTCTGACGGTTAAAAGTTCAAAAATACCTTTGGGGCTTCATCAACTCATGGAGCCCCATATGAACAAAAAAATATCACCTGATACAAACCGTAGCGCTTCGCTGTATGCATTAACAGACTTGCTGCCTAAAGGAAACTTTTCTAAGTCTCATCTTTACAACCTCATGACACGCAATTGCTTTCCAAAGCCTACGCTTGTCTTAGGTCCCCGCTTCACTAGGTGGTCAGCTGAAGAGTGCGACAAATGGTTTTCCAACCCAACGGGGTGGATCGAGTCGCAGAAAGCAAATGAGGCAAAGGGGGCATGATGGACAAACTCACCTTCCTCAAAACAATCTTGCCGGAAGATGGGTATAAGTTCGTTGGCTTGAGCCGTGCTGGTGGAAGTGGCATCACCCACAAGGCGTATGTATCACTGGAGCTGATGGCCGAGGCCATCGCTTCCTACGACGAGCAAACTAACTTAACCATCTATCACGCCTGCGCTGCGTACAAAGAGCCGTCCTACGAAGCCGTGGTCAATGGCGAAACGAAAAAGAAATACCGTGGCCAGCCCAACTTGCTCAAGGCTAAATCGCTCTGGTGCGATATCGACTGCGGTGAAACAAAGGCAGCAGAGGGGAAGGGTTACGCCACTAAAGGTGAAGCTGTCAACGCTATCCGTAGGTTCTGTGCTGAAAAGGGTCTGCCCGACCCCATGATCGTAGACTCAGGTGGTGGCATCCATTGCTACTGGCCGTTGACTAAAACGGTAGGGCCGAGGACGTGGAACTTGATGGCAACGATGCTCAAGGCTGCGTTCAAGGAAGCCGCACTGCTTGTCGATCCGTCACGTACTTCTGATATGTCATCAGTGCTGCGTCCTGTGGGTTCCCACAACCGCAAGCCTGGGCGTGAGGTGCGCGAGGTTAAGGTGAAAAACACCCCAACGTTCGCGGTGCCCGAAGAGCTATTCAAGCAGCTCAAAGAAATTACTCAATTCATCGAGGTGCCGCAGATTAACAAGTACGCCGCGCATGTAGGGCTTAACGATGACCTGACCGCGCACTTGGCAACGCTTGTTGAGGCTTCGGCCGACTTTGAGCTTGTCAAGGCAGGCTGCAAAGTTGTGTCTTGGGCATCAGACCCGAGCAATCAAAACAATGTTGAAGAACCTTTGTGGCGAGGACTCCTTGGAGTTGTGAAATTTTGTGTTGGGGCAAATCAGCTCGCGCATCAAGTTAGTACGCATCACAGCAAATATGACTCCGACGACACTCAGCAAAAGCTCGAAGGCTGGACAACAGGTCCCACGACCTGCGCCTATTTCTCAAGCTACAAGCCTGACTTGTGCCGCGTATGCAAACACATTGAAGAGGTGGCAGCATGAAGTTGCCGTCCTTCAAATCACCTGTCGTGCTGGGCCTGAGAAGAAGTGCAGCCACCGACCAAAACACAATATTTGGCTCACGAAATCAGCATGCCTTCACGCGTGCCGATCTTGAGAGAGCACTTCCAGACTGGGCTGTGCGCGTTGTCACAGAGCAGGACGGTTCCACCAGTCTCAAAAAACTCAGGCCATACAACACCACGGCAAATATTGAGGCCGTGATCGGACTGTACGGTTGGGTTGCACGCTTCAACGTCATGACCAAGCGCACAGAGTTAACGCGTGATGGGGTTGTGATTCCAGGTGACGACATTGAAAACACTGCGTTGATTCTGCTGGGTGATCATGTGGTCTTAGCTGGGTTAACGCGTGAAGGCCTCAACAAGCTGGTAGATGCTGTTGCCGTAAAAAATAGTTACCACCCAGTCTTGAATTGGATCAAACGCAAACCTTGGGATGGGGTTTCTCGTTTGCACCTGTTCCATCAAACCCTGCACTTGGTACAGCCTGGCAAGTCTTTCCTGCGAGCAAAGCTCATGAACTGTTGGGCATTACAGGTGATAGGCGCAATGATGGAGCCGAATGGCATCGCAGCAGCAGGCGCTTTGGTTCTGTCAGGGCCACAAAGCTGTGGCAAGAGCTATTGGGTTATGCATTTGTGTCCAGTCCCTGGAGCCGTCGGAACTGGGTTGCACCTTGACCCCGCTCAAAAGGACAGTGTCTTGGCATCCTTGCGGTACCTGATGACCGAACTCGGGGAAATCGACAGCACGACCAATCGAAGCCATACCGGCATGCTTAAGGCTTTTTTGACCAATGGTAAAGACGTTATCCGCCTTCCCTATGCGGCGAAGGATACCGAGTACCCACGACGAACTGTGTTTGTTGGCACAGTAAACGGCACGGGTTTCCTTGTTGATGACACTGGGAACAGGCGGTTTTGGGTTCTGGAGGTAGATCGTTGTGATGTCCTTTCGGCGGATGTCATGCAGCAGGTCTGGGCAGAGTACATGCACATATATGAGCAGGGTGAACGGTGGCATCTTGATCAAGCTACCTTGGCTGAGTTGAATGAGTCCAACGTTGACCACACTCGCATTGATCCGCTTCGTGAGCAGATAGCCACGTGTTTCGATTGGAGAAGCGTCAAATGGGGCGCAGTGACCCCGTCCAACTGGCAAGCATTCCCCGAAGTGAAGTGGCTGACGGCCACGGATGTGTGTATCTCGGCAGGGCGGGATCGGACTAGTCGTGCTGATAGCACCCGTGCTGGGACTATCGTGCGTGAACTCCAATGGGCTAACGCTGGCTCCACTGGTGCCGTTAGCTTTAAGCCGGTCCTTCGGAAATCAAACGGAGCCACTTTGCTTGGGGTGCCAGCCAAAACCTTGGTAAAGGGGGCGCTATGACCAAGAAAGTACACAAGCAGGGTGACCATGGGGTGACCTGCTGTTATCAATTTGTGGTGGATACCCTGAAGGTCACCCCATCCGAAAACGGCATTTCTCTGAGGGAAATCCCTTTGCCTAGTCTATCTAGGGTAACCCAGGGTAACCACTTTTCAAAAAATGGAGGGAGTAATACCAAGGCGGTTGGAGTGCGACCTCAGATGGACGCTGGAGAAATCGAGCCCTTTATAAGAAGTGGTCACCCTAGGTACCCTGGTCACCCTTTGGAATCCGAGGCGAGTCAATTGCAGCCACCAGTGATTGAGGCAACTCTACGCGAGTCTGTCAACCGTCTCGTTCGCGAGGCTACAGCCACAACTTCCATGGCACCGCATACACACGTTGCCACTGGACCCATCACGGATGGCTATGCCAACCAGATCACTAAGTGGGTCCAGCGTTTGACACCGGCGCAGCTTGGCCGAGGTTTTTCCATGGAAGAGGTCATGACTTTGGCTAAGCTGAAAGGGCGCTATCGCGAACAAGCCTCGGTCCGTTACACAGGTGAAGCACTTCGCCGCTGTGGCTTCAAACAAAAACGTGACTGGACAGCAGCTGGACGTAACAAGCGCTATTGGCAATTTACCGGAGAAGAAAAATGATCTTGCCATTTATGCTCGACCCTGAGGTCACTTCCGTTTATCGCGATGCATCTAAAGTTCGTGCCATGTTGAAACGTATGAGTGAACCGACAGCCCAAAAGGACTTTACATATCATGGAAACTCCAAAGCAGGCGACATTACCGAACACAGAATTTTGGAAATCCAAGAGCTTGGAGATTTGGGTACGCCGTATACAAATGCCGTTTGGTATTTCAACCATCACACGGCAGAAGCAGTTTCAGGGCTTGACTCGCACCTTGATCAGTGGGATTTCATGGCTAAACACCTAGGGCGTGAAGACGTTTTTAGAAGAGTTGAAGGTTTTATGACCCGTACACGCAAGCGTATCCTTCCAGCTTGCTTTGCTATTCATGAAGCTGATGCCGACGGCCAAGCGCAAAAGACATATCAAGACATGTTTGAGCGCTGGATGAAACAATGTAGCAGCCAGAGTCAGAATTACCGAGTTGAAAAAAATGTTGCTTCACGCAGTCAAAAACATGCAATACGGCAAGCTGAGATCGCAGCAGCTAAGGAGATTTTGGAAGGATTCAGAGGGGACCTGTCTGGTTGGGTCAAAGAAGTTCAAACTCAAATTCAGTGAGGTTCAAAAATGAAAGTTGAAGTCATCATTGGCAACATCGCCAATCAACCCGATATTGAAACCGTGGTCAATTCGGCCAATGGGAACTTGCGCCTTGGGTCTGGTGTTGCCGGAGCCATTCATACAGCTGCGGGTCGAGAGCTTGAAGATTACTGTCAGCAATTTGCACCGCTCCCACATGGCCAAGCAGTCATCACCCCGGGGTATAAGTTGCCCAACAAGTGGGTGATACACACACGCGCAGCTAACTACCTACTTGAAGACAACGCTGAAGATATTTTGAAGCAGTGCTTTGAGTCTGTTTGGGCACTTGCTGTGAAGCACAAAGTAAAGTCGTTGGCATTCCCAGCTATCGGGACCGGCGTGTTTAAAGTGCCCTTGGCTCTTGCCGCATCAACTACTGCTGCATCCATTAAGGCGCATGAGAAAGATGGCATAGAGCTTGTTCGCATATGCGTGACGGATACGAAATCACAGAATGCGTTTTGGGATGCGCTCGGCGCGTCTAATGTTGCCTACGAAATTTGAGAACATGGAATCCTTGCGTTGAGTTCTAACTACGCCCTGTACGCAGACTTATCCAATAGGGTTATGTCAATCTTGAGTGACTATCTGAACATGGTATTGACTCGGTTCAAGATTTGCGCAATGCACACATAGCTACCTTGAGGGACGAGTTCGGCATGGCGATTGAAAAGACGCAGCGAGAACTACAAGGAATGCCGTGATTCAGCGCTGAGTCATCAAGTCTTGTTTTTAGAGTCAATTTTGTGCAGATGCTGCTGCGTAAGTAAAAAATCTAGTAATGCTGAAATCAGCTTTTTATTTGCATCTGTTAACAGTGACCAATCGTGCAAAACTGATTCCGCTAATTGCAGTTCCGTGAAGTTTAGATCTACAGGTTGTTTAGAGCGAGCAGATCCTGTAACTACCAAATCATTATTTGGTCCCCATCGTAGCCATTCAGTGGATGTACCGAGCATTTTTGCAAGGACTTGAATCTTCTCCATTTTTGGCAGAGTGGGGCCGTATAACCATTTTCTTGCTGCATTTGTACTAACTGGCGACCCTCTCCAGCGTAAGTTGAACTCTCGTGCAAGCAGGGTTGGGCTAATAGGCTTGCTGAGAGTGGCTCATGCAGCCAAGCGTAGTAGCCGCTGCGGTGAACTTTCAGAACGCGGCACATGCTGGTGAGTTTGAATTCGGATCGGTGGG
>Ga0187843_10000986_pt1 | contig 18590 bp, 21 predicted proteins | sample SpaLakP09_SKY_43_FD_134516 | JGI IMG/M metagenome (GOLD analysis project Ga0187843, IMG submission 134516) | Oligotrophic lake water microbial communities from Sparkling Lake, Wisconsin, USA - SP09_SKY_43 | ecosystem: Environmental > Aquatic > Freshwater > Lake | place: USA: Sparkling Lake...
ACACTCAGAAAGGATGCGTTCACTGAAGTATTGAGCTGTGCCAAGCTATTGACTGTACTCACAAAGGAAGTGTTCACAATCGAGTTGGTTGCATTTACTGATGCATTTAGGTTTAAAAAGCTATTGACTGTACTCACAAAGGAAGTGTTCACAATCGAGTTGGTTGCATTTACTGATGCATTCAGGTTTTCAAATCTCGTAGCGACACTGCTGAAGGATGCATTCACGAGTGAGTTGGTTGCAGTGACCGAAGTATTGAGTAAGATCAAAGACGCATTCAAACTTATACTCAGCGATGCATTTCCTTGCGTCGCAAAAAATACCAAAGAGGCGTTCACGATATCAGTGAATAGGTTTAGTCGATTGCTTACATTGTTGATGTTTGTATTGACAGAACTAAGATCCGTAGAGGCATTTCCTGTACCAACTTTAGTATATAAGTCAGAAATATTAGAGGTGTTCAGTGTGACACTATTCGAGAGAGATAAAAGTTGAGTAGTATGTCTATTTACTTCACTAACAAAACTGCTCAGATCCGATACCCCTGAAATATTCTGTACCGTGGTAGCAAGTGTTGCGAGTCTCGAAGAAACGCTGGTCAGATCCGTCGATAGGTTTAACAAGCGTGTCACCTTTACGGAAACATTTTCAATATCCGTTATGGCCTGTGTTACTATGATGGATGAAGTGTCAATCCTTGAAGAAATATTGGTCAGGCTCGAATTGGTCTGTGCGGTCAACGATACCAGACTTGACGTTACCCTAGAGGAGAGATTTCCCAAGTCAGTCGTAACCCTACCGGATAAGGTCAAAACCTCTGCCGTGGATTGAACCGAGAGTCTCGTCACTTCATTCGAGACTCTGGAGGATAAATTAGAGCTATAGGTCTGTAAGTCACTGGTCGCAAGAGTTAACGTTCCTATATCAGTGTTAATTCGAGTTGTCAATGTGGCCACTCCACTGGTGAGACGGGTCGACGTATTCAACAGCGTTGTATTGGTCTGGGATAGTTCATTCGTCACTCTACTAGATAGATTATTTAAGGTTGTCGAATAAGAGGTAAAACTTGCATTTGTTTTGTTTTTAAGGTCCAATACTTGCGTATCTACATAAATCTTAGTGGTGAGGTCGGATGCATTCACAGGTGTGTCTGGACTTTGTGGTAAAATGGCAAGGGTTTGTTTGGTTAAATAGGTATAATTCGGGTAGGTATTTGTATTCAAGTACGTGGTAATTGTATCCGTAAACTTGGTATTGTTCAGTTCACGATACACATAATCTCCCAATGTATTCAGAGAATAGGACCCGTTTGTATCACCAATGTAGCGAATGTTCTGTGCCCATATCGTACCAGCCTCAATCGTCGTTGCATTCAACGTAGAGACATTGTACGTTGTCATTATATAGGAATACTATTATTTCACGCATAGATATAATCACACACTTAGGCATGAAATAATATAAAATATAAAGATACTATACAATGGCGAAACCGAAGACAATGAAGATGAAATCAAAGACGATGAAGAAGGGAAAGCGAAAGTTGAGTTCATGGAACCTCTTTGTGATGAAAGTCAAAAAGATGAACCCTAGCAAAACCTTTAGCGAAGTTTTGAAGATGGCGTCTACTTTAAAGAAGAAAGGCAAAATGAATTAACTGTGTCTTTATCAATGGACGTCCCTCGTTATACGTTTACAAGTGCGTCCAATAAGATTAGTGTTTTTGACAGTGAACTGAACATAAAAAAACAAACCTTTGAAAGGGTCTATCTACGGTTTATTGCAAACTATTCAAAATATGGTAAATATAAAAATGAATTTGTGACTATTCCTGCTAAACAGTTTGTCCTATAATCTCGTTCATCACTTCGTCACGTTTTTTGGAGGCAACCGTTTTCATTCGAATGGAAGTAATACATGCAGGAAGATGACCCCCCCCCGTCATCTTGGCCTCTGGCTTTGTCTCGGCCTTGGCATCAGCCTTGGGTTCAGACTTGACCTCAGCCGACGCATCTGGTTTGGTTTCAGGCTTATCTTCAGACTTTGTCTCGGCCTTGGCCTCAGGTTTATCCTCAGCCTTGGCCTCTGGCTCAGGTTTAGGTACAGAGGTTGTATCTTTGGGTCTTAACGCTTTATCCAGACGATATGAACAGAGAGCATAACATTTTTTTAGGTCTTCTTTAAAGCCTTCATCCTCTACTTCGAGTGTTTGGATGAAAGCTTCAAAATGTTTGGTATATTCTACTTCGGGTATAGGACATTGTTGAAACAATTCGGCAAATTCTTCAAACGTTAATTTCTCCTTCTTCTTATCAGGTTGTTCTTTCTTCTCTTGGATACGTTCGGTCAATTCTTTAAATATTTGGAACATTATAATTATTTAATATTTTATTATATTACATGGCAACGACCGGATCTCCCACTACGATTACGAGTTTGAATACGATCTCTCTCACTCAGACCATGAATGCATCAAATTCTCCCTTTTATACCTTTAAGGACGGATCAAATATGAATTATTACCTGTTTGATTTGGCGGTGTGTGATGCCTCTGGAGACATGACCGCTATTCCTAGGTTTGAAGGATACGATGCCTCGGGTGCTGCTTATTCCTTCACGACGATTACGGATGTGTCGGCCATTTCGATCATCGATGTCTCGGCAGTGAACTTTAACAAGCTGTTTGCCTTCTGGTCAGACTCCAATGATGTGTCCGATGTGGACTCCACTCTAGACGTGAAATATGGTTTAGGAAACGTCAGCAATTGTTTTGCAGGCATTCCTTTTGCTTCCTCTGCCATTACTTACACCGAGATTGGTGCGAGAGGCGTTCTGCCGACCAATTTGTTGCCATCTTACTACAACATGAGTTACGACGTGTCCAAGGATTTCGTCGTCGACTTGGCTGCACAGATTACCGGTGGATATGTGGCTACCACCGTGGATTTGTTTAGCAATGAGCAAGTCCTGCGTGATGCGATTATCAATAAAAACACAACTATCGCAGGCATTTACAATACCTTCATTACCAATTCATCGAATTGCTCCTACTCTGCTAACAGCTTGTCCGAGGTATCGGCTGCATCCAGCACGGAGCTCAAACTCGCACTCTCCACGAAAAACTTGGTCACAGGTTTCTTGAACTTGGACACGACCAACGCCTCCAACGCCACGCGTAAGACGACGTTCTTGACTGACTTGAGCAACAACAAGATCGATGAGGTGTACTTTGTGGATGCCAATACGTCGTACCGTAGAAACCGGTTCCATGTTACCTTCCACGAGAACGACTTGCTTGCGGTTCGTGTGCAGTACAACATGAGGACACCAGGAGGTGCGACCATCACGAATGCCTCTTCCTATGGTCTTGGTAACAATACGCTCAAGGACCACCGTGCATACAAGGTGTATCTGAGAATGAAAGAATAAATTTAAAGTAAATAAAGGTAAAGTCTTGTCTAGACCTACTATATGATTATTTCGTCTTGTTCCGCGGCGCCCAAGTTGGCAAGTGCTGTCGGTGTTAGTATAGGGGGTCTTCCTGGGAATTATATCGATCTGAAACGTAGTGTCTATCGTTACAGTTTGTATTACCAGTATATTCTGAGTAATTTATCGAATGCCCTTTCGCTGTATTCCAAAGGTCAATTTAATGATCTTGCAGCCCAGTTCCCGAGCAGCCAACTAAAAGCCATCTCTTTACAAAATTTAAACTTTGATATCATTTATGCCGAGCGTATCGACACATTCACGGATGTTTCTGGCATTACGTACGAATATGATAAAAACTTGGACGATGCCTTGTTTGAGAATTACAAGGTATTGACCGGTAGTGTGTTGACAGGGTTTGGACACAGTGTGGAGACAAACAACCTTTTGTTGACTTCACAAGAAAGAACGTATGAACTCCAAACCATTTTAGATACACCGTCCATGTTGGAAAGTTACATTCAACAAAAAAGGAACATTACTCACTTCGCGTTCGATGCCGTGGTCCCACTGCAGTTGTCCATTCAACTCAAACCCTGGTTTCGTGATTATTTGAGACAATATGGTCCACCTTATGACGGAGTGTTCGATGCATACTTGATGGCCCAGGTCGTGCAAAACCTCATCCAAACCGGTGAAATTACAGCAGAAGAGTTCATTGAGGCCACGGTATAATACACTAGTTATATTTATTCCTAGTATCGATGCTTGCATCTGTATTTTTTAATTCAATATAGACTTGTTTCACCTCTTCCATGTAGGGGTCTACCAGTTCAAAGAAATCTGTTATTTTCTTTAGCTCAAAAGGTTCTTTTTTATCTCTAGACCATACCACTATACATACCACGATGAAGAGTAACCAAAGAAACTTCATAACCATCCTATATACGGTGCTTCGATAAAATATTCTCCTTGCACTGTATATGCAAGTGTTACTGTTTCTCGGATTACTGTGTATAGGAGCTGCGATCCTGTATGTCCTTCTTATTCCAAACAAAGTCAAGGTGGGGGAATTGGTCGATGGTCCCACTGTATTGAACCTCTACAAGGTCGGGTCCGTATACAAGGCATGTACGGGTTCACAATATGTCCAGATACAAAAAGAATTTTCTATTTGTAACGAGAGGCTTTGTCCCTTGCAGCAGGGTGAACAGGTCATGTTAAATGGTAAAAAATACACGGTACAACTTACGTGTGTATAAGTATTTTAATTTCCTACTTCTTACTTCTTACTTTTGCTAATAAATTCCAGAAACCCAATACTTCGTTTCAAGTCAAACGACATGCCCAGTTGTCTCTTCGCGACTTCGATGACCACTCTCTCAAACGGAGACAACTGGTCAAGGTAGGCTTGCTCAGAAGTCGGTTTCTTATCATTCGCAGGATCCATCTCTACCTCTTCAAGAGAAAACAAATGGTGTCAATTTTTAGGATTGCTTCAGGTTCTTGAACTGCATAAAGGAAACAGGTTTGAAATCCGTAAGAGGCACAGGTTTTTCATGCTTTCCCATATAAATAAACTTGTTCATTTCTTTTTGTAGGAAGCTTCTCTCCTTTTTCAAGATGAAAGGACCCGTCTGTTCAGCTTCCTTTGTCTCAGTCTCGATCGACTCCTCGGGAAACAGATACACTTGTTTACACTTGTGTTCAAGGACATAATGACGACAGACAATGTCCGCATATTTATAGGGCAATTCATTTGCTGAAAAATAACAAAAGGCGTGTTTTTCTGCATCGTAAAACATATGAACCTTGTAGTGTAGACTAGGAATTTCATAATAGAGGACCTCGTGTTTCAATGCAGTCAGTTCTTGAATGGTAAGGGTCGACATGGGAGCTTCCTCTACCTCTTGGATAAACTTGTGCTCCACAAACAGATTGTTGTAATAGTCATCGATACGACGTGCTTCCTCTTCGGGGATTAATTTCTGACGTATACACAAAGGTAACATGAGAATACCTAATCCAAACCCAACTAGGTAAGTAAAAATTCCATGAAAGATCGTGTATACGTTGTACATTACTAAAGGGTGTTATGTTTTGTTTATACTCTTTTACGTGTCTTTTTTGCTCGTGCTTTCTTCGGATTAGACCTGGCCTTGGACCTTTTCATTTTATTTAATTTGGTTGGTTTGTTTAATTTATTAGGTTTAAGTAAAGACTTCTTTCGCGGTTTCAACGGCTTGACCATTTCGTTAAAATCATCTCGATTAAAATGCATACACTTTTTAAACGTCGGTAAAATCCGTGTCTCAGACATAAAATCATGAATGAGTTGGTCTGGCAAGGACATGCCTGTATTGAAACGTAAATGTCCCAACATCCCTTTGATTTCATCCTCGGTCATTTCGCGGGTCTGTGTCTTATCGTTTACGGTTTCTACAATGATACCTTTCTTCAAAATCATCTAGTATATCCAAAGAAGATAATATCTAATATTTAATTATAAAACAAATTAAAGAATACTTATATTCATAGTTGTATAGGGTGCAATACCAGTATCTGTCTATGTGGCGTAATGGATAACGCGTCAGACTTCTAATCTGAAAATTGTGGGTTCGAGTCCCATCATAGACTTTGCTTCATTAGCTCAATCGGTAGAGCATGCGGCTGTTAACCGCAAGGTAGTAGGTTCGAAACCTACATGAAGCGACAAATGTTATCGTCTACTGGTCGATACCATTTAAATACTTAAATACTTATGTTAAAAAGATGGATACAATAGTGTTTACTATATAGTATATGGAGCGTATGAAGCAGGCTTTTCAGTCTTTGCCCTCTTTGCCTTCAATTCCATCTATTCCAGAACCTGAAGAACAATCCTTTCTGGAAAAGGTGGCTGACGGGCTAACTTATAATTTATATTCAGTGATTTATCGTACCGCAAAAAATGCAACCTTTTGTCCAATGGACATTTGCATCACCTGTATCATGGTATTTTCCATTATAGCCGCACGATTTACCTATTTGGTCTTTGCCTATGTGTTCAATTTCTTTGTATGGTTCTTTTATACCCTCGTGGTCATGAGTCCAGGATTGGTTATTTTATTTTTGTTGGTTATTGCGGGTGTTGTGATCTATTACTTGTCTGAAAGTGTGCGTTCCATTTTGAACATCATTGTGACCCCCTTGTGGAATGTCACGGTACAAGGCTTGTCTGGATTGTCTGGCGTGTTGTCTATCTTGATAGGTGCTCTCTTGATGATACCCAAGATCATCGGCATCAATATCCCCAATCCTCTCAGCCAATTCGGTCCAGAAGAATACATGATCACTGATGGTATTCCTTCTATGGGAGAGTTCTTTATGATGATTGGGAGAAAGGTCATACTTCCTGTCATTGAATTATTTTTGAGAGATGTTATTTATGACCGATAATCTTCAATAATCTTCAATAATCTTCGATAATTTTCATTACGCTTCAATAATCTTCGATAATTTTCATTACGCTTCAATAATCTTCGATAATAAAATATCAAGATATTCTAATGAAGTCCATGCAAAAACAAATGAAAGATACCCTCTCTCTCTTTTCGAAAGATAACCTGCCGCGTCTCATGGTACTCGTCGTTTTGTTGTTTCTCCTCTACTACGTCTATACCACGTATTTAAAGGAAGGCTTTACGGATATAAAGCCTGCTGAATTCTCTGGTCAGATTGGACCCGACAAGAAGACCCTTGTGCTCTTTTATGCAGACTGGTGCGGACACTGCAAGAATTTTATGCCTGAATGGGATGAGAAGATTACGCCTGAAATGACGCCCATGGGTATCCAGACGGTTCGTGTCAATGTAGGAGGAAACACGGCAGAGGAAGAGGAACTTAAAAACAAGTACAAGGTGCAGGGTTTCCCAACCATTGTCTTTATCAAAAATGGTACCCCTATCGAATACGATGGTCCTCGATCCAAGGATGACATTAAGGCATTTTGCACCAAGGCCTAGATATAACAGAAACGGATAAACGTTCAAATACTTATACATCTACACTCCGTAATACCCTACCTTATTAAATACAGGGCGGAGCCCAAGCGGTCCAGCCGGACAAGACCGGCTATTAGTACTTGTATAAATTCTTAGTCATCAAAGTCATGTACCAATTATTTCCATTGAGTTCCAATAAATAACCGCTGTCGTCATACAATTGAATATGGAGTCTCTCGAGCGAAGTGGGACCGTGGTATTCGCGTATGTATTTGCAATCATCTGTGAAATAGGTTTGACCCCATATCAGGTTTGGGTCAAACGGAAACACGGCTAAAATCTGGTCCGGGGCATGCACCTCTTGTCTCGTATTTTGTAAAAACAACTGTTTCTTGGCTTGGTTTTGTTGGGCACGGGTATAGAGCTGAGACTTGGTGAGTGTACGCGGTACATCTGTATAGGCGTCAAACGTATCTGGGGTTAGTTCATTCAGTCCTTGTTCTTGTGTAAAATACGAAGAAGGTTTCGCAATTTGTTGTTCGCTCCTTGAATACACCATTGTGTCGGCCGTTTGGCTGTTGTTAAAGTCGTCCACGACAATCGAGACATATTTAATCATGGGTGCAGAGGCGACCTTGTTGCCTTCGTAGGATGCAGATCCTTGATAGTTTAGTTGAACCACGTCATTGCTAGAAATGACCGTAGACCCGGTGATCGATTGAAAGCCGAGACTCCATCCTAAATTCGTATTGATTTTTGTACCAATGGGATTGAAATTCACCGTAAACGCACGTGTACCTTGGACTTTGACCTTGCCGGTGGTGAGGCTTGGTGTCGAAAAAGAAATGTCTGTAATCCCTGCTGCGATGATTTTCTGATTGATGGCAGGGATAAGGGTCGGTAGCGTATAGAAACCATCATCCAGTGAAATACGGATTCCGGACAAATCAAATACGTGATTGGCACGTCGCTTTTCAACGTTGTAAAAAGTATACGGAATTTGGAGGTTCATGATTTGGAGAGAGACTGCATTTACAATCTTCTCATTCAGGGGTACGATAAAATCGGTGGCTTCTTTCGTGAGGTCGGGTCGATACTGAGAGTCGACCATGATGAGCCGTTGGATGGTATTTTTGTAATTCGCATTTAGAATGTCAGGGACCGTGTTTTTGACGACAACCGCCTGGGTCTTGAGAGAGAATTTATCCTCGATGATTTTTTTGGCAGCACGTTCAATCGGGTCCTTGCAGTCATACCCATATTTCATAAATATTCTCTTTTTACTGTCTTCAATGTCTTGCAGCGTAAAGTCATTGAGACAATTTAATCCACTATGTTTGGTAAACAGCTTTCGTAACTCGTACGCATTCAGAGCATCCACATTGAATTCCTCCATCTATATATTGGTTCTCTTTTAAAAAAAAGCTTTGAACCCAAAAGATAATGTTATAATGTTGTCTATCGTTAATATATGCCTAAAAGGAAAATTCGTAAAAATGGAAACAATGTCAATGTCAACATCACAGCAAAAGACCGCAGTTTTAACCGAGAAGAACACGAGAGAGAAAGTCATAATTGTTATTCTTATTTATTAAACCTACATAGTAAAACTGCACATAATGCATGTGTACAAGAACTCAAAAAACAATCTTATTGCAGACGGTCACAGCCAGGTTATGCAGCAGGGTTTCCTGCCTTGAAAGACGAAGACTTTAACTGTCCTGAGATTGTCGCACGAACCATGGCCGACAACCCATATCTTATGCCGGGGAGCCGAGACAAAGCCTGTCCGGCGGACATGTACAAGGGTGCGATTGTGGTGGCACCTCGACGGGATTATCATTACTATCGACTGAACGATGAAGGGTATTGGACACACAAGCCCGGCTACAAACCCAGCACCGAATATGATGCAGACAATCAATTGATTTTAGACCCGGAAAAAGCCAATCGTAAATATGGTGAACTGAATTACAGCGACTTTTGTGGATACGTGTGCGTGCCAAGAGACTACAAAAAGAAACGCATGAAGATGACACGAAACAATCAGCGGTTTGTTCCGTACAATGCCTATAAAAATAAAACCAATAAAACCAATAAAACTAATAAAACTAATAAAATCAAGAAAACCAAGAAAACCAATAAAACCAATAAATAAAAGTTAGATGAAGGTAAAAGAATATAAAGATGTTGTCCATACATAGGTATATCACAGTACCAGAGTGGTCAAATGGGCCAGCCTTAAGAGCTGGTGCTTCGGCTTCGTGGGTTCGAATCCCACCTGTGATATCCCTGTTCTTATAGCTCAGTTGGTTAGAGCGACGGTCTTATGAGCCGTAGGTCACCAGTTCGAGTCTGGTTAAGAACATTTTGTAGATGAAGGCTAGATTAAAATACTTAATCTTATCATTCATCTACAAAGAAAATTGATGTAAAAACAATTCCTCTAGAATAGGAAGAGATGGATCATTTGACCCGTGAAAACATGATTGCTTTGTGCAAAGAACATGGTCTCAAGGGTTACAGCGGAAAGAAAAAGGAAGACTTGGCCCAGATGTTGGAAGGTCTGAATGTCGAGCATTTGACCGGAGGTCACAAGCATTTGAAACCCCTTGTGAAATGGAGCGGCGGAAAAGGGGATGAGATCAAGCAGTTTGAAAAATACATACCTGAGTTTGACCTGTACCTAGAACCGTTTGTCGGAGGTGGATCGGTGTTCTTTCATTTGTCTCCACCCAAGGCGGTGATAAGTGACGTGCATACCGAACTGATTGACCTGTATCAGTCGATTGGACAAGGAAAATCGCAAGAGGTTTATGAATTTATGCAATTACATCCGAACGACGAGGCAACCTATTACCAAGTCCGCGATGAGTTTGAAGTGGTGACGCCATTGGATCGTGCGAAACGGTTTTATTATCAACGAAAGACTTGTTTCCGTGGCATGCTGCGTTACAACCGAGAGGGGAAGTTTAATATTCCTTTTGGGCGTTACAAGAGCATTGGATACGAAGACCTGCGGAACCCGGGATACCAGGCCTTGCTGAGCCGGTCCACCATTCTGAACACGGGGTTTGAAACCATCTTTCGGGACTACAACGATCCTAAGAACTTTATGTTTCTAGACCCTCCTTACGACAGCGAGTTTACCGACTACGGGTATTGTCAGTTTACTCGAGTAGAGCAAGAAGCATTGGCAAAATGTTTCAAAGAGACCAAAATCAAATGCCTGATGGTGATTGGTAAAACACCGTTTATTGAGGCTTTGTATCAAGGGTACATCGTAGAAGAGTATGCAAAACAATATCGTTTCAAGCTTTATGCAGGTCGGATCGGTGACGAGATTAATACGACCCATTTGGTGATTAAAAATTATTAAACAAGCTTAGACATCCATATGTAGTTTAATCAAAGTGCCCATCTGATGCATGTAATCGTAGTAGGCCTCCTTGGTACAGTCTAGTTCTACTAGTGCACAGAAATCGGACCAATGATCTACATTGACACCATTCTCTTCACATGTCTTGATTTGTCTCAACCCTTCCGTAAGCTCGTCTCGGCTATAGACGCCCCAGTTCAGGACGCCTACATCGATGGTATGCCCCGGGTATTTTTCCTGTACAAAGGGTAGCAATTTCTCCGTGATCTTTTGAAAGGTCGCTGGCAACTTTTCCGTGTCGAGTTGAATGTTTCCTTTCAGCTCTCTCACGTAGACTGTCTGCTTCTCGGGATTGACCCATATCAAATCAATATCCTTTTTCTTATGACCCATCAGTTGTACTCCACAGGTAAGCAGAGACAAATTGGGATTTTTCTGGATGATTTCTTTGCATAGATACTCTCCAAAATACCCAAACTTGATTACGACCGATTGTCGACTAGGCTGCGGACCAAACATCAGGTAAGACAGCGACCCCGGCTTGGTCAGTGTTTGTTGTTCTTGTAGAACATTTGTCTTGATCCAGTTTCTTCCGATTTGATTAAAGAGCTCCATGGTTTTAACTGAATGATTAGGTTGTCTCTACGTCAATTTTCTTTTTCAATCAAAAAATTGAATTCCATCTTTTTTATCTGTAAACATAAAAAAGATGGAACCATTAAAAGTGTGGCAAGTATGTCGTTGCGAGGTCACCGACCGAGGTTATTGCGTCAAATGCTTCCCCTCCAAATTTGCACATCTTCTCGAGGCGATGAAAGACGAAGATACATTCCTACGATTTCCGGACTTGCGGGTTCAACCCACGAGTCGGAATAAGAACGTCTTGGCATCAGGCACAAAGGCATGAAACGATTTTATGTTTTTTTTATAATCATCAATGAAGAATATATCCTTAAACATACCGGTCTTTTCTTTCAGGTATCTTTGACAAAATTCACCTTTGGACTGTCCACCCATGTAGTAGACTTCAAAAAAATCATAGTCCAGGTTCAAGCGTGTAAATTCTTTTCGGGTAAAGGCTTCAAAGTAAGCAGGACGAGCTGTGACAAAGATCAGTTTCCCTTGTTGTTGCAAGACTTCTTTCATGAGTTGGATGAAACCGGCCGGGTCGGTCGGAGTGGGCTTATGTTTACGTATATAGTGATCAAATGCTTTGTAGGCAGCCGGTTCATTTTGCAATCCATCTACGGTTGTTTCGTTTAAAAATTCTATAAAAGGTTTCCCATAATCGACTAGTGTATAATCCAGGTCACATAGTATTAATGTTTTTTTATTTAGAAAAGGGACAACTTCACTAAATCGACCTATCCTATGTATCATGCACTTACACTATGCCTATACCTAAAAAATAATATTCGCCTATGTATATGGGTTCCAAGGGAAAAACGAACAAAAAAATTAAAGCGTCTAAAATGAACCTACCCTCAATTGGAGAAGGGGTAAGTCATGCAGATTTAAACAAGGCACTGAGTGTATTTGTAAAACATGCATCCAAGAGTGCACCCAAGCTGAGTAAAATACAAAATGCCTATGTGAATGAGTGCAGTTGTTTCATCATCAGTTCTATCTCCACGTTGTACCCCGCCTTTGCAGCCAAGATTAGCCCGAGTAAATTGGAACAGTTGTTGAGCAAATTTCTACATGCGAAAAATTGTAGTCTATCAAAGAGACGGATGATGGGCGGTTCACTCGCACTAAAGGCTGCAAGTATTTCACGCAAAATCGCACGTAGAGGTAGTCTTTTTCCAGGCATATTGTTGCTTATCTATGCTTTGTTTGTAGGAAGAGCGTCGATTGAGCAACTGAACCAGCAAAATCCGATGCGTGAAGGACGATACGAGATGGTAGACCTAGTGAGAGAAGAAAGTATCATGCTAGATATTACTCAGGAAAATCTCATGAGATGGGTCACTCATCCTAGTAGACAATTGTCAGAAGTCACAACCGAATTGTCTGCAAAAGCCGTCAAAATCGTAGGCAAAGTGACCGTCCTACATACTGAACGATTAAAACAAGAAGTAAATGATCATTGTTTACATCTCAGTTCAAAAGAGGTACCCTTAGAAGTACCCTTGGAAGATCCTTTAGAGGTTTATAGTCGATGGTCTTCATTTAAGAGGACTATGTCTGGGTTTGCCACAAGTGCAGAGCAAATCGTAGACAATCTCGCAAAGGTTCATCTTTCTGCAACAAACCTATTTGACATGCCGGGTTGTATCCGAAGTGTACATGATGCAAAATTTGAAGAACTGATGGACCAGATTAAACACGAACACCGGATGTTAAAAATAGACATTGAACAGTGGTCGAAAAAAGGTGAAAATAGTATTATCCTTGTCTTTAATCTATTGAAGACTGCACTCGGTCTGATTTTGGCTGGTATCGGGATCACGATACGATCACGAAAAAGTGCCACTCAAAGACAGTCCTTAAAACCCATAGTCAATACCCCAACCCGAAACAGCCCCACTTTAACAGGTGAGACCTTAAATTTGAATACTAATGCAATTCCGCAGTCGGAACCGTCCGATAACCAGTTGAACGCACAACGGTTAGCCATGCAGCAGTTATCTATGGCGAGATTACCCATGCCGCAGTTACCCGTGCCGCAGTTACCCGTGCCGCAGTTACCCGTGCCGCAGTTGGAACCGTCCGATAACCAGTTGAAAGCACAACGGTTAGCCATGCAGCAGTTATCCATGTCGAGATTACCCATGCCACGATTAGCCGTGCCACGATTATCCACTAATCAGCCTTACTTAGGCCCTATCCAAGGATTACAACCGGGTAATTCACGTGAACTTGTACCATACACACGTCCATTCGAACAATCTATCGCAGAGAAAATGGCAGAGATAGACAAGGAGAGACAGAAACATGCCATTGAAGAAGCACAGAGGAGATTATCTGAGATTGTCAACCCTGCCGCGGAAGAAATGGAGAGGATGAGTGCTCAACGTTATGCACATATAAGGGCTGGCCTTGATGCATACGAGGCGGAAAAAAAAAGGAAAGCTGAAAACAAAAGGAAATCGGAAAACAATCCATCTACCAAAAAATTTAAACCATTTATAAGGTAAATACATTTAAAGAGGTGACCATTATTTAAGTAGATGAAAGTTGAACTCGTGCACTCTTCGTGTTCGCCTGATGGAATGTCGGGAACATTAGAGGACCAGATTGCCTATTGTGCACGGGTCTCTAATCCAACCAGCCAAGAAAATGGTTTAAATAACGATAAACTGATACGTTATTTAATTCAACATAAGCATTGGTCTCCCTTTGAAATGGTGAATATTTGTCTCGAGATTGAGACGACCCGTGACATTGCACGCCAGCTTTTGCGGCATCGGTCCTTTTCCTTTCAAGAGTTCTCCCAGCGATATGCTACGCCTAGTATGGATTTTTCCCTGCGTGAAGCACGTCTACAGGATACGAAAAACCGTCAAAATAGCGTCGAGACCCATGATCCAGACCTCAGTCGAACCTGGAATGAAATGCAGCAAGACGTATCGGTTGCCTCACATAAAGCTTACATGTGGGCCATTCAGAATGGGATTGCCAAGGAACAGGCACGGGTGGTATTGCCCGAAGGGATGACCCATTCCAGGCTTTACGTCAATGGAACAGTTCGTTCGTGGATGCATTACATTCAGGCCCGGTGCGGCGAAGATACCCAAAAAGAACATCGCGAGCTCGCCCTGGAATGTGCACGGGTCATTCGCCCGTTGTTTCCACAAATCCCTTTTTAATCCCTTTTTAGAAAAAAGGGAACAAAAACAGTAATATTGGGAACAAAAAAGATAAGACTGGGGAACAAAAAAGATAAGACTGGGAACAAAAACGGAAAAACTAAAAACCTTACATCCCTTAACGAAACGGTAAGAATGGTTAAAAGATAATAGATTTCAAACAATCTTATCGTTTTTGTTCCCCAGTCTTACCGTTTTTGTTCCCAATCTTATCTTTTTTGTTCCCAATCTTATCTTTTTTGTTCCCCAGTCTTATCTTTTTTGTTCCCTTTTTTCTAAAAAGGGATTAAAAAGGGTATAAATACTTATTCATGAAATAGAAGAATGTGGTCGATTGGTTCTCTTTTTTTGCTCTCCTATGTACAGGGATTTCATACCAGTATTCGTCCATTACGATTGGCTGTGTTGCGGTATAATGACAATCCGCGAGACAAGGAAAACCTCAAGAAGATTGACGACCAAATCAATCGTTACAAGAAAGTATTGAAGGATTTGTTGGAACAAAAAAGTAAGACGATTGAAAGTTTGACAGGACTTTGCCTGAAGACGGACCCAGACTTGTTTTTTCATGCATTGGAAGAGGAAGAAGAAGACGAGGAATATGAAGTAGAGATCAAGGTTCGAGGGAAATCTTCTCAAGTTTCGGATAATTCAGACTCCATAGAAAAGTCTGAAAATTTTAAAGTCGTACACAACAAAGGAACGTTTGAACAAGTGGGTGGATACGACCTGGTCAAAGAAGAGCTCATGCAGTGTGCTGATCTCTTGACAGACCCGAAAAAATATGCAGATTACAATGTGCGAGTGCCGCGAGGGCTATTGCTCGAAGGTCCTCCAGGGAATGGCAAGACCTTGTTGGCCAAGTGTTTCAGCGGTGAAATTCGTGTGGGGTTTATTCCCGTCTCTGGCTCGCAATTCCAGGAAAAGTATGTAGGAGTTGGTCCGGCGCGTATTCGCGAACTCTTTGACCTAGCCAAAAAAAACAGCCCGTGCATCATCTTTATTGACGAGATTGACTCGGTTGGGAAAAAGAGAACGGACGGGGTTCAGCATGCCGAACAAGACTCGACCTTGAATGAATTGTTGGTTCAGTTGGATGGGTTTGAAACCGCAGAAGGTGTCTTCTTGATCGGTGCCACCAATCGGGCAGACCTCTTGGACCCAGCTCTCACCCGACCGGGGCGTATCGACAAACTCGTCTACGTGGGTATGCCTGACGAACCTACCCGCAGGCGTATTTTGGAAATTCATCAAAAAGGAAAACCTTTGAATGTGACCCTCGATGACCTTGTGGTTATGAGCCAGGGCTTTTCGGCGGCTCAACTCGAGAACCTCTTGAATGAAGCCATGTTGTTCGCCCTTCGACAAAATCGTACCACGGTACAAAAAGAAGACCTGGAACGGGTCAGCAACCGTATCTTGGGCGGATACCAGTCGGTTCAGGTCAATTTAACCGAGGCCGAAATCTATCAAGTGGCTGTGCATGAGATGGGACATGCCTTGACGGGTTACATGAAGAACAAACCCTTTATTAAAGTATGTATTCATTTATGGTCTCCCAAGACACTTGGATTTACGCAGTTCGTTGCCGGTGGCAGCCCATTGCTTTCACGAGAAGACCTTTTTTGTGAGCTGATGATTTTACTGGGTGGACGTGTGGCGGAGGAATTGGTCTTGGGTAAATGCTCGTCGGGTGCGTCCAAAGACTTGGAAGAGGCCGCGCGGCTGGCTGAAACCATGGTGCTGAAATTCGGAATGGGATACGAACTCTTTTTGCCCCATACCTCGGACAAATATAGGGAAGAAGTGGACAGAGAAATTGCCTTGTTGCTCAAAGACGCCCATCAACAAACGCGTGCCTTGCTTGGAGGGATTGCACCATGGCTCAAAAGCTGTGCTACCACGCTTGCACAGACCCACGAAATCCGGTACAATGACCTACGCAGGCTGGATTAGAGGTTAGATTACACGGGACATGTTAAATTTTTGTAAACGATCTTGTAACATTTACAAAAATAAAGATAAGATTACACGTTAGAACGGTTCTTTCGGGTGCGTGCGTCATGGTTTAATTGTGCCTGCAGGGCTTCGGCATAGGCCGAGTTAGTCTTTAAAATGAGATTGTCACTCATTTCTCGTTTCTTCGATACAGTTCTCTTACGGGTCTTTGGCTTTGACTTGGTACCTTTTATGGTTCCTTGTACGCTTGTTCCTTGTACGCTTGTTCCCTTTACGCTTGTTCCTTGTACCCTTCTATTCGTTTCGTATTGTTTCATCCACTTTTCGATATTGGTTTCTTTGACAGGGCCTAAGTTTACGGGCTCTAAGTTTACGGATCCTAAGTTTACGGGTGCTAAGTTTACGGGTGCTAAGTTGACAGGATCATAGAGTAAATCGCGTAGGTTTCCATGTGTAACCACAAGTCCCGGCTCTTCTTCGTGCATCCCAGTTTTTTCCAAGGCCTTCAATCGTTTTAATAACTCAGGAGGTGTGGTAGGGGTTATGAAAGACGTGAAATGTGACCCATGGTCATAGACCAAATAAAGGATATCTTTATCTTTTGGCTTGACTTTATCGGGACGTATCCACATCACTGCATTCGGTATTTCGAGTTGTACGACACAAACCGGTCGATTTAGGGTCCGGACTGCCTCAAACACCACGTCGTAGTCGGCCCAGGTTTTCGAGTGGATGTAGGCCTTGTATTCGTGGACAGAAAAAGCCTTCTTGTTTAACATTCTTTTGGCAAGCAAGGTTCTCCATCCTCTTCTCGTATACAATCCAGTGATCTTGTGCAGGGTGTCAAAAAAACAATCCCCATCTAGAACCGTTTTCATCACTCCTTTGCTGTTCAGGAGGTGTACGAAGGTATTGAACATAGAATACACCTGGATAATATATCTTTATCTTTTTTAGGTTCAGCCGGATCGTTTTTTAATATCACTTTTATCTAATGGCGCAGACACAGCTGAACCGCGTATATGTACAAGCCATCGATGCGACGGGTACGGGTACTACCGGAAGTGGTATCCTTTCATTAGGTACAAAGCCAGTAACCAGTACGATCTTTATTGGAGGAGGAACTACAGGAACAGGTACCGACAATAATAACATTAAAGTAAATAACCAAGGGATAACCATGACGGGTAAAACATTCATTGCCGACGCCAATGTCAGCAATCTTCTGGCAAGCGGTACCACCTCCTTACAAAATACATCCATCACTAATCTACGTGTTACAGGGAACGCGAGTTTTGTCAATGCGAGTATTGTCAACGCGAATATCAATGTCTTGTCCGTGATGGGCCAATCGACCTTACAAAATACCTCGATCACCAATCTAGGTATCACGGATCAGACCACGATGCAGAATGCGTCCATCAATGGAACACTGAATGTGACAGGAAAAACCACACTTATCAATGTATCCACGTCGACCTTATCTGTCTTGAATAACGCGAATGTGGGAGGGAATGTAAGCATCAATGGTACCCTAAACATGAATGGGAATGCAACCTTCGCTACGATGAATGCGACCGCAAAAACGACTTTAGCCAATGTATCCGTCAATGGAGTATTGGATGTGGTCGGAAAAACGACCTTAGCAAATGTATCCATCAATGGAGTATTGGATGTAGTCAGTGATACGACCTTAGCCAATGTTTCCATCAAAGATTTTCTGACTGTGGGAGGTGAGACGAATTTTTACAATTCAGTGGATATACTAGATGGTAACGATTTTACGGTCACGGGTGATACCACGGTGGGAGGAAATTTTATCATTACAGGACTCAATTCGGCAATTATCCAAGAAACTAAAAGTATTAACGGTACTCCTATGACCAAGACTGTAACCAACACAGTCCCTACAGGCAACAATTATGCTCCAAGTTCTACTGCTTTTACTCCTCTTACTTCTACAAAAAGTACAAGTGGTGATCAAACTATATATACTACAACTGGGCTTGCTGCTATTAAAACATCCGC
>Ga0187843_10000990_pt1 | contig 18572 bp, 19 predicted proteins | sample SpaLakP09_SKY_43_FD_134516 | JGI IMG/M metagenome (GOLD analysis project Ga0187843, IMG submission 134516) | Oligotrophic lake water microbial communities from Sparkling Lake, Wisconsin, USA - SP09_SKY_43 | ecosystem: Environmental > Aquatic > Freshwater > Lake | place: USA: Sparkling Lake...
AACCAATGCCTCCCTCACTCGTTTGGCGCAAAAAGGTTTGCCCTATATCAGCGTGCTGACCGACCCCACCATGGGCGGTGTGTCAGCGGGCTTTGCCTTCATGGGGGACATGGTGATTGCCGAACCCAAAGCGCTGATTGGTTTTGCGGGGCCAAGGGTGATTGAAAGCACGGTACGGGTAACCCTGCCCGAGGGGTTTCAGCGTTCAGAGTTTTTGCTGGAAAAAGGCGCACTCGACCTGATTTGCGACCGCCGTGACCTGCGCAAAACCATTGCCAATGCTTTGGCCATGCTGACCAAGCAACCGGCAGATTCAGTCGCCTGAGTTCAGCGGTAGTACACCTCAACCCGCCCTTTTAAAGTGATCAGCAAGGGCTTGCCTTTGCGGTCCAAGGTTTTGCCGGCAGGCACTTTCACCCAGCCCTCGCTGATGCAGTACTCCTCCACATCGTGGCGCTCTTTGTCGTTAAAGCGAATACCAATATCGTGATGGAACACCGCTTCTAGGTAGTGCGGGCTGCGTGCATCGATAGACAAACGGTCAGGGAGTTCGGGACGGGTAGGCGTGTCGCTCATGGTGTTTCAATGTGTTCTGCTTTAGACAGCTTGTATTGTCTGCGAACTCTTAGAATCCCTGAATGTCAGAAAACCCAACATCTCCCGAACCCCAAGACGAAAACCAACTCATCGCAGAACGCCGCGAGAAATTGAGCGCTATGCGCGCTCGCCAAGCCTTAGGTGGCCCGGTGGCTTTCCCCAACGATTTCAAACCAGCGCACCACGCGCAAGCCCTGCACACCGCGCACGGTGCCAAAACCGCTGAGGTGCTGGCAGAAGAAAAACATACGGTGCGCATTGCCGGTCGCATGGTCTTGAAACGCGTCATGGGCAAAGCCAGTTTCGCCACCTTGCAAGACAGCACCGAGCGCATGCAGGTGTATATCAAAGGCGAGGAAGTAGGCACAGAGGTTTATGAAGACTTCAAGCACTGGGATTTGGGCGATATCGCAGGCGTTGAAGGCTATCTGTTCAAAACCAAAACCGGCGAATTGTCGGTGCACGTCACTTCACTTCGCATGCTGACCAAAAGCCTGTGGCCCCTGCCCGACAAATTCCACGGCATCCACGACCAGGAAATCAAATACCGCCAACGCTATATTGACTTGATCACCGATGAAACCGCTCGCCAGCGCTTTATTGCGCGCAGCAAAGCGGTCAGCGGTATTCGCGAGTTCATGGTGAACCATGACTTTTTGGAAGTCGAAACACCCATGTTGCATCCCATCCCAGGAGGCGCCAATGCCAGGCCGTTCGAGACCCACCACAATGCGCTAGACCAGCAAATGTTTTTGCGTATCGCGCCTGAGTTGTACTTGAAGCGGCTGTTGGTGGGCGGGTTTGAGCGGGTGTTTGAAATCAACCGCAACTTTCGCAATGAAGGTATTTCCGTTAGACACAACCCCGAATTCACCATGATGGAGTTTTACGCGGCCTATTGGAATTACCAAGACCTGATGCAGTTCACTGAAAGCCTGATCCGCGACGCCGCCCAAAAAGCTGTGGGCACTTTGCTACTCACTTATGGCGGTAAACCGGTGGACTTGTCCAAGCCGTTTGCCCGACTCACCATCCGCGAAGCTATTCTGAAGCACACCGAAGCCGCAGACCATGTGGACGACAGTGGGTGGCTGATCAATGCCCTGAAAAAGCTCGGCCACTCAGAAGAAAAACACAAGTTGTCTGCCCGCAGTCTGGCCAGCTTGCAGGTGCTTTACTTTGAAGAAACTGTGGAAGAAAAGCTCTGGGAGCCCACCTTTATTTGCGAACATCCGGTGGAAATTTCACCCTTGGCGCGCGCCAGCGACACCCATCCTGAGGTGACCGAGCGCTTTGAGCTCTACATCACAGGACGCGAGTTTGGCAATGGCTTCAGCGAGTTGAACGATGCCGAAGACCAAGCCGCACGCTTTCATGCGCAGGTGAATGCCAAGGACAGTGGCGACGACGAAGCCATGCTTTTTGACCATGATTTTGTACGTGCACTGGAATACGGCATGCCGCCAGCCGGGGGTTGCGGCATTGGCATTGACCGTTTGATGATGCTCTTAACCGACAGCCCCAGTATTCGGGACGTGATTTTGTTTCCCGCATTGCGTCGGGAAAACCTTGGCCATCAATGAGCCGAAGAGGGCTTAAGCTGCTTTAGCGGCGACAGGGGTTGCAGGTACAGCGGGCTTGGGTGGTTTGCAGTCATGGCAGAAAAAAGCCAAACTGCCTGCAAAGCGCTGCTGGCTGCCTTGACGGCGGGGTTTGTGCATGCCGCACTTGATGCAAGACATGGTTTCACCCATTTTGCCCATGCCGGCGAAGGGAGAGCCATTCTCACGACTGGTAAAACGAAGACCACTCTCGTCAACAGAGGTTTTGCCAGATTTGGTTGCCATGGTTTTCCTTTAGTCCTGCTTGAGCCCCCGTTGTCGTCGGGGTAAGAGGTCTATTTTAACCGTTTTGACGGGGCTCTGGGGTGGGTACACCCTAGCCCCAGTTTTGTCAGGGCAACAGGCTTAAAGCATTCAAATAGCTTGGGGTTTGCATCAAAGCCTCCCAATCCAAGGCCTTGGAGCTTGGCAACAGCGCCAAGCGGCGCTGCTCGCTGACTTGGCTGGGAAGCCACGCAGATACCTGCTGCGCTTGGGCCAAGCCTGCCAGTAAATCATCTAAGGCTTGACCGCCACCCACGCTGTCTGGGGTGCTTTGGTTGCACAACAACACCAAATCACAACCCGCTTGCAAAGCCGTGACCGTGGCTTGGGAGTAACTCACCTCTTTGCCATCGATCAAACGCGCACCGGCCATTGACAAATCATCGCTGAACACCGCGCCTTGGAACCCCAGTTGATGACGCAGTATGTCTTTGAGCCAGCGCGCTGAAAAACCGGCGGGTCGCGGGTCTACCTTGGGGTAAATCACATGCGCGGGCATGACGCTGTTCAAACTGGTGCTGAGCCACGCATAAGGCAAAGCGTCGTCATGCAAAATGGTTTTCAAGCTGCGCGTATCAATGGGAATGTCGGTGTGTGAATCGGCTTTCACATAACCGTGGCCTGGGAAATGCTTGCCGCAATTGGCCATGCCCGCTTGCAACAAACCATGCATCAGGCTTTTGGCCAACACACCCACCATGCGCGGGTCGCGTGCAAAAGCGCGGTCACCAATCACGCCGCTCTTGCCAAAGTCCAGGTCCAGCACTGGCGTGAAGCTGAAGTCCACGCCACAGGCACGCAATTCGGACGCCAAAACAAAGCCGCAAGCGGTGGCGGCGTTGGTGGCATTCAAGGCGCCGCTGCCGCTTAAGCCCGCATCATCTTCAAACCACAGTTGGCCCAACTCCGCCATGGTGGGCAAATGGGTGAAGCCATCAGTGCGAAAGCGTTGCACCCGACCGCCCTCGTGGTCCACGCAGATCAGCAAGTCTGAGCGCACACTTTTGATGTCGGCACACAGCTGGCTCAGCTGCTCACGGTTCACCCAATTGCGGCCAAACAAAATCATGCCGCCACACAGGGGATGCGCCAAGCGGCGACGGTCGGTGTCGCTGAGCACGGTGCCAGCGATATCCAAAATAAGCGGGGCGTGTTTCACGGAGGTCATGGTGAGGCAGAGGTGGTTTGTTCAACAATGACTTGGCTGGTGGCGTAGTCGCTTTCGTCACTCAGGCTGACATGGGCGCGCAGTTGGCGTTGGTCAAACCAATCTTGTAGGGCGCCATGCAGCACGATGGTGGGTTGGCCACTGGGCAAACGCCCCACCTCGCAATGCCGCCAAGTCATGGGCATGCGCATGCCTAGGCCAATGGCTTTGCTGAAAGATTCTTTCACCGAAAAACGGGTGGCCAAAAACCGAATTCCACGGTCTGGCCAACGCTGGCTGCGCGCACGAAAGGTTTGCATTTCGGCATCACTCAAAACCTTCTGCGCGAAACGCTCGCCATGGCGCTCAAAAGCCGCACGGATGCGGCGAATATCGCAAATATCATTGCCGATGCCGTAAATCTGGCTCATGGCTTGAGGCAGTTTAAATAAGCTTGAATTGTGGCGCTGTAGCCCATTTCCAGGGCGTCCGCCATCAGAGCGTGTCCGATGGACACCTCTTTCACATCGGGAACGGTTTGCACAAAGTCGCGTAAATTGAGCAGATTCAAGTCGTGGCCGGCGTTGACTTGCAGACCCACCGCCTGCGCGGCCAAGGCCGTGGCTTTGAATTGCGCCAACACCTGCGCTTGCAGGGGTTGACCATGGGCGGCAGCATAGGGCTCGGTGTAAAGCTCCACGCGGTTAGCACCCACTTCTTTGGCAAACGACATGGATTCTGGTTCGGCATCCATGAACAAGCTGACTCTGGCACCCCATGCTTGGGCTTGCGCGATGAGGGGTCGCAAGACATGGGCATCTTCGGGAAAGCGCCAGCCGTGGTCGGAGGTGAACTGCCCTTGGCCATCAGGCACAAAGGTGACTTGCTGAGGGCGAAACTTTTCAACCAATCCCATGAGGTTATGCAAAGGGTTGCCCTCGATGTTGAATTCGCGGTCTGGCCAATCCTTCAATAAGGCTGATAAATCGTGGACATCGCTGTCGCGGATATGCCTTTGGTCGGGTCTGGGATGCACCGTGATGCCCTGCGCGCCAGCTTGCAGGCACTTGCTCGCCGCACGGGTAACGCTGGGAATGCCCAGATGGCGGGTATTTCGCACCAGCGCTACTTTATTCAAATTGACAGATAAATGGGTGTTCATAGAGCAAGCAGTTCCAGCATCACTTGGCGGGTGCGCAAGCTGCTGACGCCGCAATGGTAGTGCAAGAGGTTACGCAACTGGGTTTGCAAGGCAGCGCGCAACTCCGAAGGCAATTCGGCGCAGCAGCGCAACAAGGCCGTCAAGGCAGGCTCAGCATTGAGTGCGGCATGTAATTGCAGCCAATGTCTGCCCGTCAAAGCCACGCCCTCATCTATGGCCCGCAAGCCCCCTTCGGCCAACAAAGCATAACTGACCTCAGCTTGCACCGCTTGCAGCGTTAAGGTTTGTACCGAGAGATCGGGCAAAAAACCGATATCTCTTAACAAGAGTAACTCAAAGGCACGCAACAAGGGTGCGATGGTGTTGTCTAAACCGCTGGCCAAGACCTTGACGGTTTGACGATACATATCAAACAAGGCCGGGTGTGGGTCATCGCGTGCAAGCAGGCGCAACAGCAGTTCGTTCAAATAGTAGCCCGACAGCAAAGCCTCACCACGAGGCATCACATGACCGCCCGCCCACTCGGCGCTTTTCAAGGTGCGAATCTCGGCATCGCCGCCATAACAAAGCGACAAGGGCTGCAAAGGCAACAACACCGCGCGCAAACTGGAGGTGGGGCGCTTAGCCCCTTTGGCCACCAAGGCCAGTCGCCCATGGTGACGGGTAAAGACTTCCAAAATGCGGCTGGATTCGCTCCAGTCGTAATGGTGAAGCACAAAAGCGGGTTCATCCAGAACCCTAAGCGCAGCCGATTTACTCGTAGCCAAAGCTGCGCACCCGCGCCTCGTCATCAGCCCAACCCGAGCGCACTTTCACCCACAGCTCGATGAACACCTTGGCGTCCATCAACTTCTCCAGTTCTTGGCGAGCCAAGGTGCCGATTTGCTTGAGCCGCTCACCGCCTTCACCAATAACCATGGCTTTATGGCCATCACGCTCGACCACGATGGTGGCGGCAATGCGCACCATGCGAGAGACGGTTTTGCCGGGTTCTTCGGTGAAGGTGTCAATGATGACGGTGGATGTGTAGGGCAATTCATCGCCGGTGAATCGAAACAATTTTTCTCGGATGATTTCGCTGGCTAAGAATTTTTCGCTGCGGTCGGTGAGTTCATCTTCGCTGTACCACCAAGCCTGCTCGGGCAAAAAGGCTTTGCATTGGGTCAGCAACCGCTCAATATCCTTGGGGTTCTTGGCGGACATAGGCATGAATTGGGCAAACGCGTGACGGGTTTGCATCTCTTGCAACCACGGTGCAAGCTCTTCGCGGCGATGCACTTTATCGAGCTTGTTGGCAATCAACAAAACCGGAATGTCTTTGTGCAACAGCGCCAGTACCTTGGCATCCGCGGCGGCAAAACTACCGGCATTCACCACGAACAACACCAAATCCACATCACTGACCGCACCCACCACGGTTTTGTTGAGTGAACGGTTGAGGGCGTTGGCGTGGTCGGTTTGAAAACCTGGGGTATCGACAAAAATAAATTGCGTCTCGCCCGTGGTTCGCATGCCGGTGATGCGGTGGCGGGTGGTCTGCGCCTTGCGCGAAGTGATGCTGATTTTTTGCCCCACCAAGGCGTTGAGCAAGGTGGACTTGCCCACATTGGGTTTGCCCACGATGGCTACCAAACCACAGCGCTGAGCGCCTAGCGAGGGGAGCGGCAAAGTTTCGGTCATGGTTGTTGCTCCTGCAGCCATTGGAGCATGGCCGTGGCTGCCGCTTGCTCGCCGCTGCGACGCGAGTTGCCTATGCCACGTTGGGTTTGTTTTAATTCCACGATCTCGCACTCGACATCGAAGATTTGTTGGTGCGCCGCACCCGTGGTGCCCACCACACGGTAAATAGGCAACTGCATACGTCTGCCTTGGAGCCACTCTTGTAATTCGGTTTTAGGGTCTTTGGCTGCCGCGGTCATGGTGGGTGAGATCGCCACTTTTTCAAACAAGCGCAGCACCAAATTTTCAGCGGCTTGGTAGCCGGCATCGAGAAACACCGCACCAATGACGGCTTCCAAGGCATCCGCCAAGATGGAAGGGCGTTGCTGCCCGCCCGAACGCATCTCGCCCTCACCCAATCGAATCATGCCCGTTAGGCCTAAGTCGACCGCCAAGCGGTGCAAAGTATCTTGTTTGACCAGATTGGCGCGCACCCTGGAGAGGTCGCCCTCGGGCTGATCGCTCAAAGCCAAGTAGAGCATGCGCGAGACGGCCAAATTAAGTACCGAATCACCCAAAAATTCTAGACGCTCGTTGTGCTGGCTGCTGAAGCTGCGGTGAGTCAGTGCCAATTCAAGTAACTGCAGCTTGGCAAATCGGTGCTGCAACCTGTCTTGCAAGCTCGAGGTGGTCAAGTTGTCATACACCTCGGCCATCGTCAGTCAAAGCCACCAACTCGGCTGGGATTGCCAAAGTTCATCCAAACAAAAAATGCTTTGCCCACAATATTTTGGTCGGGGACAAAGCCCCAGTAGCGTGAATCGAGAGAGTTGTCTCGGTTGTCGCCCATCAGAAAATAGTGGCCGGCAGGAACTTTGCAAACAAAGCCTTCGACGCTGTAAGTGCAGTTTTCTTTGTATGCGAAATTTTCGATACCGCTGACAAATGCAGGTGCTCGTTCTTCATTGAGCAACCGGTGGGTCCGGAGGTTTTGCATCTGCTCGGGGGTGCTGCCTATAGGCATGGGTTCCTCGAACTGCTTGCTGTAGCGCATATTGTCAGCGTCGAAAAATTCGGGGATGGGTGTTTTGCCCACTTGCTGTCCATTGATGGTGAGTTGCTTGTTGATGTAAGCAATCTCGTCGCCAGGGACGCCGACCACGCGTTTGATGTAGTCCAAACTGGGCTTGGGTGGGTAGCGAAACACCATCACATCGCCGCGCTGCACAGGGTTGCCATCGGTCAGCTTGAGGTTGATGACCGGCAGACGAATCCCGTAATGGAATTTATTCACCAAGATCAAGTCGCCCACATGCAAGGTGGGGATCATGGAGCCTGAAGGAATTTTGAAAGGCTCAAATAAAAAAGAGCGCAATATAAAAACGGTGGCAATCACGGGGAACAAGCCGGCGGTCCAGTCTAGCCACCAAGGTTGGCGGTAAATCTCTTCCACCTTGGCTGCCAGCTGCTGGTGCTCGGGGGGTGTGGCAATGCCTTGTGCAGACAACTCTTGTTCGCGTTGGGCGTATTGGGTTTGCAAAGCGACGGCAGCGCGGCGACGTTGGGGCAAGAAATACAAGCGCTCAACTATCCAATACACGCCGGTAACAGAGGTTGCCATTAACAGCAGCAACGCAAAATTGCCTTCCACCACGCCAGCGTACCAAGCACCCGCATAAGCAACAAACGCGGCCAACACCAAGCCAGTGAAGGCGGCAATCAATCTTCCACCTGCAATATCGCCAAAAAGGCTTCTTGAGGAACTTCTACTGAACCAATTTGCTTCATTCTTTTCTTGCCTGCTTTTTGTTTTTCAAGGAGTTTGCGCTTGCGACTGATGTCGCCACCATAGCATTTTGCCAGCACGTTTTTACGCAAGGCTTTGATGGTTTCACGCGAAATGATGTTGGCGCCAATCGCTGCTTGTATGGCGACATCAAACATTTGACGGCTGATGATTTCGCGCATTTTTGACACCACCGCACGGCCACGGTACTGCGACTGGCTGCGGTGAACAATGATGGACAAGGCGTCGACACGCTCAGCATTCAACAAAATATCCACCTTGACCACATCGGCAGCGCGGTATTCTTTGAATTCATAGTCCATGGAAGCGTAGCCACGGCTGACGCTTTTGAGCTTGTCGAAGAAGTCGAGGACGATTTCACCCAATGGCATTTCATAGGTGAGCATGACTTGGCGGCCGTGATAGGCCATGTTCAGCTGCACCCCGCGCTTTTGATTAGCCAATGTCATGACCGCGCCCACATAGTCTTGCGGCATGTACAAATGCACGGTGACGATGGGCTCGCGAATCTCTTCCATCTTGCTGGCTTCGGGCATCTTGGAGGGGTTCTCCACCATGATGACTTCGCCGTCGGCGCGCAGCACTTGGTACACCACGCTGGGCGCGGTGGTGATCAGGTCTTGGTCGAACTCGCGTTCCAAACGCTCTTGCACAATCTCCATATGCAGCAAGCCTAAGAAGCCGCAACGAAAACCAAAGCCCAAGGCTTGCGACACCTCAGGTTCGTAGCGCAGGGAAGAATCATTGAGTTTGAGCTTCTCTAAAGCGTCGCGCAGTGCGTCGTATTGGTTAGCCTCGGTGGGATACAAGCCCGCAAAGACCTGCGGCTGAATCTCTTTAAAGCCCGGCAATGCCTCGCTAGCGGTGGCCGCCGCGCCGCCGGTGCCTGCTTTGATCAGGGTGATGGTGTCACCCACTTTGGCGGCTTGCAACTCTTTGATGCCCGCAATGATGTAGCCCACCTCGCCAGCCTCAAGCGACTCGCGGCTTTCATTGGCTGGCGTGAAAACGCCCAGGTTGTCGGCGTTGTACATGGCGCCTGTGGCCATCATTTTGATGCGCTCACCTTTGGCTAACCTGCCGTCGACCACCCTGACCAGCATAACCACGCCCACATAGGTATCAAACCAACTGTCGACAATCATGGCCCTTAAAGCAGCGTCTGGGTTGCCGCGCGGCGGCGGAATGCGGGTGATGATGGCTTCCAAAATCTCGTCCACCCCCATGCCGGTTTTGGCCGAGCAGGGAATCGCTTGTGAGGCATCGATGCCAATCACGTCTTCGATTTCTGTTTTGGCGTTATCAGGATCGGCTGAAGCCAAGTCCATCTTGTTGAGCACAGGAACCACCTCGACGCCGAGGTCTAAAGCGGTGTAGCAGTTGGCCACGGTCTGCGCTTCAACACCTTGGCTCGCATCCACCACCAGCAAGGCGCCCTCACAAGCTGACAGCGAGCGACTCACCTCATAAGAAAAATCTACGTGACCAGGTGTGTCGATCAAATTCAGGTTGTAAATTTCGCCATTGTTGGCTTTGTAATGCAGGCAAGCGGTCTGTGCCTTAATGGTTATCCCCCGCTCTTTTTCAATGTCCATCGAGTCAAGAACCTGTGCTTGCATCTCTCGGTCGCTCAAGCCGCCGCAGCGTTGAATCAGGCGATCTGCAAGTGTGGATTTGCCGTGGTCGATGTGCGCAATGATGGAAAAATTTCTGATGTGGTTCATCAAGGCATGCAGTTAAGTGTCTGAATTTACAGAGGGGAAAGCCATAAAAAAGGGCGCGTCAGGTGATGACGCGCCCGGAACCAACAATCTATGGCAACTGCGATAGTTGGAAATTCATTGTAGGGAAAAAGACGGGAACGGTAAGCCCTTACAAGTCGCTCGGACACGCGTTGCGGCCTAGCCACAAGAAACTTATTCACAGTTTATCCCCAAAATCATTGAAAAAACAACAGAACAACTTGTGGGTGAGCTGTGGAGCGTTAGGGGGAAAGTCTTGATAATCTCGCATGGTGGTCGTTCAGCGTTTTATTATATCTATTTAATACTTTTAAATCGATTTTTTATATGATTTTTGGTTTAAACAAAATAGTTTTCGCCCAACTTTAAAAACAGAATAATTTTTTAAAAGCGTTGGGCGAATCCGTCAATTCCACAATCTAGGGTAAACCCTTTGTTTTCAAAGCGCCTAGCGAGGGCGAATCACGGTGAACTGCGCCCACTCGCCTCGGCGCAGCAACACATTGATAGGTTTGCTTTTGTCCAAACGCGCAATCAACTGGGTGAAGGCTTTCACATCTGCCACCTCGGTATTAGCGACCTGCACCACCACATCACCCTCACGAATACCCGCTTTCAGCGCCGGCTCAGCCACTGAATCAACACGCACACCGCCTTTGAGGTTGAATTCTTTTTTCTGCGCGTCGCTCAAATCACTGACTGTCAGACCCAGCATTTGTGCTGCGCTCGGTGGAGCGGGCTTCTCTGGGGCTGGCTTGCTTTGTGCTGTTTTGTCAGCATCAAACTCACCCACCGTGATGGGGTAGTCTTTGGTGGTTCCGCGTCTGAACACGGTGACCGTGCTGAGGGTGCCGGGCTTGGTGCCGCCAACGGCACGAGGAAGATCGGAGGATTTTTCGATCTTCTTTCCGTCGAATTTCAAAATAATATCGCCAGCTTCTAAGCCGGCCTTTTGTGCAGGCGAGCCTGGCTCGACATTGCTGACCAACGCACCCTGGGCTTTGCCCAAGCCAAGTGACTCAGCTACATCTTTGCCAACATCGCCAATCCCCACACCCAGACGCCCGCGTTGCACGCGACCTGTTGCTCTCAATTGGGTACTGACCTGAACAGCTTCATCGATGGGAATAGCAAAAGAAATACCCATGAAGCCGCCTGAGCGGGAATAAATCTGGCTGTTGATGCCAACCACCTCGCCACGCATATTGATGAGGGGACCGCCAGAATTGCCTGGGTTGATGGCCACATCGGTTTGGATGAACGGCAGATAGTCACCGGTGTCTCGGCCTTTGGCACTGACGATGCCCGCTGTGACGGTGTTTTCTAACCCAAAGGGTGAACCAATCGCCATCACCCATTCACCCACTTTGAGTCGGTTGGGGTCGCCAATCTTGACGGGGGGCAAGCCACTGGCCTCGATTTTCACCACCGCAACATCTGTGCGCTTGTCTGCGCCAATGATGCGCGCGGTGAATTCGCGTTTATCGGTGAGTGTGACGATCACTTGCTCGGCACCATCGACCACATGGGCATTGGTCATGATGAAGCCGTCGGGGGTGAGAATGAAACCAGAACCTACGCCGCGAGGCTGTTCTTCAGGCTGTTGCTGCGGGCGGTTGGGCTGTCTGGGCTGGCCGGGTCTGCCAGGAGGGGGCATGCCAAAAAATCGGCGAAACAATTCTTGCATTTCTTCATCGTTGGGGCCGCCGTTGTTGGGGCCACCGTTGTTGGGGCCGCCGTTGTTTGGCCCCTCGCTGTTTGGTCCGCTCCCCGCGACGGGCTTGGCTGCCTTATCTATGGTTCGAATATTGACCACCGAAGGGCCGACTGTTTCAACCAAATCGGTGAAGTCGGGCAGCGTACGCGATGCGGCCGAGGATTGCGCCCAAGACGGTTGCAGTGACATCAGTGCAGGCACAAGCCAAAGCGCCGCGATCATGATGAAAGTGCCAAGCCAAAAACTTTCGCGTTGGTGATCGAGTTTGCGTAACGTCATATTGAATTGCTCCAAGGGCGAAAAAGAGTGTTGTATTTTAAAAACTCAGCTAATGTGTTTGGTACCTGCATTACCTTGACCATATCGGGGTCATCTTGCGTTTTTAAAGTCGCTTGAAGACCAAAGTGCCATTGGTTCCACCAAAACCAAAATTGTTTTTCACTGCAATTTCAATTTTCATGTCGCGAGCCGTATTGGCGCAATAGTCCAAATCGCACTCAGGATCGGGGTTGTGTAAATTGATGGTGGGCGGTACTTTTTGCTCGTACAAAGACAACACAGTGAAGACGCTCTCAATGCCTCCAGCCCCACCTAATAAGTGGCCAGTCATGGACTTGGTGGAACTGACCACCAAAGATTTGGCATGCTCGCCAAAGCCGGCTTTGATGGCCTGGGTTTCGTTGATGTCGCCAAGCGGGGTTGAGGTACCGTGCGCGTTAAGGTAATCCACCTGATCGGCGTTGATTTGCGCATTGCGTAAAGCGTTAACCATGGCACGTCGTGGACCATCCATATTGGGAGCGGTCATGTGACCGGCGTCGCCGCTGCGGCCATAGCCTATCAATTCGGCATACATGCGCGCGCCACGGGCCTTGGCAAACTCGTATTCTTCAAGTACCACCACCCCAGCGCCTTCGCCCAGCACAAAGCCATCACGGTCGCGGTCCCAGGGGCGCGAGGCGCTTTGCGGGTCGTCATTGCGGGTCGACAGCGCTCGCATGGCCGCAAAGCCGCCCAAACCCAAAGGCGAAATAGTGGCCTCAGCGCCACCTGCCACCATGACATCTGCATCCCCATATTCGATGATGCGACCAGCTTCGCCAATGCTGTGCAAGCCGGTGGTGCAAGCGGTGGCGATAGCCAAATTGGGGCCTTTGAAGCCGCAACGCATGGAGACATGGCCCGAAATCATATTGATGATGGAAGCCGGTACAAAAAACGGAGAAATGCGGCGCGGACCGCGAGCGACCAGTTCATCGCGCATGTTTTCTATCAGCGGCAAGCCGCCAATGCCCGAGCCAATCAGGCAACCGATGCGGTATGAGGTTTCCTCATCCAAGGCCTCGCCCGTGGCCAAGCCTGCATCCGCCACCGCTTGCAAGCCGGCAGCTACACCGTAATGGATAAACGTATCCATGGTGCGCGCCTCTTTGGGCTTGATGTAGGCATCGAGGTTGAAGTTTTTCACCTCGCCGGCGAAGTGGCAGGCGAACGCAGACGCATCAAAATGGGTGATGCGAGCGATGCCAGACTGACCGGCCAAAATGCGCGTCCAGGATTCTTGGGCCGTGTTTCCAACGGGGGACACACAACCCAAGCCTGTCACGACTACGCGACGACGGCTCATGCGAAACCTCGGAAATTAGGCTTTTTTATGCGCCAATGCGTAATCAATAGCGTTTTGCACAGTGGTGATTTTTTCGGCGTCTTCATCTGGAATTTCAATACCAAATTCGTCTTCCAATGCCATTACCAGCTCCACCGTGTCCAAGGAGTCTGCGCCCAGATCAGCCACGAAAGCTTTTTCATTGGTGACTTGTGACTCTTCCACGCCGAGTTGTTCGGCAATGATTTTTTTGACACGTGATTCGATATCGCTCATGTTTCCCTCAGAGGGTTGGTTAGAAGTCCGCGATTTTAGCCGCGCGGACGATACGGCTTGCTAATGACTTATACCAAGGTATCAGGCCATGTACATCCCGCCATTGACGTGAATCTCTTGTCCGGTAATGTAAGCCGCCTGCGAACTGGCCAAAAAAGCCACGGCAAAGGCCACATCCTCGGGTTTACCTAGGTGTCCCAGAGGAATCTGGCCCAGCAAGGCTTGTTGTTGTTCGGGTGGCAGTCCTGCCGTCATATCGGTTTCGATAAAGCCCGGCGCCACACAGTTGACGGTGATGTTGCGGCTGCCTAGCTCGCGCGCCAAGGCGCGGGTCATGCCCGCCACGCCGGCTTTGGCGGCGGCGTAATTGGCTTGGCCTGGGTTGCCGGCGGCACCCACCACACTGGTGATGTTGATGATGCGGCCATAGCGCTGCTTCATCATGGGCTTCATCACGGCGCGACTCAAGCGAAAAACCGCCTTGAGGTTGGTGTCCACCACCGCATCCCAATCGTCGTCTTTCATGCGCATGGCCAAAGTGTCGCGGGTGATGCCGGCGTTGTTGACCAACACATGCACGCCGCCCAAACGGCTGACCATATCGTCGATCAAAGCCTGCACCGCCGCAGCGTCGTTGACCTGCAAACACGCGCCTTGACAGCCCGCAAAGGCTGATAACTGCTCGCTGATGCTTGCCGCGCCTTCAGGGGTCGTGGCGGTGCCAGTGACATGAAAACCGTTTTGCGCCAAGCCAAGCGCAATCGACGCGCCTATGCCGCGTGATGCACCGGTCACCAAGGCGATCTGGGGCGTGCTTTGGGGTTGGGTCATGTTTGTCACGATAAAAGAGCCTGTACCTGAGCCAAAGAGGCCAAGTCAAATAAAGAGGCGGTTTGCAAACTGTCTTGTATGCGTGGGGTCATGCCGGCGAGCACCTTGCCGGGACCGCACTCAACCACATGGGTGACGCCGCGTTGGTGCATGGCCCGAATCACCTCAACCCAGCGCACCGGCCCGAAGGCTTGGCGGTACAAAGCGTCGCGGATATCGTCGGGACTGCTGGGGCTGGCCACATCGATGTTGTTAATGAGAGGGATTTGGGGCATTTGCAGCTCAATACCAGCCATTGCTTGGCGCAGCCGTTCAGCGGCAGGCTTCATCAGGGCACAATGAAACGGCGCAGACACCGGCAACTGCAAAGTGCGCTTGGCGCCAGCGGCCTTGAGAAGCTCGCAAGCTTTGTCTACCGCCGCCTTGCTGCCAGAAATCACGGTTTGACCTGGATCGTTGAAATTGGCCGCTTGCACCACCTCGGCGCTATCAGCGCCAAAGCTGACCTGCGCCTCTTTGCAAAGCGCACTCACTTGGTCGGCGGGCAAACCCAGAACCGCCGCCATGGCGCCCGTACCCACCGGCACGGCCTCTTGCATGGCCTGTGCGCGCAAACGTACCAAGGACACGGCCTGAGACAAGCTGAGCACACCACTGGCGACCAAGGCCGAGTATTCGCCCAAAGAATGTCCCGCGACACACGCTGGTGCCGCACCCCCTTCGGCGCGCCAAACACGGTAAGCCGCAACGCCTGCCACCAGCATCACCGGCTGTGTGTTGGTGGTCAGTGCCAATGCTTCTTTGGGGCCTTGGTGAATCAGCTTGGTGAGGTCTTGGTCCAAGGCTTCACTGGCTTCTTCCAAAGTGGCTTGCACCACCGGATGGTCATTCCACGCGTCGAGCATGCCCACGGATTGCGAGCCTTGTCCGGGAAAAACAAATGCAAATATCGTCATATCAATAGCGCAACAAAATGGAACCCCAAGCAAAGCCGCCGCCCACGCCCTCGAGCATGATGAGTTGGCCAGCTTGAAACTTACCCGAGCGAGCGCCCGCGTCCAGCGCCAGCGGGATGGAAGCGGCCGAGGTGTTGCCGTGCTCGGCGACCGTCAAGATGACTTTGTCCATAGAGAGTTTGAGTTTTTTGGCGGTGCTTTGAATGATGCGGATATTGGCTTGGTGCGGCACCAGCCAATCCAGGTCGGCGTCGGTCAGTCCAGCTTTTTCCAGCACCGAACGGGCGGTACTCTCCAGCACGCCGACGGCGAGTTTGAACACGGCTTGGCCATCCATTTTCAACACCGGGTCGCCCAAAATATGGCCGTTTTTCACATGTCCGGGGACGCAAAGCAGCCCCACATGCTTGCCATCCGCATGGATATCGGTGGCCAAAATACCCGGCTGCGAGGAGGCCTCAAGCACCACAGCGCCCGCGCCGTCGCCAAACAACACACAGGTGGTGCGGTCTTTGAAATCGAGTAGTCGCGAGAACACTTCTGCCCCAACCACCAAAACACGGCGGGCGTTTTGGGCGCGGATCATGGCGTCGGCCACGCTCATGGCGTAAATAAAACCGGCGCAAACCGCTTGCACGTCAAAGGCTGGCGAACCCGAAATGCCCGCGGCGTCGGCGTCGAGTTGCGAAAGTTTGTGTTGCAAGATGCAAGCGGTAGAGGGAAACACCATATCAGGCGTGCTGGTGGCGACGATGATGAGATCGATGTCTTGGGGCCGTTTGCCCGCCGCTTGCAAAGCGTTTTTACAGGCTTCAAAAGCCAAATCGCTGCTGTAAACACCCTCGGCGGCAAAGTGGCGAGCTCGGATGCCGGTGCGCTCAACAATCCAATCGTCCGATGACTCCACGCCTTGCTTGGCCAAATCGGCCACCAACTCGGCATTGCTCAAACGCTGCGCAGGCAGGTAACTGCCGGTGCCGATGATGCGGGAGAAAACAGTCATATCAAGAATCAGGTAATGGCCTCAGCCGCAGAGGCTGCCGCCAGCAAAGGGGCTGCTTGGGCCAAACGACGCTCTACGCGCGCGAGCAGTTGGTTGTTGGCCGCATCATACGCACGGCTGAGCGCCACCTCAAAAGCCAATATGTCTGCAGAACCATGGCTTTTAAACACCAAACCACGCAAACCCAGCAAGGCTGCACCATTGTGGCGACGATGGTCAACCAGTTTTTTAAAGCCAGTTAGCGCTGGATAGGCGATTAAGCCAGCAATTTTCGTGAAGATGTTGACAGAAAAGCTCTTTTTCAAAAAGCCCCCAATCATGCTGGCCAAGCCTTCACTGGCCTTGAGAGCCACATTGCCAACAAAACCATCGCAGACCACAATATCGACAGTGCCATGAAAAATATCATCGCCTTCGACATTGCCGTAAAAATTCAGGTCGCCACTTTTAGCAGCAGAACGCAGCAGTTCAGCTGTTTTCTTAATATTTTCGCCGCCTTTAATATCTTCTTCGCCAATATTGAGCAGACCGACAGACGGGTTTTCACGGCCATAAAGCACAGACACCAAGGCGGTACCCATCAACGCGAATTGAAGCAAATGTTGGGGACTGCAGTCGACATTGGCGCCCATGTCCAGCATGGTGGTGGCGCCACCTTTGGCATTGGGGAACTGGCCGGCAATGGCCGGGCGGTCTATGCCATCCAAGGTTTTAAGCACATAACGGGCGATTGCCATTAAAGCAGCCGTGTTACCGGCAGAAACTGCCGCATCCGCCTTACCATCGCGCACCTGCTCTATAGCCACCCGCATGGACGAGTCTTTTTTGCGTCGCAGCGCAACTTCCAAGGAATCTTCCATGGTCACCACCTCGGAGGCCGCAACCCAACTGGCGCGGGGGTGATGGAATGCGTTGATGGTTTCGGGCAAACCTACCAATAAAAGCTGTGCATGGGGATGGTTTTGTAAAAATTGCTGACAGGCAGGCCAAGTCACAGACGGGCCGTGATCACCACCCATGCAGTCGACGGCCAAAGTCACTGCTTTTGATTTACCCGATTCACTCATCTGGCTTGCAATGCAAAAAGCCCGCGCCAGGTCATGTGCGACGGGCTTTTAGGCAAAGCTTTGATTAGGCTTCGGACTTGGTTTTGAGTACTTTGCGACCGCGGTAAAAACCAGTGGGGCTGATGTGGTGGCGCAAATGCACCTCGCCAGTGGTGGGCTCTAAGGCCAAACCGGGCACAGTAAGTGCGTTGTGTGAACGGTGCATGCCGCGTTTGGACGGCGATTTTTTGTTTTGCTGGACAGCCATAACCGGCTCCTGAATGTCTAAATGGTTGAGCGACCAAGCCTTTGGCCTGCCGCAAAGAATCGAAGATTATAGCGGAAACTGATTTTTTCACGTCTTAGGCAACTTTAAGCCTGCCAAAGCAGCGAACGGGTGAGGTAAATCGAGGTCTTGGGCCCGCTCTATGGGGGAATCACAGTGGTCATGTCGCGGAATCAAGGGCATGGCAAGCAGCAACTCATCCTCGAGCAAGGATTGCAAAGTCAACTCGGGCGAAGGCGACAACAAATCCTCCTCGCAGTCGTCGTCCTCGGCCAAGGCGGCAGCTTCATCGGCCACAAAGCGGAAATGCCGGTCAACTTCAAGCAACAAGGGCATGGGCGATAAGCAGCGCTGGCAGGTTTGGGCGATAGACAAGCGCGCCTGCAAGTGCAGCCACAGTTGTTTGAGGGTATCGGGGTGGCGCAGCTGCGACTGCAGCCGCCATTCACACACCGCCTCTTGACCTGCTGGCGTCGGCAAACAGGCTTGGGCCACCCGGGTTAGCTGTGCCAACGGTGTGGACTGAGCGGCCAAGCCCTCAGCCTGCGCCCAAAGCTGTAGTTCAAGCGGCAAAAGCGTGTCCGAGGTTTTCATACATCTCAGTGTAAGAGAATCCTCCTCATGTCTGATTTACCCAAAGCGCGAGCGCTCATCCTTGGCTCGACCTCTCCCTACCGGCGCGAGTTGTTAGAACGACTGCGTTTGCCATTCGAGGTGCAGCGCCCCATGGTGGATGAGACCCCCTTGGACGGCGAAACCCCCGTCGCCTTGGCCCAGCGTTTGGCCATGGCCAAAGCGCAAGCCGTGGCCCAGCGCTTCCCGCAGGCGATCGTGATTGGTTCAGACCAAGT